>OFFK01000980.1_pt1 | contig 22271 bp, 18 predicted proteins | sample 1521361 | NCBI WGS metagenome assembly OFFK01 (sample SAMEA3504096, study PRJEB24116) | mouse gut metagenome | biome: mouse gut; feature: mouse-associated habitat; material: faeces | place: Denmark | collected 2011 | reverse complement strand
GCGCACTCCGTCAGCTCTGGGATTTCCAGATTGACAACGTAGCCGTCAATCGCCATTTTACGGATAAAGCCGCTCATATTGCGGACACCCGCCAATGCCATTTTTTGTTCGATCAAATCCCGTTCTTTGTCGGAAACCTTGAAATAGATGCCTTTTTGCTTCCCATTTTCTACAATAAAAATGCCTCCTAAAAAAATGGCGGCAGGATAAGGTAATCATATGGTCCCCTGCCCATGGCCGCTCTGAAAGCCCTGTGGCACAAGGCTTTCAAGCTCCTAATTGTCCACGCTCCGCCCTGCGCCGCCGTTCGCTCTCGGCCTTCTGCTGACGGTGGACGACAGCAGCGCAGTTGGGGCAATATTTCCCCCGGTTGGAGCCTGGACGGAACAGCGCCCCGCACTGGCAGCAACGTTTGCTTTTACTTTTGTAGAGTAGCGCTGTTTCCAATTCCCTGTCCAGCGGCAGGACAGCGGCCCGGAAGTATTTGCAGACCAGCGACCGGGAAATGCTCTGAACACAGACGCAGGACTCCCAGCCATCGTCCAGCAACAGACAGTTTCCATCAATGTTGTTACAGCACTGGTGTACCAGCCCCTGGACGCGCTGAAATTGGTGGTAATCGCAGTGGGGTATCAGCTTATCCAACGAATCATCCTCTCTTGATCTGGACATAAAGAGGCGGCCTGCAATCGCAGACCGCCCCTTGGCGTGATTATGCACTTTCCTGTTCCTGCTGCTTTTTCCTCTCCTGCGCACGACGCCACTTTTCACGGCCTTTGGCCCGGCGTTGGCGAATCTTTTCCATCTCCGCCAGTTCTTCCGGCGTTGGCTCCGGGAGCGGCACATCAAACTTGCCGATGAATTTCAGATAGATGTCCACTTCCTGAGTGCGCTCTCCGCTGGAGCGGTCTGGCGCATGGACGAGGATTTTATCTACAAATTCGTAGATCATCGGGGTCGTCAGCACAGAGAAGTCGGTATACTTCCTTGCCAGCTCCAGAAATTGATCTACTCTGGCGGTATCCGCTTCAAAGGCATCCAGTTCAGCCTGCTCCTGGGCGATGGCTACCTCCAATGCTTCTTGCTCCTGCTCATACTCGCCGGACAGCACCTCAAACCGCTTTTCTGAGATTTTCTCACTGGCGTATGCCTCGTAAAGTTTCCTTATGAGGCCGTCCAACTCTTTGGAGCGTTTGCAATCTTTGGCGAGTTTCCGTTTTAAGTCCTTTGCGGCCTGGGCCTGCCGAATTTCGGATGCCGCCCGGACTCTTTCGATAAACTCGGCCTCATTGGAAATGGCGTAGGTGCTGACCGTCCTGATGGTGTCCAGCAACAACGCACGGATGTCCCTGGTACTGATGTAATGCCCAAAGCACTCCTGCTTGGTGTGGCGAAATGTCAGGGCATAGGTAGAGCAATCGTAGTGGTCGTAGGGATAGAGGCCGCTCACCGGATCTTTACCGCGATTTTCTTTGTCAGCCTGCGCCCGGCCACGATGATTATACATCTTTGCGCCACAGTCGGCACAATAGAGCAGGCCAGTCAGCGGATTAGCAACGCCGGTAGTGTCCGTGCGCCTTACCGTCTTGCGCAGCCGCTGAGCCAATTCCCAAGTTTCCGGGTCAACGATGGCCTCATGGGTATTCTCGATAATCATCCATTCCTCCGGTGGACGCTTAATAGCGTGTTTGTCCTTATAGGATTCCTTGTACGTCCGGAAATTGACCGTATGCCCCATATATTCTGGTTTGGCAAGAATATGCGAAATGCTTGTCCCATTCCAGTCATAGGGGCGGCTGGCGTCAAAGCTGTTTCGCTGCGTCCCTTGTCCCCGTTTACCCATGTAGACGGAAGGACACTCAATTTTATCATCCCGCAGTATCCCGGCAATCTGGCTGGGGCCGTAGCCCTCTATGCTCAGGCGGAAAATACGCCGGACAACAGCGGCAGCTTCTTCGTCAATCAGCCAGTGGTGCTTGTCCTCCGGGTCTTTGCGGTAGCCGAATATAGCGTGGCTGGTGGTGGGTTTGCCAGACTTGCCTCTGGCCTGATATGCTGCCTTCTGCTTCCGGCTGCAATCCCGCAAATACCACTCGCTCATGATGTTAATAAATGGGGCAAACTCCCCTGTACTCTGGTCTGCGCTGTCCACACCGTTGCCGATAGCAATGAACCGAACACCCTTCTCGCGAAAGAGGACTTCGGTATAGAAACCAGTTTGAAGATAGTCACGGCCAATTCTGCTCATGTCTTTGGCAATGACACAGCCGACCTTTCCGGCCTCGATGTCTACAATCAGCCGTTTCCAATCGGGCCGCTCGAAATTGCCGCCGCTCCATCCATCGTCCGTGTAATGGACACAATTTGTAAAGCCGTGCTGGGCAGCATAACTCTCCAACTGAATTTTTTGATTGACAATCGAGTTACTGTCCCCAGCCGCCTCGTCATCACGACTAAGCCGCTCATAGAGGGCGGTAATTTTCTCCGTCTGCCTGCTCATACGGTACTCCCTTCAGGCTGACGGCTCATTTGTGGCAACATCATTATACCACATTCCGGGGCCATGTCCATAGTCTCGCTGCCAATTAAACGGATAATTTTATCCTCCATGCTTTCCTGGGCGGTGTCACTGAAATGGATACGCACTTTGTATGTAGTAGACCCGATTCGCCGGTACAAAACGGCGGAGTTTTCGCTTTGAATTTCGCTGATAATTTCTTTCCTTTCCTGCGGTCAGGCCGCATTTCCAGCACTTCCAATCGGTACGGTTTTTTCGCGCAGGCGGGTGCTGGTTTCCCGCCAGTATGTCTACTATCGCCAATGCGATATCCATCACAATGATCTCCCCCCTTTCGCTGAATGTATTTGCGTGTGATCTGCCGTTCCTCCCAAACGTGGTTCCTGCCCCCGGCTTGCACGGCGGCGTTGTTCTCTCCATTGGTGCGCTCATATCGTGGCGCACTTCCCCTGGAGCATATCTCGTTCAGACGGTCATTCAGCTGTGGATTTGCATGAGGACTTCCCAATAAGCATACAGAGTTCGCGTGTTCTATGCAGTCGAATTGTGGCGTTCACAAAAAATTTACAAATCGCCGTAAAAAGGACGGAACCGCCGAAGCAGTTCCGTCCAGTCCAATTTTCTCTTTAGTAGGCGTACACCAAATCGTGGAGAACGATTTCCTCCGCCCTGTGGCGGATATTGTTCATGTATCCCACCCAGGTCATGGGATCGGCGGCTTTCAGGGCCTCGGTCACACCCTCCCGCTTGGCAATCTCCTTGATGAGATATTCCATCTGTTCATTGCAGGCGGTATCGACCTCATAGAGATGCCTGAGCAGTCCCTCGGTAAGAACAAGTCTTGCCCATACGCTGGGGCGGTGTTCCTTTAAGTACCGCTCATGTTTCCGGCCATAATAGCCGATTTCGTACTTGGTGGTGTCTGACGGGGCAATGTCAGGGTAATAGTAATCGCCAATTTTTGTGTAGGTCAGCCCTAAATCCATAGTCATCAGCTCCTTTGTGGTGGTATGTTGAATGCAGTCGCAGAAAACGCCGAATTTTGTGGTATCACCGCCCTTCTCACAACTGCTTATGTCATTTTTGCCACAAATGAGCCGCAGCTATGTTGTATTTGGCAAGGCGGTCAGCCTTACCCTTTACAACATACATCTTCGTAAATCCTCTTGAAGATCACATCCAACTCCGCGATGCGCTTTTCAGACTGTGCCAGCACAGCCTTTTTCTGTGCCAGCGCCTTGTCACGCTCCCGCAGGCTCCGTTCCGCCGCCCGCTGGATAAAGTCGTCCTCATACTGCGTCACATAGGAGATTGCTTCCCGCAGGTTCCGCAGTACGATTTCTTCCAGCACTACACGGCGGATGGAGTGCGTCTTGCACAGGGTACGGTCTTTTCGATAGGTGGAGCAAATGTAATACTCCTGTTCCGGCTTGAAGTGGTTAGCCCGGCAAAGATACATCTTGCCGCCGCAATCGGCGCAGTACACCAGCCCGGAGAACATACCCATGTCCCCCATCTTGGTTGGGCGGCGTCTGGCCTGCCGGATGTTCTGCACGACCAGGAACACGCTTTCCTCGATGATCGCTTCTTGGGTATTCTCGAAAATCACCCACTCGGACGGGTTATTCCAGACCTTTTTCTTGCTCTTGAACGATGGCTTGCTGGTCTTGAAATTGACCGTATGGCCCAGGTACTCAATACGCTCCAAAATGCGGGAAACAGTTTCGTTTGTCCATTTATAGGGATTAGCCGTAGGAGCGTTGCAGACCGGCAAGCCCTTTTCGTGGGCGTAGGCCGTGGGGTTCAGGACGTTGTTATGTTGCAGCCACTTGGCGATCTGCGTCGGCCCCAGGCCGTCCACACACAGGGAGAAAATCTTTTGCACGATAGCCGCCGCTTCCTCGTCCACAATCCAGCGTTTCTTGTCCTCTGGGTCTTTCATATACCCATAGGGAGGGATGGTGCAGAGGTGTTCGCCGGAGCGTTCCTTGGATTGCCAGGTCGCCTTAATCTTCTTGCTGGTGTCCTTGGCGAACATCTCATTAAACACATTACGAATTGCGGTGAACTCACTATCTCCCTTTATGCTGTCCACTCCGTCATTTACGGCGATGAAGTGAACACCATATTCTGGAAAAACCATTTCCGTATACATCCCGACTTGCAGATAGTTACGCCCGAACCGGCTCATATCCTTAACGACAACGCGCTTGATTTTGCCTGCCTTGATGTCGGCAAGCATCCGCTGGAATCCGGGCCGGTTGAAGTTGGTTCCCGAATATCCGTCGTCCTCGTCGTAGTGCCGGATGGCGGTATAGCCGTGGTCGCGGCAATACTTCTCTAAAATCTTCTTTTGAGATGAGATTTGTCAAGGGTGTTTTCTCTTTAGAAATACAGCTATTTTTTCAAATTATATTACAGCGATAGCAAACACAATATTTGAGTTTTTATCCTAATAGTGCTATACTGTGGGTAGTTATGATTTTCCTTGAATGGAGGCGTAGGAATGAAAGTAAGCTATAAAAAACTCTGGAAAATGCTAATTGATCAAGATATGAAAAAAAGAGATTTAGAAAAAGCTGCTGGAATTAGTCATTATACTATCAATAAATTAAATCACGGCGACAATGTAACCACGGATGTTTTAGGAAAAATCTGCATGGCATTGAATTGCACAATAGATGACATCATGGAATTTGTTGACGAATAAGTTTGAAAATAAAAATGGGCTTTCTTAAAAAGCAATCTGTTTTGTAAAAGAATCCTCAAGTATAGGAGTTGAAGATATGTCATACCAAAGCGAAGCAGCTCTTGAACAGCAATTTATAGAGCAACTAAATAAACAGGGATACAATCCTGTGTCTATTCCTGATTATGATGCACTACTCGAAAATTTCAAAATACAATTTGCAGCCTTCAATGCGGCAAAGCTCGACCATCCTTTAACAGACAAAGAATGGGAGCGTGTATTCAACATCATGCTTGGAAAATCTGTTTTCCAGAGTGCAAAAATACTCCGAGATAAGTTCGTGCTGGAGCGTGAGGACGGAACGAAAGTGTACCTCTCCTTCTTCGATGCCGACCACACAAAGAATATCTTTCAAGTAACAAACCAGACAACCGTTGTTGGGAAGTATGTCAATCGTTATGATGTGACGATCCTTGTCAATGGACTTCCTCTCATTCAAGTGGAGTTGAAGCGGCGTGGCATAGATATTCGAGAAGCTGTCAACCAAGTAATGCGCTATAAAAAGCATTCCTACAATGGACTGTACCACTTCATTCAGCTTTTCGTTGTGTCCAATGGCGTTGATACAAAATACTTTGCTAACTCCGACAGAGATATGCTTCACAGCCTTGCCTTCTTCTGGACGGACTTCAACAATGTGCGTATCACCAACCTGAAAGAGTTCTCTATCTCCTTCCTTGCCAGAGACCATATCATCAAGATGCTGACGAGATACACCATCTTGAATGACACAGACAAGTTGCTCATGGTGATGCGTCCCTATCAGGTGTATGCGGTAGAGGCTCTTGTCCGGCAAGCCACCCTCACCAATCGCAATGCCTATGTTTGGCATACAACCGGCGCAGGAAAAACGCTGACATCTTTTAAGACGGCACAAATCCTCGCAGCCAATCCCAATATCAAAAAGGTCATCTTCCTTGTAGACCGGAAGGACTTGGACTCCCAAACCACAGAAGAGTTCAACAAGTTTGAAAACGGCTCTGTTGATGCCACTGACCGAACTGATGTTCTTGTAAAGCAGATGCAAGACAAAAACCGGCAGCTTATCGTTACAACAATGCAGAAAATGGCGAACGCCGTGAAGCGTCCTCAGTATGCTAAAATTATGGATACCTACAAGGATGAGAAGGTTGTCTTCATCATCGACGAGTGTCACCGCAGTCAGTTCGGAGATATGCACAAGGACATCGTGCGGCACTTCCAGAAAGCACAGTTCTTCGGCTTTACCGGCACGCCTCGTTTTGAGGTCAATGGAAAGACGGAAGGAAAGGTCACACAGACCACAGAAATGCTCTTCGGGGAATGCGTACATAACTATCTTATCAAAGACGCAATCTTTGATAACAATGTTCTCGGCTTCCATATCGAATATATCAAGACTATGGAGGGCAATTTCGACTGGGATGATCCTACAATGGCAGATGGAATTGATATAGGCGAACTCTATATGTCCGAGGAACGGATGTCGATGATCGCAAACCACATTGTACAAAACCATAAAGCGAAGACAAGAAATGGTCAGTACACAGCCATCTTTGCTGTCTCTTCGATTGAAGCTCTGGTCAAATACTATGACATCTTCAAGAAGATCAATCATGACCTGAATATCAGCGGTATCTTCTCCTATGGACAGAACGAAGAAGCAGAAGGTAAAGATGAGCATAGTCGGGACGCTCTGGAACGGATCATCAAAGACTATAACGAGATGTACAGCACCAATTTCTCGACGGACACCTTCTCAGCCTATCACAAGGATATTTCAGACCGTGTAAAGGGCAAGAAAACCAAGTCCCTTGACATCCTTCTTGTAGTAAATATGTTCCTGACCGGCTTTGACAGCAAGCAGTTATCCGTTCTTTATGTGGACAAGGATTTGAAATATCACGACCTACTGCAAGCCTATTCACGAACCAACCGTGTTGAAAAGGAAACGAAACCTTTTGGTATTATCATCTGCTACCGTAATCTGAAAAAGAGGACAGATGACGCTCTTACCCTATTTTCTCAGAGCCATGATACTTCTGGTATTGTTGTTCCCGACTATCCCTATTTCGTTGAGAAGTACAATGAAATGGTTACTCGTTTGAAAGAAATAGCGAAGACTCCAGCGGATATTGACACCATGCAGAACGAGGATGACCAGAAGCTTTTCGTTGAGACATTCCGTGAGCTGACCAAGTATTTGCAATCACTTCAAACCTTCATTGAGTTCAGCTTCGACCATGACTCTCTCATCATGAGTGAGCAGGAATATCAGGACTATAAGAGCAAGTATCTGATGCTTTACGCAAAGCAAAAGAAAGATCGTGAAGTTGTTTCCGTCCTGAACGATGTGGATTTCTGTATTGAGCTAATGGAAAGTGACCGAATCAATGTTGCTTATATCATGAACCTTATCCGCAACATTCACTTCGATGATGCCAAACAGAAGGATTATGATATTAAGCACATCAAGGAAGAACTGGGAAGAACCGATAATCCCCAGTTGCTCCGCAAGGTGGAGATTCTGCAAGCCTTTTTGGATCGTGTTGTTGTGGGGCTGGAAAGTGCAGATGAGATCGACGCTGCCTACAATGACTTTGAAAATGAGGCAAAGCGTGAAGAAATTGTCGCCTTTGCTCAGACAGAAGAAATTGATCCAACTATGCTGACCGACTTCATTTCAGAATATGAGTTTTCCGGCACGATGGATGCCGGTAATATTCGTGACCGTATCGAAAAACCAATGCCGCTGCTGAAAAAACGCTCTCTGGTGAACAGAATTGTAGACTTTATCCGGCAGCACACCGAAAAATTTCAATAAGGAGAATGTAAAATGGACAACAGTATTCAGGCGCACCAGAAAGAGCTTTGCAATAAGCTTTGGGCGATGGCAAACGCACTTCGGGGTAATATGGAGGCGTATGAGTTTAAGAACTACATCTTGGGCATGATTTTCTACTACTATCTGTCTGACCGTACAGAGAAGTACATGGCGAATCTTCTAAAAGACGATGGCATCAGCTATGAAGACGCATGGGCTGATGAGGAATACAAGGAAGCCGTTGTAGAAGAGGCTCTGCGTGATCTGGGCTTTATCATTGAACCGCAATTCCTGTTCCGCAAGATGGTCAAGATGGTTGAAAACCGTTCTTTTGACATTGAGTTTTTGCAAAAAGCAATCAATGCCCTTATGGAGTCTACACTTGGCAATGATTCTCAAGAGGACTTTGACGGGCTGTTCTCTGATATGCAACTCGACTCTACTAAACTGGGGCATACCGTCAAAGACAGAAGTGCTGTCATGGCAAAAATCATTGCCTCTCTGGACGAAATCAACTTCGGAGTAGAAGACACAAAGATTGATGTTCTTGGCAATGCCTATGAGTATCTGATCGGTCAATTCGCTGCAACAGCCGGTAAGAAGGCTGGCGAGTTCTACACTCCTTCAGGTCCTGCCGAGCTGCTGTGCCGTCTGGCTTGTCTGGGACTAACGGATGTCAAGGACGCAGCCGATCCCACTTGTGGCTCCGGCTCTCTTTTGCTGCGTCTCAAAAACTATGCAAATGTGCGCAACTACTATGGTCAGGAGCTTACTTCCACCACCTACAACCTTGCCCGAATGAATATGATCCTTCGTGGCATTCCTTACCGCAATTTCAATATCTACAACGGTGACACTTTGGAACATGACTACTTCGGTGACATGAAGTTCCGTGTTCAGGTTGCCAATCCTCCGTATTCTGCAAAGTGGTCTGGCGATCTGAGTTTCATGGAAGACCCCCGTTTTAACGAATATGGTAAGCTTGCCCCGAAGAGCAAAGCAGACTTTGCTTTTGTGCAGCACATGGTACATCACATGGACGAAGACGGACGAGCTGTTGTGCTGCTGCCGCATGGCGTTCTGTTCCGTGGAGCTGCCGAGGAAGTAATTCGCAAGCATCTCATTCAGAAGTTGAATGTGCTGGATGCCGTGATCGGTCTCCCTGCCAATCTCTTCTTCGGCACAGGTATTCCGGTGTGTGTCCTTGTTCTCAAGAGAGAGCGCAACGGCAATTCCGACAACATTCTGTTCATTGATGCTTCCAATGATTTTGAAGCTGGCAAGAACCAGAATATTCTCCGTGAGTGCGACATTGATAAGATCGTCAAGACTTATGAGCGTCGTGAGGATGTAGACAAGTATGCTCATGTTGCTACCATGCAGGAAATTGAAGAGAACGGTTTCAACCTCAATATTCCCCGATATGTTGATACATTTGAGCCGGAAGAAGAAATTGACCTGAACGAAGTAGCTGCGGAGATCCGCAAACTGCAAAGTGAAATCAAGAACATTGATGCAGAGCTGAAACCGTTTTTTGACGAACTGGGACTTGATTTCCCGTTTGAAGTGGAGGGCAAGTAATTATGGAAAATGTATCCTCAAGTAACGGTCTCGAAAAGCGTCCCAAGCTTCGCTTTCCGAGCTTTGATGAACCGTGGAAATCAGCACTCCTTTCGGACTATTTTTCCAAAAATATCAAGAAAAATGCTGATGGTGCAATAACCAATGTGATCTGCAATTCAGCAAAACAGGGGCTTATTCCGCAGCGTGACTATTTTGATAAGTACATCGCAAACAGCGATAATACAGATGGGTACTATATCATCGAGACAAATGATTTTGTTTATAATCCCCGGAAATCTACCGATGCGCCCTACGGTCCCATAAGCAGTTATAAATATCCAGAAGCAGGAATAGTGTCCCCACTGTACCTGTGTTTCCGAGCAAAGCAGGAGATCAATCCTCTGTATTTTGAATGGTACTTCCGTTCGTCGGCATGGCATCGGTATATCTATATGTCCGGTGACAGCGGTGCAAGGCATGATAGGGTGAGTATCAAGGATGAAACTTTTTTTGCAATGCCCATAAATATCCCCTCAGCACAGGAACAGGATAGAATTGCGTTATTCCTTAATGCCATAGAGCAAAGGATTGAAAAACAGCGTTCTTTGGTTGAAGCCCTCAAGAAGTATAAAAGAGGATTGCTTAACAAGGTTTTTTCAAATATCAATGGAAATATATACCCGACAGTCTATTTATCCGAAGTTGCTGATTTTTTACAGGGGCTTACATATAGTCCAAGTGATGTTTCAGTTGCGGGGTATCTTGTTTTAAGGTCATCCAACATTCAAAATGGAGTGCTGTCTTTTGATGACTGCGTCTATGTAGACAAGAAAGTGGATGAGAGCTTACAAGTAAAATGTAATGATGTAATTATGTGTGTACGAAATGGCAGCAAAAAGCTTGTTGGAAAAACTGCACTAATTCCAAACAATATGGCTATGACAACATGGGGCGCATTTATGATGATAATTCGTAGCAAGCTAAATGATACTTATATCTTTCATTACTTAAATAGCCAAATGTTTTTTTCTCAAGTTTTTAAGGACACGGGTACAGCAACAATCAATCAGATAACCAAAGGAATCCTTAATGAATGCAAGTTGCCTCTTCCTCCCGAAACGGCAAGAAAACAAATTTCAAAAATGCTTTCTTCATTTGATGTAAAAATCCAAAATGCGGAGATGTGCTTGACTACATTGGTGGAACTAAAAAAGGCTTTTTTGCAGCAACTCTTTATATAAAGAGCTGCTGCAATAATGCCACTCGAATAGATTTTAGAGATTCATACTGAGAAAGTTCAGTTTGAAATCGACTTTCCAAGCAGTCAAGGAGCTTAGCTATTTTTAGCTGTGCCTCTTTTGAGGGAATAATAACCGGTATTCCCATCAAGAGATCATCCGTCATTGAAACTCTATCATGCCGAACACCTTGCGATCCGTTATCGTAAATATACCGATACCAAGCATCACTCTTAAAATACCATGCAAGGTAGGATGGCTCTATATCTGCTTGTAACACCAGACAGGTATATAATGGAGAAATGATGCCTCTTTCTTCTCGCTCATATCGGTTGAAAGGACCGTAAGGAGCTGTGTTAGACTTTCTCGGATTATAAACAAAGTCACCTTGCTCAATAACATAATAATTTGATGTGTTTCCATCAACCGCTATATCTTTGTCGAAGAAGTCCCGTTGTGGAATCAAGCCATACTCTGCGGAGTTTGTAATGACATTTTTGATTTCGCTCTTGTTATTTCTTCGAGAAACCTTCTTGAAAATTGCAGATAGTTTCACTGTTTCAAAGCCTGATGGCAAGACCACAGACATATTGCGGAATATCCTCTGCATGACACCTCTTTTATACTTCTGACTAAGTACGCAAAAAAGCTATACGAAAGACGAAAATCCCTTGCAATAGCGGAAATTCTCTGCTACTGCAAGGGATTTTGCTTTAAGTTCTTGCTACTATTCAGTTGGAAAATAGACCTCAAGTAACGGTCTCGAAAAGCGTCCCAAGCTTCGCTTTCCGGGCTTCGACGAGCCGTGGAAAGAAAACGAACTGTCACACTATCTTGTTGAAAACACAGAGCGTAATAGAGGCTTGGCGTTTGGAAAGGAAGATGTTCTTTCTGTTTCTGGTGAATACGGCGTTATAAATCAAATAGCTTTTCAAGGGAGGTCATTTGCTGGTGAGAGTGTGGCTGATTACCATGTTGTTGAAACAGATGACATCGTATACACAAAGAGTCCACTCAAGGCTAATCCCTATGGTATTATAAAGGTCAATAAAGGTATTCCTGGTATTGTATCTACTCTTTATGCTGTGTATCATCCTCTTAATACCGTTGCTCCACGGTTTGTTGATTTGTATTTTGCCAATGATCTCCGATTAAATAAGTTTCTCAAGCCTTTGGTTAATATTGGCGCAAAACATGATATGAAGGTGAACAACTCATTTGTTCTAACAGGAACAGTGGTATTTCCTTCTATTGGCGAACAGCAGAAACTTGTGGACTTTTTCGCAAAACTTGACCGTCGCATTGAAGCTCAAAGAAAAATAGTAGACACCCTCAAGAAGTATAAAAGAGGACTCCTTACCTATGCTTTTGAGGAAATGACCTTATCTGACGATGCAGACTCAACAACTTATCTCTTCTCAGAAATCGCTCAGCGAAGAAAGGAAAAGTACAATCCTGACTGCAATGTCGAATATCCCTGTATCGAGCTGGAACACATTGAGCAAGGAACCGGCAGATTGCTTGGTAGCGTGTCATCTAAGACACAGAGCAGCATTAAAACAGTGGCAAAAAACGGAGATGTCCTCTTTGGCAAACTTCGTCCTTATCTAAGGAAATTTGCGTTTGCGGAGCAGGATATTGTTTGCTCATCGGAAATATGGGCATTTGTCCCTTCAAAATATGTTATTCCGAAATACCTCTATTATCTTGTCCAGACAGAGCATTTTCTTAGGGTTGCGAATATAAGCTCCGGCACAAAGATGCCAAGAGCAGAATGGGCTAACATAGAAAAAGAGCCTTTTGACATACCTTACATTCCGAACCAAGAGAAAGTCGTTTCAATTCTTGAGGCGGTAGACAAGAAAATCTCCGTATCTGGCGATAGTCTAAGAATGCTCTTGAACTTTAGAGATGGATTGTTGCAACAGCTCTTTATATAAAAAGCTGCTGCATAAGACCGTTCCGCAGTCCAATCAATTTATTTAACTCTTCTTGAGCTTTGGCAAGCTTGTCATGAACTCGTGAAAGAAAAGCAGCGATTTGAGTCTGCTCTTCAATATCACTTGGGAGTATATGAACTGTATCAAAAAAACCGTCAGTAGGAACATTAAGCAAGCCGTGATTTCTCGCCCCTTCTGCACAGATTTCGTTTATTGCCCTATGCCACTGAGATGACTCAAAATACCATTTCGCATAGTCACTCAGCACAACATCTTCCTTTATAGCAAAGCAAAGATAAAGGGTAGATACAGCTCCTTCATCATACAGCTCAAGTCTTTTGATAGAGCCGAACGGGTAATCATTTGAGGTGCTTCTATTATAAGCGTATTCACCTTTACGAAGTAGATAGTACCCACTCATATCTGAGCTTGCAACAACTTTTGAAAAGAAATTCCTCTGATCAATTAACCCATATTGTGCAGAAATGGTCAGCGGAATATCTGTTGCCCCATTATTTTTCCTTGTAATTCGTGTTGCAAAATCGCCAAGCTTAAAAGCAGTCCAATCAGATTGTCTTGCTTTTGGAATGAGACGAAGTTTGCGAGAAAAAACAGCTTCAAAGACACCTCTTTTATACTTCTTGAGCTGTTCGACAAGCGTTACTTGTGCTGCGATTCTTTTGTCGAGGGTAACGAGCATAGAGGCTACTTTTTCCTGCTCTGCAACTTCCGGTAAATAAACCTTGATTGTTTCTATTTGCGGATATTTCAAGTTCCATGTATCGGAGGTCATCCCCTGTGAGTTCTTTCTGAACTCGTTGATCAGTTTATAGTTCTTGAAAAGAGCTGCGAAATACTCATTACAGATAGAGACCTTTGCCGTGAGAACAGTGTAGGCAGGGCTGACGATACCGTCATAAGAAGACACGCCATTCGCTCCTTGCCACATCCTCATCGAGTTATAGACCATATCTCCCTTGCGGACAACCTTGTAGTTGCTTTTATCTTCGCTTGAGTTGTCTTTCCCCTCAATTTCGGAACGCTGCATAACTCCATCATTCATTGTAACAGAAAGCAGCTCCATATCAGCCGCCTCACGCTCACTACGCTCGGCGTATATGTCCCCGATGCGATGTAATATATACGGCTTATCAAAGCTCGGAAAGCGAAGCTTGGGACGCTTTTCGAGACCGTTACTTGAGGTTTATAATGCCCTGATTATTCCTCCATCAGATAATATCCGTGGAGGTGGTCAATATGACTAACAATACACAATTCAAGACGCTGTTGAACACTTGGTTAAATCAAAAGAAGCCAATGATCACACCGTCAACCCATGCCAGCTTCACGCTGATAGCCGAAAATCATTTAATACCGCACTTCGGCAAACGGAAGATTGGCAGCATCACCGAACAGGACATTCAGAGCTACATATCGTATCTCTACGAGTCCGGACGGCTGGATAAGTCTGGCGGTCTCACTGTAAAGACCATACGAGATGTGATTCTTGTGTTGCGTCTTGCTATGGAATATGCCTACAAAGAGAGAGCAATACCGTTGCTCAACTGGGACTTGATTGAGTACCCTAAAGAGTTAGGCATAAAAAAGGTGGTCTCTCTGTCTAAGGATCAAGAGCAAGCTCTGATTCAGTGCATCTACATGAACCTGAACAGGAAGACCGCTGGCATACTCATCGCACTGTTTACCGGTGTACGGATCGGAGAACTCTGCGGCTTGCAAATGAAAGACATCTCGCTGACGGATAAAACTATCAGCATCAACAAAACCGTCCAACGCATTTATGACAAGAAAAAAGGAGAGTCCTATCTACACATAGGACCACCGAAGACCAAGACATCAGCTCGAACAATTCCTGTACCGTCATTGCTGATGAACATTATCAAGAAGTTCTATACAGAAAACCCCAACCATTACTTCTTGACTGGTAAGACGAAGCCAACAGAACCTCGCACCTACCGGCAGTTCTTTTCCCGTTTTTTGAAACGAAATGGGCTGCAAAGGGTGAAGTTCCACGAGATCAGGCATACATTTGCGGTACGGGCAATCGAAATACCGGAGTTTGACATCAAATCTCTCTCCGAGATTTTGGGACATAAGAATGTGTCCTTTACGCTAAATGTCTATGGCAGCGCAAATCTCCAACAGAAAGTCAAGTGCATGAACTTATTAAATGATCTTCTGTAAAAATCAGCGGGCGGGAACGGGATTTTACCGTTCCTGCTCGTGTTTCGTTGAAGTTTTTTTACGCTCTGCTGTTTGCTCCTGTTTTTTCTGCAAATGCTCACGGATTGATTGTATCTTGGCTTCTTCACCTAACATTTCAGCCACATCCCGCTTGCTGTCAAACAGGATAAGCGGATCAAATTTTTCTCCGTATACCGCTTTAATCTTGGAAGTGGCAGCTTGAATTTTATCTGATTGCAGGGCAACCCGTTGTTCTAAGAGTTCTGCCGAATCCACATTTTTTGCCTGCTCCCTTAATTCTGAGAACTGCTTTAAGGCATCCTCCAACTCGGCAGCATATTTTTCTTCCTGCTTTGTCAGCCGCTTCAAATTTTCCTCCATAGCCGCAACACTCTTTTTGACTTCGGCGATTCCAGTATCCTCACTGCAATCAAATGAACTGAGGAGCATCGTCTTTTCGGATTTCAGTTCTTCCAAGTCTTCTGTCAGTTCGGCAATCTTTTTTGCCAAATCATTATGAGCAACAAACTGATAAAATGGTGTCGCTTTCTTTTCTGCAAGCAGCGTTTTCCGTTCTTTAGTCTTATTTTTAATCTGCTGTACCAGTAAGGCATATCGCTCCAGATCGGGCTTCAACACATTCAGACTTTCCGATAATTTGTGTTTTCCAAAACCGGCATAGCGGATTTGATAGCGGAAAACAACCATGTTCGCCCGTAAGGACTCCACTGCTTCCGCAAGCGCAGGAACAGATGCTTTAACTGCCTGCATCAGCTTCTTGACTGTTGCTTTCAGCTCACGGAGCAACGCATTGTCTGCCTTAATCTGACGATTCAACTCACAGCGGTCAGAAACAATACCCTTTTTCTCCAATGCTCTTGCAACCACACCCTCGTGAATGGTGGGCTGCTCGGTCAAGCCCCGATCTGCATGACTGCGATGGTCGATGCGTTCTTCGTGTCCGGCAGTCTCCAAATGGCGATTCGTCACATCAGCCCATGCTGCTCTCCATAAAACAAGTTGTTCTTCGCTATTCCAACGCTCGGCAATGGGATTCTGTCTGCCGAACTTGGTGCTTTTCGGATGCTTGCTGGCTCGTTCATAGCCGTGATTCTCCGCTTCGGAGGGTGGCAGATATACCTTCTTGCGACCGACCTTATACTGGTATTGCTTTTCCCATCCCTCTGTCTGTGCTATCTTAAACTCATCCGCAGTAAAACCTTGTTCCTCTCCATTTTTCACACAGAGATATTCTTTCTGCGTCTTATATTGCCAGTTCCCTTTTTCATCTAACGGGCGCACTGTCAGCATGATATGAGCGTGGGGATTGTGACCGGGAGGGTATGGATCGTGAATTGCCACATCTGCACACATCCCATCAGCTACAAAGGTGCCAGAAATAAAATCGGACAGTAGCTTTTCCCACTGTGCTTCGCTCAACTCAATCGGCAGAGCAACCACAAATTCACGGGCAAGGCGACTGTCTTTTGTCTTTTCATTTTCTTCTACGGCGTTCCAAAGCACGCCCCGTTCTTTCCATTCTGACGGAGCGAACTCTGGTAGGAATACTTCCTGCCAGACCAGTCCTTTCTTGCGGGTGTAGTCATGCTGCACCCCATCATAATCATTGAGGATTTTAGAACAACTCAGATAAGCGGAAGCTGCAACAGCGCTTCTTCCTGTACCACGGCTGACTACTTTTGCTTCCAGATGATAGATTGCCATTTGTTTTCACCGTCCTTTCTTTCTGTTTCTCTTTTGAAAAGAGAAAATGGGTGTCGCCGAAAATGCGATACCCATAACTGCGTAAAAGCTGCCAGTGGCAGGTTTTCGCAGGCAGGCGGCGGGATGGGGTGGCAATATGCCACCTCATCGTTTTGCTGATATTGCAAAATATAGAGCCGACTGCACAGGGAATGTTCGCTTGCGACATTGCCTGCCCCCTCTGGAAAAGCGGCTGAAAGACGCTTTGTGAAGAGCGCACGAGCCCGACCAACGGGAGGGATACCACCGCCTGCTTTGCAGGTGGTGAGTAAGTGCGCCCTTCGGGAAAAAGAAAAAGCGACCGATAGCCGGTCGCTCATAAAAATCATCGGATTGGTTTGAATACTTCGCACAAAAAATCCTCCAACTGTTCCAAAGTCATCTGTGTTGTCTGCGGTAATGCTTTCTCTAAAATCGCACCTTCCTGAATCAGCCGCCGTGTCCGTGCTTTTCGCTCTTTCTGCCGGTCACGCATCTCGGCTTCTTCCAATCTGTGCTTCGCCTGCAAAAGCTTCTTTTCATTTTCTGTCATAAATTTTATTCCTTTCTGCCGTATCCGGCTGAAAACGCAAGGAAGGCGGCTCATGAGATTTTATTCTCACAAGTCGCCTTCAGCGTCATTTATTATGCTGTTTTCTGTTTTTGCCCGTTTTCTTTAACAGGCGGGGTATCAAGCAATACAGGTTCTTTCTTTTTTATTTGCTTCGCAGCATTGCGTTCTTTCTGCATCCTGCGGTTTGCATTTGCTCTGCAATCATCACAGCAGTATTTTACATCTTTCCGTGTAGCGGTAAAAGTTTTTCCGCAGTTCTCACAGACACATTCCCGCTTTCGATTTTCCGCCGCTTCCTGCCGATAAAATTTAGTACGGCACTTCGGACTGCAAAACAGAGTATTTGACCGCTTGGATTCAAATTCTTCACCGCAGCATTTACAGATTAGCTTAAATGGCTGACCAACTGCGTGTTCACCAGCCTTGATTTTTTGGTAGCGTTCCCGGCTCTTGATGCGGTGTCTGCGAAGCTGTTCCTGCCGCTTGATCTCCTCCGGTGTCAGCTCCGGTTCGGGCAGTTCAAACCGTCCGATAAATTTCAGATAAATCTCAACCTCCTGCACCCGATCCCCGTCAATCTTTTCCGGGGCGTGGACAATGATTTTTTCAATAAACTCATTGATCATTGGAGTAGTCAGTTCGAAAAAATCGGTGTACTTCTTTGCCAGTGAAAGGAACTGCGCCGCACGGTCAGTATCTTCCTCAAAAGAAGACAGATGCAATTCCGCATCCGATACAGATGTGACAAGAGTTTTCTGCTCCGCTTCGTATTCTGCAAGCAGAGTATCAAAGCGTTCATCGGTAATGCGCCCAATAGCAAAAGATTCGTAGAGCTTTTTGATAATGGTATCAAGCTCGGCAATACGCCTACGGTCTTTGTTCAACTTGCGTTTGGTATCCTTTGCGACTTCCGCCTGTCTGATTTGAGAAGCAGAACGCACCTTTTTCATAAACTCATCCTGATTGGCGCTGGCAAAGGTGCTGGCTGTTCGGATGGTTTCCAAAACAAGCTCTCTGACCGCTTTTGTCCGAATATAGTGACCGCTGCAAGCATGAGTGCGCTTTTGATGTGCCAGCGTGTAGGTGGAGCAATCGTAAAAATCAGAGGGATAGGGATTGTTCTCCGTACCGCCTTTGGAACGGTGATTGGTCATTTTTGCTCCGCAGTCAGCACAGAACAGAAGTCCAGTCAGCGGATTGGCTTCGCCAAGTGTATCGTGGCGTCTCGGTGTCTTTCGCAGTTTCTGTGCAAGTTCCCACATTTCCTTATCTACAATCGCTTCGTGGGTGTTCTCAAAGATCAGCCAGTCCTCCTGCGGATTCATAACCGGATTTTTGTCCTTGTAGGACTGCTTGTGAGAACGGAAGTTGACCGTATGCCCCATATATTCGGGCTTGGAGAGAATCTGCCCAACGATATAACCACTCCAGTTATAAGGGTTGGGAAATTCCTCTTTGCTTTTCCAAACGCCACGCCCCTGCTTTGCGGCGTAGACCGCAGGAGTTTCCACCTTATCGTCATAGAGGATACGGGCGATGTCATAGGGACCGTTTCCTTCGATGGTCAGCCGGAAAATACGGCGGACAACCGCAGCGGCTTCCTCGTCGATATACCAACTGTACTTATCTCCCGGCATTTTCTTGTAGCCATAAATGGCACAGTTGGTGGTAGGCTTGCCGGATTCGCCTTTCACATGGATCGCTGTTTTCTGCTTGCGGCTCAAATCACGAAGATACCACTCGTTCATAATGTTGAGGAACGGGGCAAACTCATTGCTGTTCTGATCGTCGCTGTCCACGCTGTTGGCAATCGCCACAAAGTGAACATGATGCTGACGGAAGAATACCTCCGTGTAAAAGCCTGTTTGCAGATAATCACGCCCCGCCCTGCTCATATCTTTTACAATGACATGAGCAACTTTGCCTGCTTCAATGTCTGCAATAAGCTGTTTCCAAGCGGGACGCTCAAAATTCCCTCCACTCCAACCGTCATCGGTATAGTGCTGACAGTTCGTATAACCTTTCTGATGGGCATAGCTTTCAAGGTATTTTTTCTGATTGACAATACTGTTGCTATCACCAGTCTGGTCATCATCACGGGACAGCCTTTCATATAAAGCTGTGATTTTTCCTTCAGTCTGTTTTACGCTCATGATGCGCTCCTTTCAGACTGTCGGCTCATTTGTGGTGAATCTATTATACCACAAGTTCCGCCAGTTGTAACCGTTTCATTGCGAATCATCCGTAAAATTTTATCCTCCATTGTTTCTTTCTCTGTATCGCTGAATACTACTTTAACTTTATAGGTGGTGCCGCCAATGCGGCGAGTCATATAAGAAAAATTACTGTTCTCGTTTTTTGCCATAGGCAGTTACCTCCGTGTTGAAATGTTCATTGTTTTTTCGTATAATAGGTTTAGTTCCGGCATGGTGTAACCATTTGCGTGGTTAAAATCGAACAAAAGGTATTAACACCCTGCCAATGCAGAAATGCCCTCAAAAAAGCCTTGCGGCACAAGGCTTTCCGAGGGCAAAAGCGTTACATCTGTTGTTGTTTTTCTCGGTACTTACGCACCCTTGCTGCGGTCTGCTTACGGCGAGCTTCTTCGGCGCAGTGCTGTGAGCAGTACACCCGTTTTCCGTCAGTTGAGAACGGCTTGCCGCATTGTTTGCAATGAGTGGTCGGTATTTGCGTGAATACGGCTTCCAACCCTGCATCTTCCGGCAGGACAGACTTGCGGAAATATCTGCATAGTGCGCTGTTGGTAAAGCAGATACCCAACATTGGACAGTCACAGTCCAATGGCAGGCAGCCGTACTCTTTGTCGTAGTTGGCACAGAGAGAAGTAACCAGCTTTTTGATCCGCTGCTTCTCCCTGCCCGTCAGCTCACGATAATTGTTTGACATAGGCGGTTTCCTCCTTTCATTTAGTGTCGAAAGTAATCTAATAACAGACAAAATAGATTACCTCCTCACTTATAGGAGAAATACAGGGTACTTAGCGGAACTGTTTTTACGGAGAATCCAAGAAATTTTCAAAAATATTTTTGAAGGGAGGTGTCTGCGGTGTTCGACGATCCCGAACGATATAAACTTGACGGCTTTTATGAAGAAGATACTGACTATGAAGATGAATATGAAACGGACGATTCCGATTACATAGTCGATGACGAAGAAGATGAAAATGCCCTTTGGGACGATGAGGAAGAAGACGCTGACGATCTTCCCGAAAAGAAGCGAAGGAAGCGGAAGAACCAAGTTGTTCTTGCTGACAATGATACAGATACCGAAGAAACCGAATTATCCGAACAAGCCATGTGGCAGATCGCAAAAGAAGAACAGCTCATCGAAGAACTGGAAGCCGACGCCGAGGAACATCCCTTTGAGGATGGTACTGACGAGGAAGAACCGGAGCGTAAGAAGCTCAAACGAGAACTGCGGGCAGAAGCCCTTGCACGATTGGAGGATTCCGCCAGAACACAGCGGGATTTTGAAAATGTGATTGCATGGTGGAACAGGCTGGACGCTAATCGTGAGCGTAGGGAACGCTATCATGAACTCAGCCGCAGCGGTGATGATGTTCCGCTTGACTATGGTGCATCTGCCAATGAACTCTTTTTCCCTGATACGCTGAACGATGTACTGGAAAAGCAGCTCCGAAAGGGAGATTTCATTGACGCCATTTTCTACTGTCCTTACGACATCCATGAACTTGTAACAGAAGAATACCTATCCAAAATCCTCTGGGAATTGAATGCGGAGCACAAGGAGCTGCTCTTTCTTTGCGCTGTCCAGCTGTTTAGCTCAACAAGGATCGCTAAAATACGGAATCAAAGCGACCGGAACATCCGCAAGGTGCGTGGTACAATGCTCAAAAAGATACGAAAAAAGCTGCTTCCTGCACTTTTGGATAAGGCAGAAAAGCAGCAGCCAATGACCTTATTGGAAAAAGATTTTTTGGAAGAAAATATGACGGAGATTGATTCTGAAGAAAAGAAATCGTATAATTGGTAATATGAATTGAAGTTATTTGGATTACAATACATGACGGAGGGTTTTGTATATGAAGAACCTTTTTGAACGCACCAGTTCTAACTGGGTGCGATATAGTGAATATGAATGGAGGGCGGCAGAGGACGGAACTCTGTATCTCACGCCCACCAAGACGGCGCAACCGAGTATTTATGATCCACTGGCAGAGTATCAGAAAATTGTATTGGATGCCATCAATATAGGACGCATGGGTATGAGCAAAAAGCCGGATGCCGAAATTCAGAAGGCTATCCAGCAATTTGCGGTGAAATACGGCTTGTTTGGACTGATGACTGCGCTACCTACCACACCAAACTTTATGGAATATGAGGCGGTGTACCTGCCGAAAAATCACTTCATCAAAGAAGAAACTATGTCCACTGAAAAATATCTGGCACTGTTCTTTCCATTCGACAAATTGGATGTGATCAAGCGTGGTATCGAATCCATGTGGAACATCCAGAATGACCGTGTTATGATGGCATTGGCTTTGACCATGACAGACAAGCCGATGGCTGTCAACATGAGCTTTCAGCGGGAATATGCGGAGCGATATGAATGGATGAAACAGCAGTTCATTGACTGGGCGTTTACCTATATCAACAGTTTTCTTTATTATGAGGATTATGATACACTGAACGATGAAACCCGGCAGATGATGCAGCAGAGCATGGCAGCTTTTGGCGGCATCGCTCCAACCTATCATATAGCTCTTTTGGATAAGCCGACCATCGTTTGGGATTTTCATTCCCTGCTGCTGGGCGTACAGATGATGTTCAGTTTTATGCTGACAGACAGCGAAAACCCGATTAAGCTTTGCAGGCATTGTACCAAAGCTTTTGTCGCAAGCAGACCAAGTGCTGTATTTTGCAGCCCTCAGTGCAAGAATAAGCATAATGTTTACAA
>OFFK01000978.1_pt1 | contig 22285 bp, 19 predicted proteins | sample 1521361 | NCBI WGS metagenome assembly OFFK01 (sample SAMEA3504096, study PRJEB24116) | mouse gut metagenome | biome: mouse gut; feature: mouse-associated habitat; material: faeces | place: Denmark | collected 2011 | reverse complement strand
ATGAGCCCGGCCACGGCCAGCCCTCCTTCGACAAGCAGTTCGCCAGGGACTGGCTAAAGGCGAATCCCGGAAACGATTGGATTCTGCCCGAGGATATCGTCCGGAAGACCATCGACAAATATCTGCAGGGATATGAGCTCCTGACCGGAAAACCGTTATAAAATTTTTCGCGTATTCTCTATCCGCGCATAAAATGTGCGCCCTTCCAAGCGGCAGGTTCTGTCATTCCACCTGTCCGCCCGGAAGGACGCATCTCACATATCTACCGCTTTCACCGCAAACCCGCCCACCGAAAACGCTGCGCACCCCCTTTTCTTCCCGGCTCCGTCTCTCGTCTGCCGCACTTACTTACAGTGCGTCACCGCGCTGTCCGGCACCTGGTCAGGCCGTGCCTTCCGGTTCATCTGGCCATCGATGGCAGCCTCGATTCTGCCCTTCACCATCCGGGCTATCTCCACCGTTTTCATCTGCCCGTATTCCTCATAGAAAATAGGCTCCAGAAAATGGACCTGGGTCTTCACCTTCCGCAGGGAATTCATCCCGAAAGGCTTGTAGGAATCAATGATGGCCACCGGCACGATAGGCGCCCTGGCCTTGGCAGCACATTTGAAGGAACCTGCCATGAAGTCCTGCAGCTCATTTTTATTGTGGTCATAGCCGCCCTCCGGAAATATGATGTACCGCCTTCCGCCCTTCACCTCGTCGGCAATCTTCAAAATGGTCTTCAGCTGCGCCCTCATGTCATTCCTGTCCAGCCTGCTCCCCTGCACCAGGTCTATGAAGGAATTGGTCAGGGGAAGCCTGGAACGGACGGCGTCTATGACGATGGTACAGGGTTTCGGATGGGAAAACATGATTCCCAGCGTATCATACTTGCCCTGATGGTTGGAATACATGACATAGCCGCCCTCTTCCGGCAGAAGCTCCTGCCCATAGCTCTCCGTCTCGATCCGCCCGTTGCGCATCATGATGGAGATGCACCTTCTGGCCATCTTGTACCGTCTTTCCTCCGAAAAATCTTTGCCATGCCGTTCGATATAACGCGCTTTGCCGATATAATACAGAACAAACGGCAGCGAGACCACTACCACAAAACACATTCTTAACACCGTCAACACCCCAAACTCAAAAAATCATCTTCCAAGCCTGCCCGAACCTCCACCTTACGCTACTCCTGACCGTCCCAGCAGTATGTACACAGCTTCTCCCTGTCGATTCCCACGGAAGCAATCATATCGTCCAGCCTGTGGTAACGCAGGGTCGTGAAATTCAGCTGCCTGCGGATCCGTTCCACCAACTCCCCATATTCTGCCGTGTCAGGATTCACATAGTTCTTCAGGTCGATTTCCCGGCCTTCCTGCTCCATCTCCTTCAGGACCCTCCTGGCTATCAGATCCATCTCCGACTTCGACCTGGAGAAATTCAGATATTTGCAGCCATACATCAGCGGCGGACAGGCGGGACGGATATGGACCTCCTTGGCCCCGCTGTGGTAGAGGAACTCCGTGGTCTCCCGCATCTGCGTGCCCCTGACGATGGAATCGTCAATCAGCAGCAGGCTCTTCCCCTCTATCAGGTCTTTCACGGGAATCAGCTTCATCTTGGCGATCAGGTTCCTCTGGGTCTGTATCGTAGGCATGAACGACCGGGGCCAGGTGGGCGTGTATTTGACGAAGGGCCTGGAAAAAGGTATGCCCGAACGATTCGCGTACCCGACGGCATGGGCCGTGCCGGAATCCGGCACCCCCGCCACCGTATCCGGCTTCACGTCATCCCGCTCAGCCAGCAGCGCGCCGCAGTTGTACCGCATCTTCTCCACGCTGATTCCCTCATAGGAAGATGTAGGATATCCATAGTATACCCACAGGAAGGTGCAGATTTTCATGTCCTTCCCGGGCTGCATCAGCGTATGGACTCCCTCGGGCGTCACCACGACTATCTCGCCGGGCCCCAGCTCCCTCTGGAGCTCATACCCCAGGTTCAGGTAGGCAAAACTCTCAAAGGAGACACAGTTCGCCCCCTCCTTTTTGCCCACGGACACAGGCGTCCTGCCGTGGATGTCCCTGGCCGCATAGACGCCCTTGGACGTCATGATCAGCATGGTCATGGAACCGTCGATGACCTCCTGGGCATAGTGGATGCCCTCCACCAGGTTGTCCTTCTGATCCACCAGATAGGCCACCAGCTCCGTGGCATTCAAATCCCCGCCGCTCATCTCCAGAAAATGGGCATGCCCTTTGGAAAGCAGTTCCTCCGTCAGCTTTTCCGCATTGTTGATCTTGCCCACCGTCGCGATGGCGTAAGTCCCGTGATGGGACCGCACCATCAGCGGCTGGGGCTCAAAATCGGAAATGCTGCCGATGCCGATGTTCCCTTCCATCTCATTGAAATCTTTGTCGAATTTCGTCCGGAAAGGGGCATTCTCGATATTGTGGATGGCCCTGTCAAACCCTTTCTCCTTGCCATAGACCACCATGCCTGCCCTTCTGGTCCCCAGATGGGAATGATAATCCGTTCCGAAGAACAAATCGAATACACAATCCTCCTTAGCTGCCACGCCGAAAAATCCACCCATTGTCGTCCTCCCGCTTTCTATTGTGCCAGTTCCCTGTCCGCCTTTCCGCATCAGGGCTCTTCTGCCCTGGCGGACGTTTGTCTATTAATTCAGGCTGCCCTCTCCAGGGCCTCCTGCATCACACATTCACTTCTGCCTTCATGCCCAGCAGCTCTTTGTTCTCCGCCAGCACCGGTGCCACCACATCCCGTAGGAACGCCTCCACCTGCTCCCTGGAGCGGCCCACGTATCTGGCGGGGTCCATGGACTTCTGAAGCTCCTCCAGCGTCATATGGAAAGCAGGGTCTGCCGCGATCAGCTCCAGCAGGTTGTTCTCCTTCCCCTCCACTTTCACGTTCCGGCCCGCCTCCATGGAAAGCTCGCGGATGCGCTCGTGGAGCTCCTGGCGGTTCCCGCCCATCTTCACCGCATCCATCATGATGTTCTCCGTGGCCATGAAGGGCAGCTCGCTGAGCAGATGCTTCTCGATGACCTTGGGATATACCACCAGCCCGTCCACCACGTTCAGGCACAAATCCAGGATGCCGTCCACCGCAAGGAAGCCCTCCGGAATGGACAGCCTCTTATTTGCCGAGTCGTCCAGCGTCCTCTCGAACCACTGGGTGGCGGAGGTGATGGCCGGATTCAGCGCGTCAATCATCACATACCTGGACAGGGAGGCAATCCTTTCGCTTCTCATGGGATTGCGCTTATAAGCCATGGCGGAGGACCCAATCTGGTTCTTCTCGAAGGGCTCCTCCACCTCCTTGAGATGCTGGAGCAGACGGATGTCGTTGCTCATCTTATGGGCGGAAGCGGCAATGCCAGCCAGCACGTTCGCGACCCTGGTGTCCACCTTCCTGGAATAGGTCTGGCCGGATACAGGGAAGCACTCTTTGAACCCCATCTTCCGGGCAATCATGGGGTCGATTTTGTCGATGGTCTCCTGGTCTCCATTGAAAAGCTCCAGGAAAGAAGCCTGGGTTCCCGTGGTCCCTTTCGACCCCAGCAGCTTCATGTTCCCCAGCACATGCTCCAAATCCTCCAAATCCAGATAGAACTCCTGCAGCCACAGAGTGGCGCGCTTCCCCACCGTGGTGGGCTGGGCAGGCTGGAAATGGGTGAAGGCCAGCGTGGGCTGGGCCTTATATTTGTCAGCGAACTGTCCGAGCTCCGCAATGACATTCACCAGCTTCTTCTTCAAAAGCTTCAGGCCCTCTGTCATCACGATGATGTCCGTATTGTCCCCCACGTAACAGGAAGTGGCCCCCAGATGGATAATGCCCGCCGCCTTGGGGCACTGCTGGCCATATGCATACACATGGCTCATGACATCGTGGCGAACTTCCCTTTCCCGGGCTTTCGCCACTTCTATATTGATGTCGTCCGCATGGGCTTTCATCTCCTCGATCTGTTCGTCCGTGATAACAGGCTTGCCGTCCTGGCTTAAGCCCAGCTCCTTCTCCGTCTCCGCCAGAGCGATCCACAGCCTCCGCCAGGTGGTGAACTTCATTTCCGGGGAGAAAATGTACTGCATTTCCCTGCTGGCATAGCGCTCCGACAGGGGGCTTACATATTTATCCATGGCCTGCCTTTCCTCCATGGCTCGCTTTTCATCCGCGGTTCGCTTCTCATCCATACTCATAATCTCCTTTATCTGCTGATTTATCCAATTCTCTGATTTTGCGCACCAAAGTCTGCATTCTGCCAGTGGGTAAGGAATCGCCCACAAATAACTGCTGCGAGTTTAAGTCCGTTTTCCTTGTGTCTCAAGACTTTTTCCTACAGAAGTTGCAGCAGTCAGCATGCCTCATACCCACCAGCGCCGAAATCTGCCGCGATGCCACAGACCTATCGCCCGTGAATCCGGCGCAATGAAGAAGTGCATTCATGGCAGGTTATCGTGGCCGCAAGTATCTTATATGAAGATGTCCGGAAATATCATATCTTACAAAAAGCCAGAAGTCAATAGGCAGAATCCTCCGCCCCGTACTGGGCCACCATGGCCTTGATCTCCGAGGCATACGCGGGATATTTCTCCGCCACGTCCATAATCTCCCGCCTGGCCGTCTCCGCCACGCCATTGTTGTAGTCCATCTGCTTGCGCAGCGCCTGCCTGCGGAGAATCAGCTCGTGGCGCATTTCCACCATCTCCCGCTTGTCCAGCAGAGCGGCCGCCTGGCTCACCCATCTCTCCGGAGCAGCAATCCTGTAGTGGGACAGTTTCGTCAGAAGCTGCCTGCGGTAATACTCCGCTTTCGCCTCCGCCTCCGCGAATTCCCGCCTCTCCTCCTTCTCCCTCCGGTACTGTACCCACAGCCTCTTCAGCGCCGCGGCGCTTTCCGTGCCGTATTTGATGCGCAGGTAGTCCGTCAGGTTCTTGTTGTTCACATACCGGATCTTCACCTTGTTCTGCAGCAGGATCAGCTTGTTTACCGCTATCTCCACCTGGTGCAGCTCCCTGTCGTCATCCGTGTACTTCACCCAGGTCACCGTCACGGCCACCGCCACCGCGGCCACCGCCAGCAGATACCCCACCTTGGTGTCCATCCGGAACACGAACTGCAGCACCACCAGCATCAGGATGCACAGCACGAAAGCCGTCACGAAGATCACGGTCATTCCCCGCAGATTGTTCATCAGATTGTTCAGCTCCTGCCTGCGGTATTCATAGGCATGCCGCTCCCTGTCCAGCCTCTGGAGATCCTGCTTGATCTTCCCGCCGTACACCTCGCACTCCGTCAGCTTCTCGATGCCCGTCTGAATCTCGGCCTCATGCTCCCGCAGACGGTAGAAGTCCGCGTCCTTCATGCGGTTCTTCCGCCCCCGGTATCGGTTGCTGTCCTGCTCCAGGGCCACCAGCCGCCCGGCGATGCCGTCCAGTTCCCGGCGCTGCGGCTCGGGCAGCGCCTCAATCTCTTCCATATCCGTCAGGTGGGACGTGATCAGGGAATACTCCCCTGTCAGGAGATTCATCTCCCGGGTGGCCTCCCCCATCTGTTCCAGGCAGTTGGCAATGTACCGGCTGCGCTCCTCCTCGTCGGAGAAATCCACATCATCCCTGTCGTAGACTACAGTCTCCCAGTCATCCGTGTCGTTTTCCTGATGCTTCTTTTTTTTGAATAATTTCGACAAAAATCCCATTGGCAAAACTTCCCTTTCTATTCCATGCGGTAGCTTTCCTTCAAAGCCTGCACCAGGCGCTCATTGTCCTCATAGAACTGCCCCCTGTCGCTGCTCCTCCGCTCCCGCCTGTGATACAGTCTCAGATAGTCCGGCTGCTGCTCCCACTCGTCCATGGCCCTCTCCAGCTTTCTCTCCAGTTCCAGGGTCTGGCTGTACCACTCCTCGCGCCCGCCCGCGAAAGCCACGTAGTCCTCCTCGGAGAGCTCCATGCGCTTTGCCGCCAGATAGGCCAGGCAGTCCTCTCTGCCTCCCTGCAGGTCGTAGGCCCGCCCAAAGCACTCCGCCGCCCTGTCATACAGCATCAGGCCCGCATACGCCACCCCTTTATTATGCCAGATCCTGGCCAGAAATTCCTGCGCCGGGATCCTTCCGCTCTCCGGTTCCTGCCATTCCCGCAACAGATTCTCATATCCCCGCAGGGCAGATTTGTATTTCTTCTTTTCCACCAGATGGTCTATCTGGCTCTTGCGCTTCTCTATGCCGCTCAGGCCCGCCCCCTGCCGGATGGCCTGCTCCGTCTCGCTCAGGGAGGCCTCGTCCCCCCAGCCCACGTACCGCAGAATGGCCGTCACGAACATGCTCAGCGACCCCTGCCTGTGCACCAGCGGGTGGAGCGCCCCCGCAAGCTCCCGCAGGCCGCACTCCCTCTCTATCCACACCAGCAGCTGGTCATTCATCACAGACAGATCCAGCAGGAACGCGTTCTCCTTCATGCAGTAGCATAGTTCCTCCATGCAATAGACCTCTATCTCCAGCCCCGGAATACAATATGGCGTTTTCGCATAATTTCCCACACAGACACTGACCCGCATCTCAAGCCACCCCTTATATCTCTATCTCTTCCTTCCACACCCGCCCGGAGGAAAGCCGGAATTCCCCGAAGCCCAGGTCGTGGACTTCCACTGCCAGGCAGTTCTCCTCCTTCATGGAAAACCGCATCCTGAGCCTTGCCATGTTCCCCGGAAGCCCCTCCAGGACGATGCGGATGGTTCTGCCGTTCTTCTCGCCGGTCTCGCTCCTCACCAGGGGCGACACTATCAGGGCCAGCTCATTGCCCTCCTGCAGATAGACCTCCATCTCCTGCTCCGCCTCGTACCAGTTGGATCCCGCGTCCAGCAGGGCGCAGTAGGACTCCTCCCCCTGCCGGAACACTTTCATGCCGATATTGGATTTCAGCTTGTCCCCTCCCAGGAACACATGGGCGCTGCCCATCTCCCCTGGCTCTATCCTCTCCTGCATGCCGCAGCATGCCCCTTTGCTGAACAGATTGTTCCCCTGGAAGACCCTTCTGCCCTTGCACAGATAACGCAGGGAATCCTTCATCCAATCCCCGGAGAAGCCGTCCCCGATCAGGAAGACGCTGCCCACGTTCCCCTTCCCGCAGACCTCCTGGGCAATCTTCAGAAAAGCGGCCTCCAGTTCCTTCTGCCTCTCCGGCGTCAGATTCCGCTCCCCGTCCTCTTCCCCCCGCAGAGGCAGGGCATATTCCGGGAAAGAATGCTTTCTCTCCTCAATGAATGTCACGATGGGAGTGGTGCGCCTGTTAGACTCCATGCGCAGGGACCGGATGCCCCCTCGCCTGTAGTCGAACAGTACCGCGTCATGGCCCCACAGCTCCCTGGGCTGCCGGAGCATATAGCTGTAGAAGCTCTCCTCATAACTCTGAAAGGCAATCCTGCCTGCCTTGAGACGGCTGCTCTCCACCATGCGGGTCAGCACCTCCACGCTCCGGGTGTCCAGCAGGCCGCAGGTGATCATAATCGCCCCCAGCTTCGGCCCCGCCTGAGGCAGCAGCCCTAAGCTTCGTTTGAAGAAAATGGCCAACAGGGCCACCGGGTCGAAGCTCTCCCCGTCAATGACCACCGGCTCCCCATCCCATGCCATGGAGAGAAGATTCTCCACAAGGACCCCTTCCTGGGAGCTGCGCAGGGCCTCCCTTCCGTAAAGCCATTGGTTCGTGCCGTACCGCTTGCACAGCACCGTAGGGATATTGTAGACCTGCGCGCCCGCCACCTGGGAAAGCGTCTCCGCCTCGCTGCTCCCTGAGGCAGCGAAACTGATCTGGCAGAATTCGTTCCCCAGGTCATATCCCACAATCAGTCTGCCGTTGTTCAGAAATCCCATGCCATCACCTCCCCGTCCATGCCTTTTTCCATAGCTAGCGCAGCCCGAACAGCCTGCTGTTCAGGAAATCCTTCTTATAATATTCCTCCAGCAGCTCGTCCATGGTGTCATAGTCCTGCAGCGACTTCGCCAGGGCGATGTCATTGATCAGCTGATACCTGCCCTCCTCGCCGCCGCTGTCGTCCCCCCGCTGTATAGTGCCGCTCTCCGTCACCTGGGATTCCCCGTCCCTCTCCTCCGTGATATAATACTGCAGGCTCTCCCCGAAGAACATCACAAAAGCCAGAAAGAACACGCCTCCGTACACTTCTTTCATATATTCGCACCGGTACTCCTGGGACTCTCCGTTCTCATGGAGGATGGCATAGTGGATGCAGACTTTGGTCTGGGGCCTGGTCCGGTATTCCACTATGGTCTTGTCGGAGAGCTCCCGCCGCAGATCCCGGCATTCCGTGAAAGCCCGTAGGAAATTCAGCCGAATCTCCTTCTCCAGCATCTCCTCCAGAAGCGCCTGTATCATCTCATCCGGTTCATCGTCTATTTCTTCCCGGTTTTCCGAAAAATATTTCAGATAGGCCAGCTTGCACACCAGCGGCACAGGCTCTTCCCGCTGGTACATATATCTAATCTCCCGGAAGACGTCCCTCTCCATGAGCCTCTCCTTCACGAAACAATCGTAGGCGCACTGGGCCAGGAAGGCCTCTTCCACCTCCTGCTTCGCCCCCTGGGAGATGTAATACCGGAAAATGTCCATCTTCTCCCCCACGAAGGCCCCGGAGTACAGCATCTGTACCAGAATCCGTTCGCTGAGCTGATAACAGTCCACCTCGAAGGACCTGGCCGCTTTCCAGATGTCCCGCAGGTTCCTCGTCATCCCCTGATAATGCATGACGAGATAATCCAGCACCGCGCTGTCGTATTTCCCCTTCTGGAAGATGTGCGCCGCCGCTGCCGTGAGCAGGGACTCCTCCGCCGGGATGCCTTTCTCTGTCACGGCTCCCAACAGCCGCACCAATATCTTCAGGTCCACGAAATAAGGCCCGTACTCCGCCACCCACTGCCAGGCCAGACGGAAGTTGCCCCGGAGCACCAGGAACCGGACCACCACCGCCCGCTCCTTCGCCTCCAGCTCCCCGGCGGGAATCTTCTCCAGATATCCGTCCAGGGCCCGCATGTCGTCCGTATCATAATAATACTGCAGGATGCGCATGTACAGCTCTCTTTTCAGCCGGGGCTGTGTTTCGCCCATGGAGGAAATCCGCAATTCCCTCTTTATGCGCTGGGCAGGCTCCTCCCGGCACACGCTCTCGCTGTCGCACAGATAGAAGTCCAGCTCCGGGCAAAGCTCCCCATAAGGCAGAAGGAAGCGTAGGAACTTCCCCGGTATCATCAGCTTCTCCATGGTGTATTCCACGCTTCTGACGAAACGGTTCCGCCAGGCGTCCTCGAACACGATCGTATACCTGCTGCCGTAGAGGGCCACCCATGTCCGTTTTTCCGTCAGGATATATTCGCTCGGTCGTCCGTTCCCCGGCTGGTATACATACACCTTCTGAATCCTGTCGTCCTCCACCTGAATCTGATGGGCGAACAAAAGCCTGGCCAGCGGGCCGCTGGTCTGCTCGTCCACGATGCCGGGATAGAGGAGCTTATTGTACAGATTGGCCAGGCTGCGGTTGATGTGGCCTTTTTTGATCTGTTCAGTGACGAAATGGTCTATCTTGAACCGATAGGACTCGTAGATGTCGCCCAGCCTGTCCGCGTGCTGCAGGATATAGTCATACAGATACGCCGTGCGGGCATAATCCATATTGTTCTGATAGGAGAAATAGATCAGCACCGTCTTGGGAATCTCTTCAAAGGTGTCCAGGTCCAGGGACATCATGAAATGCTCATACAGATTGGTGATCCGCAGCTGCGCGTCCACGCCTGCCCTGTACCACGCGAAGTAGTCCTTTCCCACCTTCCCGCCCTTGATGAGCAGCGTGACAATCTCCTGAAGCAGCTGGACATCCTTCCTCTTCTTATACAGCCCTTCCAGCGCCTGGAACAGCACCGGCGAATAGTCCCTTGTCCTGTGGGCCAGGTAGATCAGCTGATCCGCCGCCTCCCGCTTCAGCGCCCCCTGGCGGATGCCATACAGCAGCACCTGCTGCTCGAACCGGTCCAGCCTGCGCAGCAGAGCAGGATTGTTGTTCAGAAGAGACAGCGCTTCTATATATAATACCGGGCTCGTGCAGCCCGCAAGGAAGAACCGCTCCCACAGCTCCCATTTCTCCCTGTCCGTCCTACAGTAGTCCGCCGACAGGTACAGCAGAAGCCAGGCCACCCGCCAGTTGGAATCATCCGCCCGCAGGATCCGCTCCACATCCGCCGCCACCCTTTCCACATACTCGCTGTCCGGGTGAATCAGCGAAGTCAGATAGAGGTAATAGGCCAGCAGGGTGTCCTCCGGGCTGCACTTCTCGAACAGCTCAGCCACATGGTCCAGAATCCAGCCCGCTTCATTCCCGCGCTCCTCCGTGATCAGCAGCTGGGCCTGGAACAGCCTGGCCTGGACATCGTTCTCGTCCATGGCCACCAGCCGCTCCACCACTTTCCCCGTCTCCCTCAGCCAGGCGGAAGTGTTGAGCCTGCGCAGCCGGAAAGCCTGGTAGGATTCCATCAGGCCGGCAACGCAGCGTCTCCGCTCCGCCCTCTGGACGTCCCGGGGACAGCCGCCCAGCCGCACCTCCACAGGCACCGTCAGGGACAGATAGGAATTGAAGAGATGAATCTGCCCGAAATTCCTCCCCTGGCGCAGGCGGCTGCCGTCAAGGAACACCGGCAGCCTGCAGCGGTTCCCCAGGAAGTCATCGTCCGTCAGCACTTCCTTCTCCGTGAACAGAAAATCGCCCCGGCACTCCACCGAAAGCCTGGTGAACCCCCAGCCGTTCCGCACCAGGTTCAGGGCCTGCTCCACCACCCCCGCGGCGGCGTCGGAAGCCCTCACCTCCACCTGCAGGGCCGCCTCCTCGGCTATGAATTCCACGCTCTGCTTCTTGTTGATCTGAATCAGGAACTCCTCCACATTCTGCTCCTGGCCGCGGTATACCGACAGCGCCCTGTAGTCCTCCAGGAACCGGGCGTCGCTGCCGGAAAAGATATTCACGAATTTCGGAGAGTAGAACAGATTCACGGCCTCCTTCCAGTCGCTTTTCGCCAGATTGGCGAAATGGAACAGATTCTTGACGGGGCCGATGGAGGAATCCGGCATGTCAAATTCCACCGATGCCACAAAAGGCAGGTAATACTCGCCCTGATTGCTGATGATGTCGAAGGTGCCCTTCACCACATCCCCTTCCTCCAGATTCTCCCCGTGGAACCGGAAAGCCACCTCATCCTCGGCCCCGGAGAATTCTGCCGTCAGGCACTCCATCCTCCAGTCCGAGGAAAGCACCGTCCCGGCGGTATACGCCCCGGAAGGGGCAAAAATCCGGAAGGAATCCTCATACTGCCCGCCTTTGTGAATGGTAAATTCTATTTTCGCGCAAGAAAAATCCAGGGAACCGCTCTCGTAGTCAAAATTCCCCTCCAAAATCTGATTGATTATCTTCTGCATCTGCATTTATGCTCACCCGCTTTTACGTTTCCCAGGCGCTTCTTGGAACCAAAAAGCCCTACGACTGATTATAGCACTTTGACAATAGAATCTGTCCATAGATTCTATTGTATCAAATCTTCAGCCATAGGGCAACACCGTAAAATGCAAGAACTTTTTTCACGGAACCTTTTATCCCATATTCAGCTTTCTGCTGATTATGAAATAAGACGTGATATAGAGCGCCGCCGCTACCAGGAGGTTCACCGCGAACTGGATGTTCAGGGAGGAGGACATGTATGTCCCCAGGGAAGTGGCAAAGCTGCGGAACAGGGAGCTTACCAGGCTGCTCACCACCAAAATGCCGATATAGCACACCACCCCCAGGAACAGCCTATATCTGGAGGCCAGCTGCCCGATGGAAATGGCACCGAACAGGGTCGTGATGGTCACAAAGGGCGTGACCAGGGAAATGAGCAGGGTGGAAATCAGCCAGCCGGATACATCGAACTCGAACCATTCCCCGAACTCAATCACGAGCTGCCACAGGCCGCCGGTGAACTCCGCCCAGGCCTGGCTCAGGGTATAGCCGTCCGGCAGCAGGGAGAACACCAGCGACAGGCCCAGGACAGAAAGCGACAGATAGATGGCTATCATGACGAACAGCATCCACAGGCCGCTGACCAACATCTTGCTCACCAGTATCTGATGCTTGGACACCGGCAGGGTATGGGTCAGATAGCCCTGGTCCGTGTACATGCTCCGATAGAAATGCACCCCCAGATAAATCAGGATGCCGAAATTGGCGACCACCAGCAGCATGGCGTACAGCATCATCACAAAAAGGTAGAAGAAATCCGCCCAGTCGACCGCGCTCCTGCCTCCGGTCCTCCCGATTTCGCTCCACACAGAGTTCTGAAAGGCCAGCCACCCCAGAAACGTGATCACCGCCATGGCGCACAGCACCAGGCAGCCCATCTTGTACGTGCTCTTCATCTCATATTTCATCAATTTGCCTAACATGCGAACACCTCCCTGAAATACGCGTCCACCGACTTGCCGTGCTGCTCCCTGATATTGTCCACGGAAGTATAGAGCACCAGATGGCCGTAGCGCATGAATATCACCTCGTCCAGCACCTGCTCCACGTCACCGATCAGATGGGTGGAAATCAGCACGGTGGCGCTGGGGTCGTAATTGTTGACGATGGTCCGCAGAATATAGTCCCTGGCCGCGGGATCTACCCCCGCGATGGGCTCATCCAGAACGTACAGGTCGGCGTTCCTGCTCATGACCAGTATCAGCTGCACCTTCTCCTTGGTACCCTTGGAAAGGGTGTTCATCTTGGCGGCTGGGTCGATGCCCAGCCCCTGCAGCATCCCTATGGCCCTCTCTCTGGAAAAATCCGCGTAGAAGTCGCAGAAATACTCCAGAATATTTACAATCTTCTGATTTCCCGCCAGGTACGTCCGGTCCGGCAGATATGCCACATGGGCCTTGGTCTCTATGCCCACAGGCCGGCCGTTGATCAGGATGGTTCCCTGGGTGGGCGTCAGCAGGCCGTTGAGCATCTTGATCAGCGTGGTCTTGCCGCTTCCGTTGGGGCCGAGGAGCCCTATGATTTTGCCCCGGGGCAGGGTCAGGCTGATATTGTTCACCGCAACATGCTGTCTGTCGTAGGCTTTGGTCAGCCCTCTGATTTCAATCAACTCGCTCATTCTCTTCCCGCTCCTTCTATCTCCTGCAATAATTCCAGGGCCTCCGCCCGAGTGTAGCCCAGCTCCCCCATCCCGGCGAAAAAGGCGTCCGCATGCCCCCTGGCCAGCTTCCGCTTCATGTCCTGTATCAGGGCCAGGTCTTGCGTCACGGTCTTGCCGTTGGTGCTCTGGGTGGATATGATTCCTTTCCGCTCCAGTTCCGCAAGGGCTTTCTGCATCGTGTTGGGGTTCACCGCCGCGGCGGCGGCCAGCTCCCTGACGCTGGGCAGCTTTTCGCCGGGGCGGTACTGCCCCAGGATGATCCGGGTCTGCAGGCGCTCTGTCAGCTGCGCGTATATCGGTTTGTCAGCATCCAATTCCCATGCCATCGTTTTTCTCCTGTTCCAGTTCCGCTGCATATATTGATTCTATTGTGTCATGTTAATAATACAATCATACACGAAGCATTCCTGTCCGTCAATAGAATTTCCAACAATTCTTGTAACCCTTCCTAAAGAGCCGCATACAATAACCATAACGAATCACAAAACGCCCATGGGGCGTGCAAGGAGATTATGCCTGACACCAACTTAACCGCCGCACAGGAACCGGAAAACACTGCCGTTTCCTACGAGGGCACCATCAAAATCAGCGTTGTCTCTTCCATCGGGATGGTTCCCGTGGAAAACGCCACCGTTACCATTTCCGACACTGCGGATCCTGATACGATTCTCATGACGCTCACCACCGACAGTTCAGGCCAGACGCCGGTGATGCAGCTGCCCGCGCCGCCTTTGGCCCTCTCCCTGGAACCGGAGAATGAGATACGGCCTTATTCCGAATATAATATCACTGTCACAGCGCAAGGGTATGAGCCGGTGTTCATATCCGGTTCTGAAATTTTCGCCAATGAGCTTTCCCTGCAGCCTGTACAGATGAATCCCCTGGCGGCTGCGGAGGAAGAAGAGAGTATTGTAGTCATTCCGGACCACACCCTTTATGGGGATTTCCCGCCCAAGATACCGGAGGATGAAATCAAGCCCATGGCGGAGACCGGGGAGATTGTCCTGAGCCGGGTGGTGATACCGGAGTTCATCATCGTCCACGATGGGGTCCCCGGCGATTCCAGCGCGCCGAACTACTGGGTGCGGTACAAGGACTATATCAAGAACGTGGCTTCCTGTGAGATTTATTCCACCTGGCCGGAAAGTACGATTTATGCGAATATTTTAGTCATTCAATCGTTTACCTTGAATCGGGTCTATACGGAATGGTATCGGAACCAGGGATACAATTTCACCATCACCTCTTCCACCGCATATGACCAGAAGTGGGTGTACGGGAGAAATATCTTTAAGAATATCGACTATCTTGTGGACACGATTTTCGCCAATTACCTGTCCCGCCCCGGGGTGCGGCAGCCTATCTTCACTTCTTACTGCGATGGGCGGAGGGTCACCTGCGCGGGCTTGAGCCAGTGGGGCTCTATGTACCTGGGGGAAGAAGGATATTCCGCCATTGATATCATTCGTTATTATTACGGGAACGATATGTACATCAATTCGGCGACTGTCATATCGGGAGTTCCCTCTTCCTGGCCCGGGTACGATCTGAATATAGGCGCCTCCGGCGAAAAGGTGCGGCAGCTCCAGAACCAGCTGAACCGCATCGCCCGGAATTACCCGGCCATCCCCACCGTCACCGCGGACGGCATCTACGGGCCTGCCACCGCCAATGCGGTCCGGACTTTCCAGGGCATCTTCAACCTGCCCCAAACCGGAATCACGGATTATCCTACCTGGTATGAGATTTCGGAGATCTATGTGGGGGTGTCCAGGATTTCGGAGCCGGGGACTTGACCCTATGCATTTGCATGGCGGTTTTCCATGGCATATGGAGACAGCCAGGCCTGCTTCATCGCCGGCCTGGCTGTCTCGTCCATGCTTCTATGCCCATATGGCTTATTTATATGGAAATCTGCATCCTACCGTCATGGATTCCTTCCAGTATTCCATCTCGGATTGTTCCGTTCTCCAGCACAGCCAGATTGCCCACTTCACCCAGGATGGCCCTGATTGCTTCATCGGAAGCAAACCGGTCATTCACTATGAAACCTATCGCCTGATTGTCCTCATCCTTTACCCTGTGCGTTGCAATCATCGTCTGCTCCTTATTTCATGAATCCCGTCCGATTTCTCCAGGCTCATTTTGACTTTTTTGTATCAGAAAATCCCCGGAATATCAATATCGTGGTCAATCCGCCACCCGGATTTCGCCCAGGCTGAATGTGATCTCTCCTCCGTTGTCCCCGAAAACCAGCTCCGCTTCCAGCGTCGGCATATCCTCCAGATATTCATATTGGGCGATAGCTCCGCCCTCCACGAAATATCCGGGATCCACGGAGAGCCATATGGTCTCGCCCAGGAGGAAGCGGGAGATATTGCCCAGTTCCAGGCCTGTGACAGCGCTTTCCTCCACTGTCACGGTGGCCAGTTCTCTCTGGTTGCTGGTATCGAAGAGGGTCAGCTGCCCTGTCTCCTCCTCAAAACGAAAATGGATTCTCTCCTCCAGCATGTCCCCGTAGTCGTTTATTCCCAGCGCATTGTCCGTCAGGGTACCTGTGTCGTACTGCTGCAGCACATGCAGCTCCTGGGCCAGGACGCCGGTGCCGGTGTAGATGTTCAGCGCCACCTGGAGCTGCCTGCCCGCCTGGTTCCAATAACATTCCGGCAGACGGCACTGGGGAGAAGTATAAATCCAATCGAAATAGTTCACGTCGTTGCCAATCTCGATGGCCACTCCCTCAAAGCTCCACTCCGCGTCATTATAGCCGTAGATTTTGATGCTTTCCTCCGGAATCTCCGCGATGCAGACGACCTCCTTCCAGATGTCCGGGTCGTTTGAGTCAGCCAGGCGTCTCTTCCTGATTTCGCTCCAGTCCATGTTCCGGAATCTGGACACGACGTCTACCGTGTAATCCTTCGGTATCCAGATTCCTTCGGGGCCGTAGGGCTGCACCATGGTGACCGGCATAGTCAGTTCGATTGCTTCCTCCGGGAACCGGATGTAGAGATTCACCGAACCGCTTTCCTCATAGACGCGCTCTATCTGCACTTTCGAGGGATCGTCCGACAGGTTCAGGAGCGCCACCGCCGCGCTCTCCGGCCGGAAGAGGTCACGGAACTGCATGGAAGAGCTCAGCAGCGCCCTGGCGTTCAGGTCTTCCCCTGTCCCGTTGCTCCCGTAGTCCATGGCTGAACCGTTGATGGGACAGTAGCCGTATGCTTCTCCGAATTCCCAGCTGGTGGAGATATGGTCCAGGTAGGTCAATCCTTCCGCGGTGACGATATATTTTCCGTCCTGGAGTTCATAGGAGATGTCCTCTTTCCAGACGGCTACATGGGAATCCGATGTCCAGGCATAGTATTGTATCTGCGCGTTCTGTTCTCCGATATCCCGTATATAGATGTCCCGGCCTGTCTCTCTGGGCCAGGGGCTGGATTCGCCGAACGACCTCTGTCCCGCCGGGCCTGAGAGCAGCTCTCCGGCCAGGGACGGGGATGCCAGGGATTCGATGGCATTGCCGTCCCGGCTGACGAAAGCTTCCGCCCACTTCCTGACCAGCTCCTCCCGCTGGGCAGCCGCTTCCGCTGAGCCCTGTCCTCTGCCGTCTGCTCCGCTTCCATCGCCGCCCAAACCGCCTGTTCCATTCCCATCGCCGCCCGTTCCGCCGATTCCCGCTCCATTGCCGCCTGCCGCTCCACCGGCGTCTATGGTGCCGTCCGCGCCGCTGTCAGCCCCCGCCAGGGCTGCGCCGCCGGAGCCTTCCTCCTCTTTCACCGGGTCTGTCAGGAAGCAGACTGCCGCCGCCGTGCAGACCACTGCTGCCGCCGCGATGGCCCAAAAGGCGGGCTTTTTATAGTGCAGAACGGATTTGATGCGCTCCTTGACGCCTATCTCGCCGAAGGCCAGCGGACAGGCAAGCCCGGTGCGCCTGTCCATGCTGCATGCCAGCAGCGCTTCCGAATACAGCTTCCTCTGGTGCATGTCATAGCCGCTGATGACCTTTTCGTCACAGGCCCGCTCGATGTCCCTGCACAGCAGAATGTAGGCCGCCCAGCAGAGGGGATGGAACCAGTAGGCCGCCAGCAGGGCGTAGCCCAGAATCTTCCAAAGATGGTCCCACCGTCTCAGATGGGCCATTTCATGGGCTATCACAGGCGCCCGCATCCCCTCCGGCATGCCGGAAGGCAGATAGATGCGCGGGCGGACTATGCCGGACAAAAACGGCGTCTCCACGAACTCGCTCAGCATGACCGGTCCCTCCAGGCGCACTGCTGTCCGAATCCTTAGCCAGAGTCTCACATATGCCACGAGGGCGTACAGCAGCATGGCAGCCACGCCCGCCGCCCAGATGGCACTGGCAGCAAATAGCCAGATCTGCAGCGGGTCTGCGTTTGTATCCGGCCTGGGGGCCGCAGATTCCCGAATCACCTGGTTCACCGCATTGTCCACGAACCTGACTCCGCTGTCGATCACCGGTTCGGAGGTCACGGACATGTCATGCCGGACGGTCTCCCGGCTGGGAATCAGGCTGAACACGCTCTCCAGGGAAAAGGGACAGACAAGCCGGAACGCCACCAGCGCCCACAGCAGACAGTGAATCCATTTGGGCGCACGCCGCAGCAGCATGCGCAGCGCGATGACCGCCAGAATCAGCCAGCCCGCGGTGATGCTCCGATTCAAAAAACCTAAAAAAATATTTTCCATACTCTTCTTCTCCTATTTCCGGTGCCGTACCCGTCTATGGCGCATCGGCCACAACCTTCTGCATCCTTCGTACCGATTTTGCAACATTCATACTGATCCAGCGTCCTTCGTACCAATCCAGCATCATTCATACTGATCCAGCATCTTCCGGATTTCCGCCACCTCTTCCCTGGACAGTTTCTTTCGTCTCGTGAAAGCGGCGAGGAATGCCGGCGTGGAGCCTTCAAAGGTCTTCTCCACCAGCTCGTCGATTTCCGCGGCCTGCACCTCGTCCTTGGAAACCAGGGAAGTGACGGTGGCATTCTCGTTCTTGACGACTCCCCTCTCTGACAGCCGCCGGATGACTGTGTAGGTGGTGGTGCGGCTCCAGCCCAGCTTTTCGTTGCATAATTTCGCCAGCTTCGTGCTGTTGATTGGCTCGTTCTCCCATAGAATCAGGCAGAAACGATACTCGCTCTCAAATACTTTCGGTGTCTCCATAGAATCTCTCCTTTCAAGGCTAATGCATTAGACGTCTCCTGTCAAGCCCGGTCAACCATGACCCGGCCGTTCTTCCATCACGCGATACCCACAAGCGCTGATTGCTCCGGAATTCATGCACCGGTGTACTAGCCGCTATGTTCCCAAAACCTTGCGCCCGTGGGCCGGGCTGCGCAGCAAGTTTTTGCAATCACAAGAAGTTGCCTCTAAATATTGCGGTTAATCGGCCACCCGGATTTCTCCCAGGCTGAATGTGATCGCTCCTCCGTTGTCTTCATAAAGCAGCTCCGCTTCCAGCAGCGGTATGTCCTCTGTGTACTCGGCAATGAACCCGCCCTCTACCCAATATCCGGGATGGAACTGCAGCACGATTTCCTCCCCCAGAAGAAATCTGGAGAAATTGCCCAGTTCCAACCAGGTCACAGTCCCCTCCTCCACTGTCACGGAAGCCAGCTCTCTCTGATTGCTGGTATCGAAAAGGGTCAGCTGCCCTGTCTCCTCCTCGAACCGGAAATCAATCCTCTCTTCCAGCAGACCTGACCAACCATTTGCATCCCAGCCTGCATCCAACTCATTGTCCGTCGGGGCACCTGTGTCATGGTATTGCAGCACATGCAGCGCCTGGGCGTTGGCGCGGGGGCCCATATAGATATTCAACGCTACCTGCAGCTGTCTTTTCGCCCGGTTCCAATAGCACTGCGGCGCCTGGTAATGGGTACTTGTCATGCTCACATAGTTCCAGTCAAAATAATTTACTTCATCCCCAATCTCAACAGCCACTCCCCGGCCGTTAATCTCTGTATCATTATAGCCATAAATCCTGATGTCCTCCTCCGGAATCTCCGCGATACAGACCACATCCGTCCAGTATGCCCACTCCTCTACCACAGGCAGATGACTGCTCCTGATTTCATCCCAGTCCATCCTCATGAACCTGGCTACCACATCCGCCTCGCGAGCTGATATCAAGGTTCTCGTTCCATCGCCACTGGCTTCCGCTCCATTGCCGCTGGCTGTTCCGCTGGCTTCAGCCCCGTTTTCGCTGCCCTCTCTGCCGCTTCTTCCATCCTCACCCGAACCGCTGCTGCCTGTTCCATCGGTTCCTGTCCTATTGCCGCCATTCGCCGCTTCCTTGCCGCTGTCCGCTCCACCGGCATCCACGGTGCCGCCCGCTCCACGGCCAGCCCCGTTTCCGCCGTCTGCGCCAGCCAGGACTGCCCCTCCGGAGCCTCCCTCTTCTTTCACGGGGTCTGTCAGGAAGCAGACCGCTGCCACCACACAGACCGCCACTGCCGCCGCAATGCCCCAGAAAGCAGGCTTTTTATAGTTCAGCACGGATCTGATACGCTCCTTGACCCCCACTTCGCCAAAGGCCAGAGGGCAGACAAGCCCGGCTCGCCTGTCCATGCTGCATGCCAGCAGCGCCTCTGAATACAGCTTTTTTTGATGCATGTCATAGCTTCTGATGACCTTTTCGTCACAGGCCCGTTCGATGTCTCTGCACAGCAGAATGTAGGCCGCCCAGCAGAGGGGATGGAACCAGTAGGCCGCAAGCATAACATAGCCCAGAATCTTCCACAGATTGTCCCGCCGCTGCAAATGGGCCAGTTCATGGGCTATCACAGGCGTCCTCAGTTCCTCCGGCATATCGGAGGGGAGGTAAATGCGCGGGCGGATTACGCCGAACAGGAAAGGCGTGTCCACGAATTCGCTCAGCATGACCGGCTCCTCCAGGCGCACCGCAGTCCGGATTTTCAGCCAGAGCCTGGTATATGCCGCCAGGGCATACAAAAGCATGGCGGCCACGCCCATGATCCAGATGACGCTGGCGATGAAAAGCCAAATCTGCAGCGGGTCTGCGCTAGTCTCCGGCCTTGGGGCCGCAGATTCCCGAATCACCTGGTTCACCGCATTGTCCACGAACCTGACTCCGCTGTCGATCACCGGTTCGGAGGTCACGGACATGTCATGCCGGACGGTCTCCCGGCTGGGAATCAGACTGAATACGCTCTCCAGGGAAAAGGGGCATGCCAGCCGGAACGCCACCAGCGCCCACAGCAGACAGTGAATCCATTTGGGTGACCGTTTCAGCAGCATCCGCAGCGCCATGACTGCAAGAATCAGCCAGCCCGCAGTGATGCTCTGATTCAAAAAACCTAAAAAAATATCTTCCATTCTTTCTCTCCTGATTTCTGTCCCGCATTCCCCTCAATGCATCAAATCCCGGCAAAGAATCTCCGACCGCCACGCGCTCATAAATCCTCCGGATGCTTTTCAGGTTCATGCCGTTTCAAGTTTCCTCCTACTGGCCGGGCATCTGCCGGATTTCCGCTAATTCCTCCTTGGACAACTTTTTCCATTTCGTGAAAGCAGCTATTTTCCCATAGAATCGGCGAAAACGGTACTCGTTCTCAAATGATTTCGGTGTTTCCATAGTATCTCTCCTTTCAGGACTAATGCATTAGACTTATTATAGTCTAACGCATTAGACTCATCTTGTCAAGAGAATCGCAAATTTATTTTCATTTCTGTGAAAGTGGTGTGATTTTAGAAAAAAAGAACTCCATGATTACTTGAAATATCAGTGATAACAGAAAAGGAATAACTCTCCCCAATAGTCTATCGTTTCCTGAGATGTCGTATCAATTCCGAAAAGCTTTCGCATGAAATCTTCTTTTTCATGAAACATTTCCAAAATAAGTATCGTATTTTTATCCTTAATGCGATAAAAGAAATAATTATGTTCCACAAAAATATAGCTGTAATCGCATTCAATATCATATAGCGCTGAAACTCTTATACCGGATTGCGGAAATGCTTCAAGCCACCTTATTCCTTTGGTTATTTTGCCCATGATTTTTTTCGCTCGCTCTTCGCCATAATCTTCCCTTAGTTCATTTTTCAGGTTTTTCAGCTTCTTTCTTACAGTTTGGGAATATTCTAATCTGACCACTCACAACACCCCCAATTCCGCTTCCAAATCATCCGCAGATATAGTCCCCTCCGCAGCCACGGATTTTTCGGCATCCTGTAATTTCAACAACAATTGATTCAATGCTTTCTGCTTATCCAGTATAGCCGCATAATTTCTCAAATCTGATATTGGTTTTATATTGGACATTCCCTTTCCTCCTCTTTTTCTTTTATTGTACAATTATCATGCTCAAATTACAACAGAATTGGCATATAATGTTTTTCTTCTACTGCTTTTATGTTAGAATAGAAAGAGAAATGAGCAGATGCAAAAAGCTTACGGAGGTCAGGCATGATTACAGCAGTCAAAGTCACACTGAGGAGTTTTTCGGAAAAGGACATCCCCGTTTTACAACGACAGACATATAGGGACAAATCAGCCAATGAAATCCGGAAAATAATGGCTGACTGGAACCTGAAAGAGTTTCAGGCAAAGTATTTTGAAATGTTCGCTGTCTTAGCCGGAGACAGTACTGTCGGAATGATTTCCTTATACCAGCACTCCAAAAGTGTGGTTTCCTGCGGAATCGAGATATTTCCCGAATACCGTGGACAGGGTTTCGGCAAAGAGGCAATGGCGCTCACATTGGAGACTGCCAGGGAAAAAGGCTACAAGATAGCATCCAATCAGGTTCGCACTGATAACCAGCCCAGTATCGCTTTGCACCACGCTCTTGGCTTTGAATCAGATGGCTATGTCTATACAAATCAAAAGGGAAGAGCCGTATCGATTTATCTGAAACCCCTGACATCATGAACAATGAAACAGGCGGCTGAAAAGTCAATAAATCACCCTTAGCAGAAATGGGCATGCACTCCACGGCACATGCCCATTCTACTATTTCCGGCCATCCAAAGGCCGGGATGCCTTTATGAACGTCTATCTGCACTCATATTCCATTGAATCAGCAACTCCGAATC
>OFFK01000967.1_pt1 | contig 22493 bp, 18 predicted proteins | sample 1521361 | NCBI WGS metagenome assembly OFFK01 (sample SAMEA3504096, study PRJEB24116) | mouse gut metagenome | biome: mouse gut; feature: mouse-associated habitat; material: faeces | place: Denmark | collected 2011 | reverse complement strand
GCCTGGGCGAACTGACCGACGAGGAGCGTCAGATTATCCTGAAAGGCTGCCTGATTAATTACAACAGGGTAGACTGACGAAGATGTCGAGAAGATACACAACAACCAAGCGGTCCTGACAAGGGGCCGTTTCGTTGTTTCATAAATGACTCCATCGAGATTCCATCACAATTCGTCCGTCTTTTCGCTGAACACATTTTCTCCTTTTTGTGTAGCTATAAGTTTACAAAAAAAAGACTTCATTTGGAAGGCGTTTCTGCCGATTATATATATGTAATATATGTTAAATGTTGGTAAAAGTTTTAGGAGCGGGTCTGGTTGCAAAATGATTTTGACTTGGGTATAATGAAAACTAAGATAGAATGTCGTAGAATGCGGCCCTTTGCGACTGATGGAGATTACGATGTTTTGTGGCAGCACTGGATTGGGGAAAGGGGGATGCCAGAGGATATGGCGATTGCTGATGGGGATAAGGGAGGTATTTCATTTTGAACTGCTGGGAGCGTTTTCCTGCGGAAGCACAGAAGAGGAGAAGACGAAGAACAGCGAGCTCATAAACGGAATGGGGAAGAAAGTTCGCTCATTCCTGCAATATCTGATAGTGAACCATACGAGGAGCGTCTCCTCGGAGGAACTGATAGACCAATTCTGGGCCGACAACAGCAGAAACCCCGCCAACGCCCTGCGGAATATGCTGTTCAAGGCCCGGCAGCTGCTGAGGGAAATGTTTCCGGAGGGAGAGGATATGCTCCTGACGCTCCAGGACTGCTACTCCTGGAACCCAGCGATACGGCTGAGCCTGGATGTGGAGGAATTCGAAGAACTGTGCGTGAGGGCCAGGGAGGAAGCGGAGGAAGAGCGATGCAGCCTGCTGCGCCAGGCCGTGGCCCTCTACGGCGGAGAGTTCCTGGCGGGCAACGACGCGGAATGGGCCAGGACCCAGCGGCAGTACTACCAGACGCTCTACCTGGACAGCTGCAAGGCCGTGCTGCCCCTTCTGCACAAGAAAGGGCAGTTCGTGGAAGTCATAAGCATCTGCAGCCATGCATACGCCGTGGACTTCAGCATGGAAGACTTCACCGCCTACCAGATGGAGGCCCACATCGCCCTGGGGCAGCCCGGCCAGGCCATGGAGAAATACAGGGCATTCAAAGAGCGGATGCAGAAGGAATTCGGGATGCAGCCGCCGGAGCGCATCGAACAGCTCTATACCCTGGCGGACGGCCTGCGGAAGAAGGGCATGGACGATGAAGACATCCTCCGGCTGGTGTGCGAGGAGGAGCCGGATGGCCAGGCGTTTTTCTGCACCTTCAGCACCTTCCAGAGCATCGTCGCCCTGGAGAAGCGCCACATAAGGCGTTCCGGCGAGGCGGCGTCCCTGGTGATCATCAGCCTGGAGAGCGAGAGGGCCCCTACCACGGACAGCCGTAGGATGGAGCATATCCTGATGGAGAAGCTCCGTACGGGGGATCCCATCGCCAGGCTGGAGGCCGGGTCCTATATCTTCATGCTGACAGGGGCCTGCGTGGAGGACGCCCGGATAGTGGCGGGCCGCATAGACAGCGCCTTCCACAGGACATACCGGCATTCCAAGGCCCGGCTGACCTTCCAGGTGACAGACCTGAAGCCTTACAGCCGGGCGGAAGAATCTTCCCTGTAAATAAAAGTTGTGTCCTGTTCCGAGGAAAAATAACAGCCAGCTAACAGGCAGCTGTTACAGTATAGATGTGATTGGGAAAAGAGGTGCGCCGTTATGATGCTTCAAGGGAAGATGATTCCCTGTCAGAGCCGTGAGGCGCTGGTGACGGTATCGTCCTATCGGAACGGGATAGTGGATGGTTACCTTCAGCATCCACGGCTGAATGAGAAAGTAAATATAGAGAGCCTGACGCAGCTGTTTCTGGTGATGAACGATCTGCTGGATTTGGAGGCCTGCCCCAACAGCCCGCTGCCCCTGGTTCCCCAGGAGAAGACCGGCGGAAAGCCGGCAGCGGTCTTCCGGATACAGATACTGTTCCGGGAGCACTACACCTGGCAGGGCAGGCTGATATGGCAGAACGAGAACCAGGAAGCCGTGTTCCACAGCGCCATGGAGCTGATGCAGCTGATTGACGAGATTCTGGCGGAATAGTCAGGCAGTACGATGAATATCCGAAAAAGAGGCTTGGTATGACGGAGAAAGAATTGAGGAAGCTGAGCCGCCACGACCTTCTGGAACTGCTGGTAGAGCAGAGCAGGGAAGCGGCAAGGCTGAACGCGGCGCTGGCGGAGAGGGAAGAGGAGCTGGCCGGCGTGGCGGAGAGCAACGAACGCTTGAAAGATAAGCTGGGAGAGAAGGACGCCCTGATAGAGAAGCTGAAGAACCGCCTGGACGAGAAGGACGCCGAGCTGGCCCGGAGGGCAGCCGAGGCCGAGGAACAGCTGGACCGCCTGACCAGCAGCCTGGACGAGAGGGACGGCGAAAGAGCGGAAGAGGCGGCACGGGCGGAGGAAGCGCTGGAGCGTCTGAAGAACAAACTGGACGAAAAGGACGCCCTGATAGAGAAGCTGAAGGGCCGCCTGGACGAAAAGGATGCCGAGATGGCCCAGGAGGCGGCCGGCAGAGAAGAGACCTTCCGCCGCCTGAAGGATAAGCTGGACGAGAAAGATGCCCAGATAGAGAAGATGCAGTCCCGCCTGGACAGCCGGGAGGAAAAGATAGAGGCGCTGGAGGCCGAGGCGGTGAAGCTGAGGTCCGACAGGTGGAAGGAACTGCAGGGGAGCGGACTGCCCCCGGAGCTCCTGGCGAGACTGGAAGCATTGATGTGAGGAGCCGGCCGGGAAAGCGGGAAGACGGCACTGCATGGGACAGAGGTTTATAGATGAGTGAGGAAAAGACACAAGCGCTCCCGGAACTGAGCCTGCTGGAGGCGGAGCTGGAGAGGGAACGCTATAAAAATAAATATGGCAAGGTGCTTCGGAGCACAGTGTTCTCCCTGATCGTAGTGGCCGCGGTGGCGGTGCTGATTGCGGTACTGCTGCTCCCGGTGCTCCAGATCAGCGGGACATCCATGACGGACTCCCTCCAGGACGAGGACATCGTGGTGGCCCTGAACAGCTCGAAGTACAAGACAGGCGATGTCATCGCTTTTTACTATAACAACAATATCCTGGTGAAAAGGGTGATCGCCTCTTCCGGCGACTGGGTGGACATCGACAAGGACGGGAACGTGTATGTGAACGATGTGCTGCTGGATGAGCCATATGTCACAGACAAGGCCCTGGGGGACTGCAACATCACATTGCCCTACCAGGTGCCGGACGGAAGATGCTTCGTGATGGGGGACCACAGAGCCACCAGCATAGACAGCCGGAACACAGCGGTAGGATGCGTCAGCAACGACATGGTAATCGGAAAGATATTGGTTCGGGTCTGGCCTTTGGCAGAATTCGGATTGGTGAAGTGATAAAGACCGGTAGAAGGAAGGAGACGGCATTATGAAAGATTTTTTATCACAGGCGGGAAAGCTCTTAAAGGAACACAAACAATATAAACGCCAGCTGACAGTTTTCCTGTGCCTGGCTGTGATAGTCGCTTTCAGTACAGTCACGGCCCTGAAACTGTATGGCCAGGCCATGACCCACAAGATGGAAGTCCTGGACTGCCAGTATCAGGTGCATCAGCATATAGAGGATTGCTACGCGAAGGATGAGCAGGGCAATCCGGGGACAGAGCTGATCTGCGGCTATGCGGATTATGCAATCCATGCGCACAACGAGGATTGCTACGACAGCAAAGGCAACCTGGTCTGCGGCCTGGAAGAGCATGAGAAGCATGAGCACACGGACGAATGCTTCACCACAGAGCTGGTGCTGGTATGCGGGCTGGAAGAAGTGATTCCCGAGGAGACTCCGGAGGATGAGGCGGGAGAGGCGCCCGAAGAGCCTGCAGGCGGAGAGGAGAGCACGCCTGAAGCGGCCGGACAGCCCGAGGCAGAAGCCCCGGTGGTTCCCGAGGAAGAGAGCGAGCCGATTCAGGAGGAAGTGCTCATCTGCCAGTCGGAAGTCCATGCGCATAGCGAAGGCTGCTACGAGACGGCCCTTGCCTGCGGACAGGAAGAGCACGTCCATGGAGAAGGCTGCACCAGTCAGGAGCTTGCCTGCGGAACGGAAGAGCATGCACATGGGGAAGGCTGCTACGATGAAGAGGGCAACCTGACCTGCGAAGTACAGGAGCATGCCCACGAAGAGGCCTGCTACACCACAGCCAATGTCTGCGGAGCGGAAGAACATACACACGGTGACGAGTGCTATGCTACGAACCTGATATGCGGAATCGAAGAGCATGAACATACAGAGAGCTGCTACGAGCTGGTGACAGTGCCTGCTCCGGCGGACAACGGAACGACAGAACCCACGGTGGAGACTCCCGCGGCAGATGAAACGGCAGGGGAGGGCAGTGGGGCAGGCGCTGAGCCTACAGAGCCCGCTGAGTCCACTGAGCCTGCGGAACCGGAAAGCGAGGCTCCGGCGGAAAGCGAACCGGAAGGGCATGTCCACACAGAGGCCTGCTACGAGGAAGTCAAGACTTTGGTATGCGAAGAACAGGAGCTCCATATCCATGACAACAGCTGTTATGGACCGGAGTGCTTCGATGAGAACGGCGCCTTGATTGAGGGAAGCCGTGTGTCCTGCGGCCTGCTCCAGCTGGAAGAGCATACCCATGCGCATACAGAGGGAGAGGACAGCTGCTTCAAGACGGTGGAGCTGACGCCGGAAGAAGTGGAGGCCCTGGAGAACGGAGCGACGCTCCATATCCACGAGGAGAGCTGCTACGATGAAGAGGGGAACCTGATCTGCGGCCATGACGCCACCCATATCCATGTGCCGGAGTGCTATGACGAGGCAGGGGAGCTGATCTGCGGCTATGGCACTGCCAGCCATGTGCATGAAGACAAGTGCTACGATGAAAATGGCGAATTAACCTGCGGCTATGAGACGGCCAGCCATGTCCATGAGGACAGCTGCTACGACGCGGAGGGCAAACTGCAGTGCGGCTACGAGGCGGCCAGCCATGTGCACGAGGACAGCTGCTACGATGAAGAGGGCGAGTTGGTCTGCGGCTATGAGACTGCTACCCATGTGCACGAGGACAGCTGCTATGATGAGGAGGGCAAGCTGCAGTGCGGCTACGAGACCGCCAGCCATGTCCATGAGGACAGCTGCTACGATGAAGACGGCAAATTAGTCTGCGGCTACGAGACCGCCAGCCATGTGCACGAGGAGAGCTGCTATGACGAAGAGGGGAGCCTGATCTGCGGCTACGAGACCGCCAGCCATGTGCACCAGGAGAGCTGCTACGATGAAGAGGGGAACCTGATTTGCGGCTATGAGACAGCGTCCCATCCCCATACCGAGGACTGCTATGACGAAGAGGGGAACCTGATCTGCGGTTATGAGACGGCCACCCATACGCATAACGCCGACTGCTACGATGAAGAAGGCAACCTGATCTGCGGCTATGCGGCAGCGAAACATGAGCATGACGAGAGCTGTTACGATGAAGAGGGGAACCTGATTTGCGGCTATAATGAGAACGGCCTGGCTGTGGCGGCGCTCTACTGCGATGAGCAGATTCACCAGCATGAGGAGAGCTGCTACGATGAAGCGGGCAACCTGATTTGCGGGAAAGCCGACTATGCGGCCCATACCCATACGGATGATTGCTATAATGTAGAAGGAAAGCGGATTTGCCCTCTGCCGGAGGTGCATGTCCACAGCGAGGAGTGCTATCCGGAAGACGCAGAAGAGGGCGCGGAGCCTGTCTGCGGAGAAGAGGAAGTACAGATCCATGCTCATACGGAAGAATGCTATGACGAAAACGGCGCAGTGATCTGCGGCCAGCTGGAGATACTGGAGCATGTCCACAGCGACGCCTGCCAGGTATCCAACCGGTCTGTCACCAAGACATTCGCCAATGAAAGCTTCATCATCACGGCTGTCTATAACCGGGATGCCAATATCCCGGAGGAGGCAGAGCTGATTGCGGAGCAGATTACCGAGGAGAAGAACGGCGAGCACTACGCGAAGCGCCAGGCGGAGTACCAGAATGTCCTGGGAGACGACATGGCCACCATGCGGGCCCTGCTGAAGATTGGCTTCTATGGTGCGGACGGTCGGGAAATTGAGCCTGAGAGCCCGGTCACCATCACCATACAGTTCCTTGACGAGAACGGACTGGCAGAAGGGATGCCGATTACGGTCATCCATTTCGCGGACGAAGGCACAGAAATGCTGGAAGGCAGCGCCGTGGAGGACAACAGCACTACCTTTGAGATAGAAAGCTTCTCCGAGATTGCTGTCGGATATGGCATAGAGAATGTGAGGGTTCCGGTCAATGCGGAACTGAAATATGAGACTGATGAATTGGATATCACGTTCCGGATTGAGGGCGAAGTCAACGTACCTGTGGAAGGTATGAGGCCAAAGAGAGATACAGGCGCGGAGGGAGAAGCCGCCGCGCCTGGCGAATCCGATGAAGCCGAGGCGGACGAGAGCGGTGCGGAAGAGGATGCCGTGGCGGATGAATCCGATGCAGAGGCTGAGGTTCCTGAGGAAAATGAAGCTTCCGAAGAAGATGGAAGCGATGCCGAAGCGGACGTTACAATCTCAGAAGACGGTGTGTCGGTAATCATTGAGAACAGTGCCTTAGAGAAGGATTTGGAATTCCGTGTCGATTCTTTGGACGAGAATGCGGAAGAGTACGCCAAGGCTGCCGCTGCTGTGTATGCAGAAGGGGCAGAGGGAGAGGAAGGGTTTGACGACCAGCTGTTTCTACAGGTTCTGTCTTATAAATTGATGTATGACGGCAAGAAGCTGGATTTGTCGGACTGTACAGTGACGGCGGAAGTGAAGCCCAGTGAGGCGCTGGTGGAATATGCGGAAACGGCTGTGGATCCTATGACGCTGGATTTGGATGGTGAGGAGCAGATAGCGGATGGCGTGGAAGTTAAGCCGGAAGTGGTGATTACTGCTGTAGAGCTGGGAGAGGATGCCGCAGAAAGCGAAATTGCTGATGCTATGGTAGTAGGTTATGAGGCAATGGCGGCACCGATGCTCTTAAGTCTGAGGAATGCAGACGGTATTATGGTGATTTCGGGAACGAGCCAGGCGAATCCTACATTTACAGTAAAGTATTATGCTACTCTTGATATTGTAAAAAAAAGTAAAGAGGGTAATGAGGGTAATCAGCCAATCGTGATAAATACAGATACAACATTGGGTGGAAGGATGCCAAGAAATAAAGATATGGAAGATTTTCCAACTTTGTATCTTTCAACTGAGGCGGCGGAAAATGGAAAATATAAAATTGCAACTAAGAGTGAATTGATAGAAGTATATAAAGAAAAAGAATATCAATTCATTAAAGCGCCGGGGCTGATATATGTTGATAGCTTAGCTAAAAATGATAACTATAAACTAGTGCAGATTAAGAAATGTACAGTTAATGAGGAAGGGAAGGTGAATGAGGAAGTATATAATTGCTGTGAGTTAAAATGTAATAAAGAGCATACTCATACCGAAGATTGTTATGAGGGTGAAAAAGAATGGTATTTTACGAATAAGTCTGAGACAAAAAATACGTATCCTAATGATTTTATACTTATAGAAGAGGGGGCTGTTTTAGAGTTAGTTTATGTAGTCACTACAGATACGCCAAGTAATGATATGTATTTTTATGATTATGACATATCTGATGGAAAACTATATAACAATGCTGATTTTAATGAAAACGGTCCTACTGGTGCTACTTTACCAAGGGATGGGAAATCGCATATTAGTGGTTCTACATGGTATATGTATACTGATAAGCAGGGAATCAATAGTTTGCCAAATCAAAATTTAGGTTTTGGTAACAGTAGTTCTCAGGCACGAACAACATTAGGAGAAACGTTTTGGAATGGGAATCTTTTAAATAGAGCGAATAATAATTATTACAAGCTCGATCCCTCTTTTGGAGGCTGTACATTTGGCTTGACAACAAGATTAAAGGAAGATGGCACAATACAGTATGCACCAGGTGTAATTGCTCCGAATTTGTTTAACGAGGGTGCAGCAGTGGGAAAAACCGAATATGAAGGTTCGCTTACATTTGACAGAAGTGGAGATACCTATACACTAACCGCTACAAAGGTTACAGATAAGGAGAATAATATCACATCAGAAAAAACAGGGTTGACACAATTTACCAGCATACCAAACTGGAATGCGACAAGAACAATATGGACTAACTCGTATTATCCATTGGATGAAGTAAGCTCAGCCGGAGGCGATGGTCATGATTTAATGTTTGGTGAGGAGGGTAAAGAATCATTTTTGCAATCTTTTGCGAAAGAAGAGTTTATAAAAATCGATCCCAAGTATGGCACGAAAACGAATAAGGGCCGTACACAAGATGTTCCAACATCGGATGATAAAGGGAACCATAACCATTATTTCGGAATGTGGTACACTGTAGAATTTGATTTAACAGAAGACTATATCGGGCCGTTGGAGTATATTTTTTACGGGGATGATGATATGTGGGTCTTCCTGGATGGTAATGGAAAAAAGGCAAGAGTGGATGAAAATGGAGAGCCTGTTGTTGATGGGAATGGAAACCCAATCATAGATGAATCATCTAAGGATGGACAGCTTATTTGTGACATTGGCGGTGTTCACAGTGCAGTTGGTGAATATGTAAATTTGTGGAATTATATTGAGAAAGGAACGACAGGGCATTATACACTTTCCTTTTTCTATACCGAGCGAGGTGCCTCTGGATCTACCTGCTGGATGCAGTTTACGCTTCCGTCCGTTTCCTTTATTACACCAAAGCAGACAACAGGGCAGCTTCAAGTTGAAAAGGAGGTAACAGGTTCTAAAACGGATGATGAGTTCGGATTTACCATTAAGTTTTATTCAGATTCGAGTAAGACGACTCCCTTGATGCATAATTATTCATACGAAAAAGTTAGATATCTATTGGATGAACAAGGGAATATACTCAAGGATGAACAAGGGAATCCACGTACAGAATTTGTTTCAAATGATGTTTTGATATGGGATGGGGCCTGTTTTACACTAAAAGCAAATGAATCTATTCTTATAAGCTATATACCTGATGGAGCCTATTTTGAAATTAACGAAGTTGGCCCGGTAATTGCAAATAAAGATGGGGATAGGTTAAAGTATTTAGAAGACGGGACACCAGATTGGGAAGTGCTGGATGATTCGTATACAGCTGATATTACAGGTGGGTTAGATTCTAATGGAAAGACTGTAACCGGTGTGATAAATTTACAAGATAAAGACATAGTGAAGATACACTATAATAATGTGTATGCGTTTACGCTTCCCGAAACCGGCGGCTCAGGCACAATCTTATATACGATGGCAGGCGGCATAGTAGTCATATTTGGCGCAGGCTTTCTGTATAAAAAGAAATTCAGAGAAAGGAGGGGATGAGGGGGAGATATCCTCTGGAATCTGAAAAAAGGAACAGTAAATTTGTGGGAATTTACCCACATGGCTTCAGACAAGTACAAAATATGGAAGGAGAGTAAAGTTATGAAGCGTATGAAAAAGATAGCCAGCATACTGCTGGCGATGGTCATGGTTCTTGGAATGAGCCTGACTGCGTTCGCAGCGGGAGCCTATACGATTACCATTGACAAAAACGACAAAGATGCGAAAAACCATATTTATGATGCATATCAAATTTTTGCAGGTGATTTAGCAGAGAATCCTGAGTATACAGAGGGTGGTGCTCAACCGCAGTATATTCTTTCCAATATCCAGTGGGGTTCAGGAATTAAAAATGCGACCGAGGATAAGGTGGCGGGTTTACTGGCTGCATTACAGGGTGATGATACAATTGGGTCTAAGTTTAAGGATATAACGGCAGGTGATCCGAAGGCTGCAACCAAGGTAGCAGAGGTTATTAAGGGATTTGATAGCAGCAATGCAAATAGTGTAAAAGATATTGACATATTTGCAAAAATTGTCTTGAAGAACTTGACATCTATACCAGCTGGCTCCAGTACAGCAGGTGGAGAAACCATTACAGGGCTTGCAGCCGGTTATTATATGGTAAAAGATTGTGATGACCAGCTTGGCAATGCAGATACGAATGCATCCTATACAAGGCTGCTGCTCCAGGTTGTAGGTAATTCCACTGTACATGTAAAGTCAGAAGTTCCTTCAGGCAAAAAGGAGATTTTCTATCAGGGTACAGATGCATATCATAATGTGGATGGAGTTTTTGTACCGAACGAGAATGCAGAGTATGATGAGCGCTTGAACGGTTCCAATTATGCCAGCATGGGTGATGATGTAGTATTCCAGATTACAAGTAGTGTGCCTAACTACAATGGTTATGATTACTATTACTTCATCATGAATGATACCATGAGTTCTGGCTTGACATTTAATCCGGAATCTGTAAAGGTTGTAGTTGGCAGGACATTTAATGACAATGGCACTGTTAAGGAGCCGGGACGAGAATTAAAAAAGGGTGAGCTTGGTACTGATGGCAATGTAGTTTCTGGCGATGATGGCGAATATTATCTGTATACAGATCCTACTGTAACAGGTGGCGCTACATTTAAAATTGCTTTCAAGGATATCATGGAAACAGTGACAGCGGGTGATGTTACGACTCAGAGGTATCCGATTGGCGATTCCATTATTGTAACTTACACTGCAACAGTGAATGAAAATGCCATTATTGGCAGTGAAGGTAATGAAAATGCCTGGTCACTGGATTATTCCAGAAATCCGAACAGTGAGGATAAATACGGCAGGGATGAGAACAATAAGCATCCCGGTATGCCAGAAAACGATAACACTGATGTTTTAGGAAAGACTCCCGAGAGCAAAACTTTAACATTCCTTACTGAACTGGATATTACTAAGTATGCGAACGGAACAAATTTGGAGACGGTTGGTAACCACATTCTTGGCGGTGCTGAATTTACTTTGACCGGTACTTCCTATCGTTCCATCGTGTCCAGCGGAACAAAGTATGTAATAGCAGAGGATGGCGATTATTACAAGCTTTTGGATGGCAGCTATACTACTGAGGAACCCAAGGTAGATAGTTATGTAGAAGCTGGTACGGGTACTGCTGAAACAAAGAAGGGATATCTGTATGACGCAGCGAAGAATATTTATTATGTTCCCGCAGACGTAAAGGAATATGAGGGAAAAACACTTTATAAGCTGGTGGCAGGTTCGGCGAGCCTTTATGCTGATACACAAGTGAAATATAGAGAAGAAGAAGTTACTGAGACAACAGTCGTGGAAACGCCGGTTTCTATCAGGCTGACAACAAATGAGATAACCGGAAAGATTTCTTTCATAGGCCTGGGTGAAGGAACCTATACCTTGACAGAGACTGTAACTCCGGCAGGTTATAACACGATTGATCCCATTAGCTTTACTATTACATGTGAACTCCCTAAGAAGGTAGAGACAGGGGATGAAACATGTAAATGGACAATTACAGGATGGCCGACAACAGAGAGCGGAGAGAGCGGAGTAGTTAATAATGGTGGAATCTTTGCTGCTGATATCATCAACAAATCCGGTTCCCTCCTTCCTTCCACCGGTGGTATCGGTACTACAATCTTCTACGTAGTAGGCGGTATCCTGGTAATCGGAGCAGGCATCCTGTTGGTAGCCAAGAAACGCATGAGCAATCGCTAATCCGGATTGCTGCGGTACTTAAGCACATTTGAACAGCAACAAACCCCGGGGACGGAAACCCCGCCCCCGGGGATGCCGCACTTAACTGACACCTTCACGCGGTGTGCGGCGAGCAACGGATTCGACATGATCACATGCCGATCCGGCCAACGTCAGTAAGCAGCCGGGAGCTGCCGTATCAATCCACAGTGGGGAAACCTATGAAGAAGAAAGAAGCTGTGAAAACGAAGGGAAAGAAAAAGGGAAAAGGCTCTTCGGTTTCGACAATTATATTATTAGTTATATTGTTAGTAGGAGTGGGGATTCTGCTCTATCCTTCGGTCAGCGACTGGTGGAATTCCATGCATGCTACCCAGGCAATCGCAGGCTATGTGACGGCAGTGGAAGATTTGTCCGCCCAGGAGAGAGAGGATGCCATCAAGGCGGCGCAGGCATACAATACAAAGCTCCTCAACGGGGTGGACTTCGACCTGACCGAGGAGGAATACGCGGAGTATGAAGCATTGCTGGATATCGGCGGCACCGGTATCATGGGATATGTCCAGATATCGGCCATCGGCGTGAACCTTCCGATTTACCACAGCGTGGACGAGAGCGTGCTGCAGATTGCAGTGGGGCATATCCCGGGCTCTTCCCTTCCGGTAGGCGGGGAGCGGACACATTCCGTGCTGTCCGGCCACCGTGGCCTGCCCAGCGCGAAGCTGTTCTCGGACTTAGACCGAATGGTGGAAGGGGATATCTTCACCCTGAATGTCATGGGACAGACGTTTACTTACATGGTAGACCAGATTCGAATCGTCCTGCCGGAGGAGGTTGACGAACTTGCCATAAAGCCCGGAAGGGACTACTGTACCTTAGTCACTTGTACCCCTTACGGCGTCAATAGCCACCGCATGCTGGTGCGGGGCAAGCGCATAGAGAATATCGCCGGTGAGGTGGTGGTAGTGGCCGAGGCAGTCCGGATTCCCAATTATGTGGTGATTCCTGCGGTAGGAATCCCGCTCCTGTTCTTGACACTGACCATCATGCTGATAGTCAGCGGTTTCACAGGCCGCAAGAAGACCAAGAAAGAGATACTGGACGAACTCCGAAAGGGCGGCTCCCAGGAGGAGTGAGCCCCGGACAAGGCAAGTCCCCATAGGATAGGCAGGGGGCATCTGGAAAGGAAGAAGATGGGAGATAAAAACAGTGGCAGTCCGTCTGGTACGCTGCCGCGGAACATATAACAAGGAGGAACTGCTCATGAAGAAAAGATGGATATATCTGCTGGCTGCCCTGACGCTTGTAGCCGGCATGGGCCTCGCAGAGCCGCTGGCAGGCACGGCGGCGCCCCTTGCGGCAGATGGGGAGGGCTTCGTATCGGGAAGCTGTTCCCTGACCGTCTATCCGGAAGACCCGAATAAGGAGGAGACGGACAGCTTCGGGGAGGATCTGGCCAGCGCTGACGTGGTGGTGGATTTATACCAGATAGCCAGAGCTGTGAAGGTGCCGGGGCATGATACTTATCAGTATGAGCTGGCGGCAGGGTATGACCTGGATATCCCTGCGGAGATAGAGGCAGCACAGTGGGATGCGCTGGCCCAGGCGGCCGCCGCAATCGTCCTGAGCGAGGGCACGGCAGCGGTACCGGCAGAGGGCAGCGGGATGCCTGCAGGCAGCAAAGTCACCGGCCTGGACGCCGGTCTGTACCTGCTGGTGACCAGAGGCGCTGACCTGACCCAGCTGGCTGACTATAAGATGGAATTGACCCAGAAGGATCCGGCCACGGAGGAAGAGACCAAGACGATCGCTACCATCGCCTGTTCCAGGGATCATACTTACGCTTTCCTGCCGCAGCTGGTCTCCATCCCCACGAAGCCGGCAGATGCCAATGGTGTCATCAATACCGCGAACCCCGGGGACTGGATATTCGATATGACAGTGAACCTGAAGCCGGAGCAGCTTTCCCGCTATGGCTCCCTGGAAATCATCAAGACCCTTTCTGAATACGAGACCATGGGAGGCGTGCAGGAATCCGCCACGTTCGTCTTCGAGGTGACGGGGACGTTGGACGGAGAAGTGGTCTACAGCAATGTGGAGAGCATCACCTTCACGGCAGCCGGACGGGAAAGCGTGATTCTGGACAGGATCCCGGCGGGGGCGGAAGTGACGGTGAAGGAAGTCTACACCGGTTCCAGCTACCAGCTGACTGTGCCGGGAGACCGCACGGCTGTCATCTCAGCGGAGGAGATAGTCTCCGTGGAGTTTGAAAATGAATATGACGGACGCAGGACCAACGGCCACGGCATCAAGAACCAATTCGTATACGATGAGGAACGGGGCACATGGAACTGGTATTCCAGCCCGGCGCAGGAGGCTGCCGGGAACCAGGGGGAGCCTCCCAGAGCGGGGCGGAATGAAGATTGAGGCAGCATCTATGGTGCATGACGGAACGGAAATAGGGGGTGGACGGAAATGAAGAAAAGGAAATATTTTCCCGGAGTCCTTGCCTTGGCGGCTGTGTGCGCGGTGGCGTCCGCGGGGATTGGGAAGACCTGGTCCTATTTTACGACTTATACAGAGGCCGCAGGGGGCTATCCCATCCAGCTGGGGGACAGGACGGATATCACGGAGGACTTCACGGAGTGGACGAAGCATGTGACCATTGCCAATGAGCCCGGCTCGGAGCCCGTGTACATCCGGGCAAAGGCATTCTGCGGGAGCCAGTATACCATAACATATTCCGGTGAGGGCTGGACATGGAATGAGGAGGACGGGTATTACTATTACAATTATGCGGTAGAGGGAGGGAAGTCTACAGAGTCTCTGAACCTGAAGATTGACGGCATCCCGGAGAATCCGGAGGACCTGGAGCGCTTCAATGTGGTCGTCATCTATGAGAGCACGCCTGTGAAGTACCATGAGGACGGCAGCGCCTACACGGTGGAGGAGACGGACTGGGATGAGATCCTGGATACCGGCAGCACCGAGAGCTCCGGCGGGGCGGACGGCGCAGAGGGTGAAGGGAACGGTGACGCGGAAGGAGGCGAAGCATGAAGAAGCAGAAGAAGCGGATGAAAGTGGCATCGCCTATCGTGACCGTGGTGCTGTTCGTTGCGGCTGTGGGCCTGTTGCTGGGCAGTTCCATCGGAGGTACCAGAGCGGCTCTGACATATTATTCGGAGACCTATACTTCCCGGATTCAGATGTATGACATCGGCATCACATTGGTGGAGAACGACAAGGAGATATCCTGGCGCAATTACAGCAGCGCCGGAGACGGGACCTGGGACGAGGGGCCGGGGGATCTCCTGAAGGAGATGCTCGCCGAGGGAGAGGCTTTGGCTCTTGGGAAAAAGTATCAGGAGAACCTGAAGGTCCGCAATACGGGGAGCATCAATGAGTATGTCCGTGTCAATATCTATAAGTATTGGCTGGATGCGGACGGTGAAAAGCTCCGTGACCTCTCCCCTGACCTGATCAGGCTGAACCTGGTGAACCTGGGGACGGACTGGATTGAAGATGAGGGGGCGCGTACTACGGAGCGCACGGTGCTATATTATAATAAGCTTTTGTACGCGGAGGGAGAGGGCGTTTCGGAGACGCCGCTTTTTGCGGATTCCCTGATCATCGATGACAGCATCGCGAAGAAGGTGTCCCAGAAGACGGAGACCAACGGGAATTATACTACCATCACGACCACCTATGATTACGATGGAGTGTCTTTCCGGATTGAGGTGGAAGTGGACGCCGTACAGGAGCACAATGCGGAGGATGCAATCTGGAGCGCATGGGGTAAAAGGGTAACGGTGAATGACGGTATCCTGAGCCTTGTGGAGTAGGGAGGTGACAGGCATGAAAAATAAGAAAATGGGGATGTGGCTGCTTTCCGGCCTGATGTTCCTGGGCCTGGCGCTTCCGGTTCAGGCTGAGACATTCTACGGGGATGACAACTGGAACGTCACTTTCAATTCCAACAATGAGATGGTGAGCAGCTTCAGCACCGCCAATATCAATGACGTGGTAGGCGGCATGCAGCCCGGCGACAATGTGATCATCACGCTGCGCCTGAAGAGCGAGAACGCTACGGCTACGGACTGGTATATGCAGAACGAGGTGCTGTACTCCCTGGAGGACAGGAGCGCCAACAGCCAGACCGGAGGCGGCGCCTATACCTACCGGCTGGTATATACGGACAAGAGCGGGGCGCAGAACATCCTGTTCGACAGCGACACCGTAGGCGGCGAGTCCGGTGAGTCGGTGGACGAGATGCTGGCGGGCATGGGGGAAGGCCTCCATGGAGCCACCAGCGCTTTGAAGGATTATTTCTACCTGGATACCATGTATAACGGGCAGGGAGGGAGCATCACCCTGGAGGTGGCGCTGGACGGTGAGACCCAGGGCAACCATTACCAGGACACTCTGGCCGATCTGCAGATGGTGTTCGCGGTGGAGCTGCGGGACGATCTGCCCAGCCAGCCCACCCCACAGCCCCCCGGGAACCCGCCGGAGAGGGTGTCGGACGACAATCCGCCTCCCACGCCTGCCCCTGGAAGGAATACCAACATCGTGAAGACCAGCGATGAGAGCCAGCTGCCTTTGCTGATGGCAATCAGCGGCGTCACGGGGATAATTCTGCTGGTCTACTGTGTCTATTGCTTCAGGGAGCACAAGAAAGGGAAGAAGGAGGCATGAACGGATGAAAAGACTATATCGGGTGCTGTGCATCCTGTGCAGCCTGTGCCTGGCCTTCGGGCCCTACCTCCCCGCGGCGGCGAAGGAGGAGTACACCTATACGATACGCTTCTTCGCGGGCAGGCAGGGGAGCTTCGCCGAGGGGGAGATGATGGTGTTCGAAGGGCTCCGCTACGGGGACCGCGTCAATTTCTACCAGAGCGCAGTGGCGCTGGACGACAACAGCAAGTACTACATCCGCGGAATCAGGGAGAGCGGCAAGGATAACAGCGAGAGCACCCAGGCCTCCTCCTTCCTGGTGACCGGGGACAGGGACTACGTGATAGCATACGGAATCTTGGGGGACGCCACCTCCTACACCATCAACTACGTGGACACGGAGGGGAATGCCCTGGCGCCCAGCGAGACCTACTACGGGAACGTGGGCGACAAGCCGGTGGTGGCTTACCTGTACATCGAGGGATGGCAGCCCCAGGCCTACAACATGACCCAGACCCTGAAGAAGGATCCTGCGGAGAACGTGTTCGACTTCGTGTACACCAGGGTGGAGACGCCTGCGCCGGAGCAGCCCGGGCCTGCGCCGGGCGGGACGGAGCCCACACCTCCTGGGCCCGTGACGCCGCCGGAGCCGCCCACGGAGGGCGGCGTGGTAGTGCTCCCGGCAGGGCCGGATGACGGCCCGCCCGCGGACGATGGAGGGCCGGACGGCGGCGGTGATGACGCGCCGGACGATGATGGCGGCGAGGAGCAGGAGCTGCCAGATCCAGAGACCCCTACAGGCCAGGGGCCGGATGAGATGCGGGACCTGGATGACGAAGGGGTGCCCACGAGCAACTTCCTGTCCGTGGCCGCCGATGCGAAGCTGCTGGGGATACCTTTGCCGGTGGTCCTCGTGCTGGTGGTCGGCGCTGTGGGGGCCGCGTGGTACTTCCTGATGATGGGGAAACGGAAGAAGAGGGCAGCGGAAGAGGAGTCAGAACAATGACAGACCGGACAGAACCAGTTCTGCGCCCCTCCGGCAGCAAGGGCAGGAGAGCATTTCCTGCCCTTTGCAGCGCGCTGGGGACATTGATCCTGGTGGGGGTCATCGCGGCGTTCCTGCCCCTGACGGTGCCGCGGCTCATGGGCTACGGAATCTATGAGGTGGTGAGCGGGAGCATGGAGCCGGAAATCCCTGTGGGGAGCGTGGTCTATGTGAAGGCGGCCCGGCCCGAGGAGGTGGAGGCGGGGGATGTAATCGCCTTCAACAAGGGGGGCTCGGTCATCACCCACCGGGTGGAGGAGAACCACTACGTGGAAGGGGAGTTCGTCACCAAGGGGGACGCCAACCAGGAGGAGGACGTGGAGCCTGTGGCCTACAGCAGCCTGATAGGGAAGGTGGAGCGCCATGTCCCTGTGCTTGGCATCGTCATGACGCTGCTGGCCAGCAATGCCGGGAAGCTGTATGCGGTGCTGCTGGCTGTGTGCGGGGTCATGTTCCATATGTTGGCCGGTATCCTGAAGAACCGCCAGGAGGAGTGATTGATGGCAGGAGGCCGTCAGGAGGGCGGGAATCCGTTAGAGGGACAGGACACGAGAGACGGGCATGAAACGGGAGAGGGACAGGACACAAGAGACGGACAGGACACGAGAGACGGGCATGAAACGGGAGTGATGGTATGGGGAAGTGGATAAGGCGCATCATAATGCTGGCGGTTCTGGCGGTATTCCTTTTTTCCGTCACGTCAATCGTGATGATTCTGCGCCAGTATGAGGAGAGCGACCGGCTCTACAGCCAGATCGCGGAACAGTATACTACATATACGTCCAGGGACGGCAGCCAGGGAGCGGGAACGCAGGACGCGGGGGCTGCCGCCGGGCAGGAAGCCCCAGAGGCAGCCCCCATAAGCGTGGACTTCCAGGGGCTCCAGGCAGTGAACGGGGACGTGTGCGGATGGATTTACTGCGGGGGCACGCCGATCGACTATCCGGTGGTCCGTGGTGAGGACGATACCTTCTACCTGAAGCACAACTATGACGGAAGCTACAATGCCGCAGGCTCCATCTTCGTGGAGGCGGACAACCGGCCCGGCTTTGCGGATTCCAATACAATCGTCTACGGGCACCATATGAAGAACGGTTCCATGTTCGCCTCTCTGGACCTTTGGGCGGAGCAGAGCTTCTATGAGGAACATCCGGTGATGTGGCTGCTGACTCCCGAACAGGACTATAAAATCGTCTTGTTTTCCGGGTATACCACATCAGCCACTTCGGACACCTACACCATATTCGAGGGCCCCAGCCAGGAGCTGGACGCCTACCTGGCCAAGTGCAGGGAGCAGTCGGACTTCAGCATGGAGGTGGAGCTGGACAGTGAAGGCCGGTATGTGCTGCTCTCCACCTGCGCCTATGTCTTCGACAATGCGCGCTATGTGCTCCACGGCATGCTGGTGCCGGTGGACAGCGCCGGGGGAGTGCCGTCGCGATGAATTCCAGAAGAGGCTGAGGCTGGCCGTCCGCACCGGGCAGAACAGTCAGTCTCAGACTGCCGGAGCAGTCCCGTTTTATCGCACGGGGCTGCCCTTTGTATATTCTCTTCTCTTTGTATCTTTGTAAATTTTTATTGCAATTCCATCAAATCTATGTTATCGTTAAATCAGGTAAAGAATTCAAAATTCATAATCATTCCAAAAGGCTGATACAGTCTTTTCTGTAGTTTCGAACTTCTTGCCGGGCGGGGAGCCTATTATCCCAAGAAAATATGATTCATAAGCTACAGCAGGAAGGGAGACGCCTTTCCTACTGTGGAAGCGACAGGGTGCGCCTGCGCCATGCAGCGGAATTTGCCATACAGCGCATGACATCCAGGAAAGGAAAGGTGATTTGATGGATGAGATGAAGAAAAAGGACGGGGAGAAGGGGCCGGAAGAGACCGGCATGAGCATGCCCCATGACAACGGCGGCAAAAAGAGCCAGTCCAGCCTACAGGAGCTTTTGCGTTTCCTGCAGAAGTACATAGGGGCGGACTGGTCGATGGAGCTGAAAGAATCGGACCTGATCCTCATCGACAAGGAGATGCAGGAGGAGAACTTTGAGGGGGAGGAGGAAAGCCGAAAAGCATTAAAAAGACAAGAGGTTCTGAAAGCAATAGGTGAAACGTGCCTTCTGGACGACAGCCTGATGACGCTTGTATTTGACAGGAACATCAAGGCCGCCAAACTGCTGCTGAACATCATCCTCCAGAGAAATGATTTAAAGGTGCTGGAGGTAATCGGACAGAGGGAATATAAGAATCCCATGTCAGGAGGACGTTCCATCACTATAGATATTTATGCGGTAGACGGGGAGGGTAAGGTCTATGACGTGGAGGTGCAGCGAGCGTCAGAGGGAGCAGACCCGCACAGGGCAAGGTTCCATAGCAGCATGATTGACACGAAAATGCTGAAAGCAGGGCAGGAATTCAAGGAAATCCACGATTCCTATGTGATATTCATCACAGAAAGTGACGTCATGAAAGCCGGGCGCCCCCTGTACCATATCAATCGAACCGTTGAGGAGACAGGTACATACTTTGGCGACGGTTCCCATATCATATACGTGAACGGCAGCTATCAGGACGACGATGCCCCAATCGGAAGGCTGGTGCATGATTTTAGATGCTTGAATCCGGCAGACATGTTCTATCCGGTGTTAGCCAAAGGAGTGAAATATTTTAAGGAGACGGAAGGAGGTTACAAGACCGTGAGCCAGATACTTGAGAATTTAGCGAAGAAGTGGGCGGAAGAAATGGCGGAAGACATGGCAAAAGACATGGCGGAAGACATGGCAAAAGACATGGCGGAAGGCATGGCAAAAGACATGGCGGAAGGCATGGCAAAAGACATGGCGGAAGACATGGCGGTAGAAAAGACATTGGAAGAGAAAAGGGCATCTGCCCGCCGCATGATCACAAGAGGGAAATTGACGTTTGAGGAAATCGCAGAAGATACAGACTTGCCGATTGATGTCGTCAGAGACTTGGCCAGCCTGCAGCCGGCATGAGAAATCGCTTACTTCTTTGCGGTCAGCGCTGCTTCAGGAGCGCTTCACAGAATTTTCACAAAAGATTTGATCCAGAGTAATTGACAAAATGTGTAAAATGAGATATTGTTAGTAGGCTAACTAATTTGTTAGTCTACTAACTTTTTTGTTATAAGCCGGAGGCCGTTTCGTGCCGGCCAGGGGCGATGAAGCGTGGAAAAAAGGAGGTGTCTTATGGAAGGGAAGGAAGAGCAGCGGGGGATTGCGTTCGTGCTGCGGATGCTCCACAACCAGATTAAGCTCACAATCCACAAAAGCCTGCCGAAAGCGGAGAAAGCGCCCAGGACGCAGCTGCAGGGAGGCATCCTGGGATACGTATACTATCATGAGGACCAGCCGGTATATCAGAGGGATATCGAGAAGGAGTTCCGCATTTCCAGGGCCACCGCCACCAATGCGCTGCAGGTCATGGAGCGGGAGGGCCTCATCGTGCGCAAGGCCCTGGACAAGGACGGCAGGCTGAAGCGGATTCAGATGACGGAGGAAGCCTACAGGAACCACAGGCGGCTGGAAGAGCATATGCGGATGACGGAACAGAGGATGCTGGAGGGAATCACGGAGGAGGAGATTTCCCAGCTGCGCAGGCTGCTAGGAATCATGCAGAGGAACCTGGAGGAAATGACAGACGGGGTCGATGGGAATCTCGAACCGGAAGGGCCGGAGGACTGCCATAGGAAGGCAGCGGACCGCGGGGCGCATGCCTGCGGCCGGGACGGGCCCGACGGGGACTTCAGGGCACCCTGTGAATGACGCGGCCATGGAGACTGCAGAAACGAAAGGGATGCCGTACAAGAGGAAGGTCCATACGAAAATATCCCAAGACAAAACCATAATACAAAAAGAAGAGACAGAAGAGACAGAAGAGACAGAAAGGAAGTGCAGGAATCATGTTAAAGACACTTGGAGCCCAGATCAAAGAATTCAAGAAGGATTCTTTGCTGACCCCGGTCTTCATGATTGGAGAGGTAATCATGGAGACAATCATACCCTTGCTGATGGCGTCAATCATTGATGACGGCGTAAACGGCAATGGGGGAAGCGGTGACATGAATCACATTTATCTGATTGGCGTGCTGATGCTGCTGTCGGCCCTGCTGAGCCTGACGTTCGGCATCCTGGGAGGGCAGTTCGGTTCCCGGGCCTCGGCGGGCTTTGCCAGGAACCTGAGAAAAGCCATGTATGAGAACATCCAGACATTCAGCTTTTCCAATATCGACAAGTTCAGCACCTCCGGCCTGGTGACCAGGCTCACCACGGACGTGACCAACATGCAGAACGCCTATCAGATGATTCTGCGCATGTGCATGCGTGCGCCGGCCAGCCTGATCTGCGCCATGGCCATGTCCTTTATGATCAGCCCCAGGCTGGCAAGCATCTACCTGGTGGCGGTTCTGGTGCTGGGCTGTGTGCTGGCACTTATCGTCACCCAGGCCACCAAGCATTTCACCCAGGCTTTCCCGAAGTACGATGCATTGAATGAAAGTGTTCAGGAAAACGTGTCCGCGATTCGGGTGGTAAAGGCTTATGTCCGGGAGGATTATGAAGTGGAGAAGTTCAAGACCGCCAGCAACAATATCTACAAGATATTCTGCAAGGCTGAGGGCATCGTGGTCTGGAATGGCCCGGTGATGAACCTCACTGTGTACACCTGCATCCTGCTGATCAGCTGGATCGGTGCCCACATGATCGTGCAGGAGTCCCTGACCACGGGGCAGCTGATGAGCATGCTGACCTATTGCATGAACATCCTGATGAGCCTGATGATGCTCTCCATGATCTTCGTCATGATCACCATGTCCGTGGCCAGCGCCAGACGTATCTGCGAGGTGCTGGAGGAGAAGGCGGATCTGACGAATCCCCAGGAGCCGGTCCGCGAGGTGAAGGACGGTAGCATCCGCTTCGACAATGTGTCTTTCAGCTATAAGAAGGACGCCAGGGAGTCCGTGCTGAAGGATGTGAACCTTGAGATCAAGTCCGGCGAGACCATCGGCATCATCGGCGGCACCGGAAGCGCCAAGTCCAGTCTGGTGAACC
>OFFK01000965.1_pt1 | contig 22508 bp, 12 predicted proteins | sample 1521361 | NCBI WGS metagenome assembly OFFK01 (sample SAMEA3504096, study PRJEB24116) | mouse gut metagenome | biome: mouse gut; feature: mouse-associated habitat; material: faeces | place: Denmark | collected 2011 | reverse complement strand
GGGCGCTTTCTTGCAAAAGTCTATAGTCCTGAAAATTGGGAAACTTTTAATTAAAAGCTGATTAATTTTTAGCCCTAACTTGACAGGAGAGTATGTGTCGAGGATCGAGAAGAAGGCACTGGGGAAGCTGTGGGAGAAGTTTGAGGAGTAGTCGGAGAACAAATAAGAGAGGCTTTCACGCAATGGGACAGAGTTGGTTCGACCGGGGCTGTTGAACTGATTCTGTCGTATTTTGTTTGGCAATGGTATAGATGCTGCGAAATTTTCTGCAATTTTCTTGTAGGTTACACGGGAAGCATGTATAATAAGGGATGACATTGCTTTTAATATTGAATATGGTGATGGCATCGATGTTTATAGGCTCTCGGATTTTCAGAAAGCAGAATCAGGCATGGAGCAGAGAGGCACCTGGAAAAGTGGGGGAACCGCTCCAAGGGAGTTCCAGAAAACCGCGTGATATGTGGCCTGGAGATTTCGAGAGGATATGTTTGGAATAGGGAGGATAGATTGCCATGGCAAGAACTGTAGGGATAGGGATCCAGAGCTTTGAAAAAATAATAAAAGAGAACAGCTTCTATATTGATAAAACAGGTTTTATCAGACAGTGGTGGGAAAATAGAGACGATGTAACCCTGATTACCCGTCCCCGCAGATTCGGGAAGACCTTGAACATGAACATGCTGGAGAGATTTCTTTCCGTGGAGTACGCAGGCCAGGGAGAGATTTTTGATGGGCTGTCCATATGGAAGGACGAGAAATACCGAAACCTTCAGGGAACCTACCCTGTCATCTTCCTTAGCTTTGCCGGGATAAAGTCGTCCTCCTTTGATGAGGCAAAAAAGAGCTTGTTCTATCTGATTGAGAAATTGTATAACAGATATGACTTTCTGCTGAAGGAAGACAGCCTGAATGAAAAGGAAAAGGATTTCATAAAAAACATCTCTGCCAATATGGATAATTATTCCGCCATCTCCTCGCTGGGGACGCTGTCCGAGTTCCTGTGTCGTTACTATGGGAAAAAGGTGATCATCCTACTGGACGAATACGATACGCCGCTACAGGAGGCCTGGGTATACGGCTATTGGAAAGAGATGGTGGAACTTATCAGAGGCCTGTTCAATTCCACATTCAAGACGAACCTCTATCTGGAGCGAGCGGTCATGACGGGAATCACGAGAGTGAGCAAAGAGTCCATCTTCTCCGACTTGAATCATTTGAACGTTGTGACATCCACATCTGAGATGTATGCGGATTGCTTTGGGTTTACGGAGGAAGAGGTATTTGCCGCACTGGACGAGTATGGGATGCAGGATAAGCGCAGTGAAGTCAAAAGATGGTATGACGGTTTTACCTTTGGGAAATGCAGAGATATCTACAACCCCTGGTCAATCATAAATTATCTGAAGACTGGACGGCTTTCCACCTACTGGGCCAACACCAGCAGCAACGGCCTGGTGGATAAGCTGATCCGGGAAGGAAGCGTGGATATAAAAATCTCCATGGAGAACCTGCTCAAGGGCGAGCATCTGTACAAGGAAGTCGATGAACAGATTATTTTTGACCAGTTGGACGCAGATGAGAACGCCATCTGGAGCCTGTTCCTGGCAAGCGGATACCTGAAAGCGGAGAGCTACGAATTAAATGAGGACACAGGAGCAGACCTGTATGAGCTGGCGCTGACGAACAAGGAAGTGCAGTTCATGTTCCAAAAGATGATCCGGAAATGGTTCACCCGCTCCGGGACAACCTACAACGGCTTCATCAGAGCGCTGCTGCAGGATGACGTAAAGTCCATGAACGCCTACATGAACCGTGTGGCTTTGGCCACATTCAGCTACTTCGACAGCGGAAGGAACCCCTCCATGGAGACGCAGCCGGAGCGCTTCTACCATGGCTTCGTGCTGGGGCTGTCCGTGGAGCTGGCAGACCGCTACATCATAACCTCCAACCGGGAAAGCGGCTTCGGAAGATACGATGTGATGATGGAGCCCAAGGACGCGACATCCAATGCCGCAATAAATAATTGCTATGGGAATGCAATTATTATAGAATTTAAAGTCAAGGATTCCAGCGAAGAGAAATCTCTGGAGGACACTGCGGACGCCGCCCTGAAACAGATTGAGGAACAGCGATACCAGGCAGATTTGGAGAGCAGGGGATTCCCTGGCGAACGAATCCGGAAATATGGCTTTGCATTTGAAGGGAAGGAAGTTCTGATAAAAAGTATATGAAAATTGTTGGATAAATTTTTGCCATAACTTGGCAGGAGAGCATGTGAGCCGAATTGAGAAGAAGGCGCTGGGGAAGCTGCGGGTGAAGTAAAGGAGTAATTTATGGCAAGGACTGTAGGAATCGGCATCCAAAGTTTTGACAAACTGATCAGGAACCAGTATCTATATATTGATAAGACGGATTTCATCAGAGAATGGTGGGAAAGCGGGGACGATGTAACCTTGATCGCCCGCCCCCGCAGATTCGGGAAGACCCTGAACATGAACATGCTGGAAAGATTCCTTTCCGTGGAGTACGCAGGCCAGGGAGAAATCTTTGATGGGCTGACTATCTGGAAAGACGAGGAATATCGTAAGCTTCAGGGAAGTATGCCAGTGATTTTTTTAAGCTTTGCGGATGTAAAGGCAGATACCTTTGCCATGGCGAGAGAAAAGATCTGCATGCTTATCAAGGAAGTCTACCGCAAGCATGATTTTCTGCTGGCAGGCGGGAGCCTGAAGGAAGGGGAAACGGAGCTTTTCCGCAGGGTTTTGACGGAAATGACAGATTCCGAGGCAGCGTATTCTCTGAAAAATCTGTCAGGTTATCTGTCAGGCTATTATGGGAAAAAAGTCATCATCCTGCTGGACGAATACGATACGCCGCTTCAGGAGGCCTGGGTATACGGCTATTGGAAAGAGATGGTGGAATTCATAAGGGGCCTGTTCAATTCCACATTCAAGACGAACCCCTATCTGGAGCGGGCGGTCATGACGGGAATCACGAGAGTCAGCAAAGAGTCCATCTTCTCTGATTTAAATAATCTGGAAGTAGTGACCACTACATCGGAGAAATATGAAGACAGCTTCGGTTTTACAGAGGAAGAGGTATGGGCGGCATTGCAGGAATGCGGCCTGTACGAAAACCGACTGGCTGTAAAAGACTGGTATGACGGCTTCACATTCGGAAAGCGGAAGGATATCTATAATCCATGGTCGATTATCAATTATCTGGATAAAAAAAGGCTTTCCACCTACTGGGCCAACACCAGCAGCAACGGCCTGGTGGATAAGCTGATCCGGGAAGGAAGCGTGGATATAAAAATCTCCATGGAGAACCTGCTCAAGGGCGAGCATCTGTACAAGGAAGTCGATGAACAGATTATTTTTGACCAGTTGGACGCAGATGAGAACGCCATCTGGAGCCTGTTCCTGGCAAGCGGATACCTGAAAGCGGAGAGCTACGAATTAAATGAGGACACAGGAGCAGACCTGTATGAGCTGGCGCTGACGAACAAGGAAGTGCAGTTCATGTTCCAAAAGATGATCCGGAAATGGTTCACCCGCTCCGGGACAACCTACAACGGCTTCATCAGAGCGCTGCTGCAGGATGACGTAAAGTCCATGAACGCCTACATGAACCGTGTGGCTTTGGCCACATTCAGCTACTTCGACAGCGGAAGGAACCCCTCCATGGAGACGCAGCCGGAGCGCTTCTACCATGGCTTCGTGCTGGGGCTGTCCGTGGAGCTGGCAGACCGCTACATCATAACCTCCAACCGGGAAAGCGGCTTCGGAAGATACGATGTGATGATGGAGCCCAAGGACGCGACATCCAATGCCGCAATAAATAATTGCTATGGGAATGCAATTATTATAGAATTTAAAGTCAAGGATTCCAGCGAAGAGAAATCTCTGGAGGACACTGCGGACGCCGCCCTGAAACAGATTGAGGAACAGCGATACCAGGCAGATTTGGAGAGCAGGGGATTCCCTGGCGAACGAATCCGGAAATATGGCTTTGCATTTGAAGGGAAGGAAGTTCTGATAAAAAGCTGATTTCCCGGATAAGGTTTCAGAATGATAAGTTCCCCCGGAAGGATACCCCATGGAACAAAGAATCGGCGAAAAGATAACATCTTTACGAAAAGCAAAAAACATCACACAGGCGCAGCTTGCGGAATACCTGCACCTGGTGCCCCAGACCGTCTCCAGATGGGAGGCGGGCAACGGCACTCCGGATATCTCCCTGCTGCCCAGGATCGCGGACTTTTTCGGCATAAGCCTGGACGACCTCTTCGGCAGGTCGCCGCTGGAGCATGCAAAAGACCTGGTGCTGAGATATTCGGTCCTAAGGGACGACCACTGTTTCCAGGAAGCCCTCTCCTGCCTCCAGTCCCGACTCCAGGCCGTGGACGCTGCCCTGAAGCTGGAGATGAGGGACCCGGAGGAGCTGGCCCGGGAAAAGATTGAGCTGGAGGCATACAAAATGCACCTGCTCCTGCAGCAGAGCTGGGAGTCCGCCGGGAGGGCGCTGGAGATTGCGGAGGAAGTGGCCGAAAGGACAGGGGACATGCGTTTCCGCCTGCAGAGGGTACAGTTGAAGATAGAGCTGGGGCAGGGACGTGACATCCTTCGGGAGTGCGAGGCACAGTTTCGTGCAGAACCCTGTCCGGACACGCTATCCCTTTATTTCGAGGCGCTATTGCTCCTGGGGCGAGGCGGGACGGTCCTGGAGCTTCAGGAGACGGACCTTACCGTGCGGAAACTGATGACGCCGCCCTGCGCAGATACCGCGCCCTTCTGGCTGCAGTGCGCCATGGCAGCAGCGGAGAGGGAGGACGTGGAGGTCATGGAAGCCTATGAGGGGCCCGTCTGCCAATGCCGCGCCCGGGAGACGGAATACCGGTTCCTCTGGCAGCTGGCAAAGCTGTACAGCGGGAAGGGCATGCGGGAAAAATGCGAGGCATTGAAGCCGCGGCTGCTTGCCCTTTTGCCCCAGGTGAACGAAAACCCTTACTCCGTCGCAGGGCAACGCCAGGCCATCGATGCCCTCTGACGCAACGCTCCGTAGTATTTTCCCCAATTCCTGATTGCTGGACTGCGCTGCCCTGCCGCGGTATACTCTGACCAGAGCCCATGGCAGGGTGTGTTTGAAAAAGGCGCTGACCGCTCTGCTCCGGGCCGAAGGAAGGAGTGGAGGAAAATGGAAACGAATCTCAAATCTCATCGTATGTATCGGTATCTGTTCAGAAGAAAAGGAATCTGTCTGCTGCTTTTTGCGCTGCTGCTATTGTCCCAGGCCTGCGGGAGCCTGTTCTCCCTGGTCATGAGCGCGCTGGTGGACTGCGCGGGCAGGAGCGCTGCAGAACTGCGGACGACGCTCCTGGCAAGCGTCCTCTTCGTGTCGGTCACGGTTTCCCTGGAGCTGTCCTATCGCCATGTGAAGGCAGGGCTGCTGGCGGACGCCAGATACCGGCTGAAGAAGGACATCTTTGCCGGCATCATGAACCGCAGCGTGCCCGAATTCGAGGCGGCAGGCAGCGCGGAATACATCAACGAGCTGAACAACAACGTGAACCTCTTTGAATCCGTCTATTTCGGAAATATGCTCTCCGTGGTGGAAAATGTGGTGGGCTTTGGCGCTGCAGCCGTGATCTGCATCATGTTACAGCCCGCCATGCTGGCGCTGATGGTGCTGCTGGCCTTCATCGCCAGAGGCGTGAGCCGGGTGACGTCCGGCCCTCTGGAGAAAAGCATGAAAGGGCAGGTGGAGAGCGCTGAGGCCTATATGAGGGAAATAGGAGACGATTTCGGAGGCTTCCGCCTGATCCGTTCGTACGGGGCGCTGTCCTGCATCCTGAAAAAGCATGACGGAAAGAATCTGGAGGCGGAGCGAGCGAAACGCAGGAACACTGACTGCAGGATTCTGTGCGCAGGGGCGGGAGAGCTCACCGGCCTGCTGTCCACCGTGGCGGTCATGGCGCTGGCAGCCTTTTTTTCCCTGAAGGGGATGTTTTCCGCCGGCCTGGTGATTGCCTTCGGGCATCTGATAGGCCATATCGTATCCCCTATCAACAGCATTCCGGCCATCATCGCGGATTTCGCCGCCGCGAAGCCGCTGGTTTCCCGGTTCGGCGCGCTGCTCGTGCAGACGGAGGAGAACGGCGTGGAAGAGCTTTCCGATTTCCGCCAGGAAATCTGTCTGGAGAACCTAACCTTTGGCTATGAGGGGGGCCGGGAGCTCTTCCAGGGCCTTTCTTTCCGGTTCGAGGCCGGAAAGCGCTATCTGGTGACCGGGAGCAGCGGAAGCGGGAAGAGTACTCTGCTCTCCCTGCTGTCAGGCTTCTATCCCGGTTACGGCGGCTCTATCCGCATGGACGGCAGGGAGCTGCGGGAGATAAAGAGGGATTCCTTAAGCGCCCTGATAGGGACAGTGTCCCAGGAGCCCTTTTTCTTCCAGGACACGATTCGGAACAATATCACCCTGTATGACGAAAGCTACAGGACATCCGATATCGAAGCGGCCATGGAACAGGCAGGGCTCAAGGGCTTTCTGGCAGTCCTCCCCCAGGGGCTCGCCACTGTCATCACGGAGAATGGGAAGAACCTTTCCGGCGGAGAGAGGCAGCGGCTCAGCCTTGCCAGGGCCCTTCTGCGGGGGAGCAGGATCCTGCTGCTGGACGAGTTCACCGCCAATCTGGACAGAGCCACGGCAGAGGAAATCGAGGAGGAGCTGGCAGGGCGGACGGACTGCCTGACGATCGCTGTCACCCACCATTTGGGGCCGGATGCCCTGAGCCGATATGACGGGCAATTGGTTCTGGAGCGCCAGCCTGGAGCACCGGGCGTGAAAGCGTAAATAAAACAGTTGTCTTTTGCCGGAGAATTGTATATAATAATGGAAACAGTTCCCGCAGGGGCGTCATGCTGCCGGAGCTGCTTCGAAAGGAGAAGTGGGACGACGATGTCTGCGATAGAAGAAATCATACGCAGCGCCAGGGAGGCGGGGGCCAGCGATGTGCATCTGGCCGCGGGGATGTCCCCCAAGATGCGGATCGGCGGGGAGCTTTTTTCCATGAACTGTTCCAGGCTTACGGCGGCGGATATGCTGGATATCCTGATAGGCATCATGCCGGAGGCCCTGCGTGACAGGTTCGAGGAGAAAGGGGAGCACGCGTTTTCCTTCACCCTGCCCCAGGGAGGGCGCTGCCGGGCCAATGCCTACAAGCAGAAGGGCACCGTGGCGCTGGCGGTGCGCCTGATAGAGGGGGAGATTCCCCTGCCGGAGGAGATGGGCATACCGGAGCCCATGGCGGAGCTGTACCGGAAGGAGAGCGGCCTGGTGCTGGTGGCAGGTTCTTCCGGCAGCGGCAGGTCCACCACGCTGGCATCCATCATCAACCAGATCAATGACAGCAGGGAGGCCCTGGTCATCACGCTGGAGAGCCCGGTGGAGTATCTGCATCCGTATAAAAGGTCCATCGTCAACCAGCGGGAGATCGGCTTGGACAGCATGGACTATGCCGATGGGATTCAGGCCGCCGTGCGCCAGGATGCGGATGTCATCATGGTGGGGGAGCTGCGGGATGCCCGCAGCGTGTCCGCCGCGGTAGCCGCCGCGGAGACGGGACATCTGGTGTTCGCGGCAATGGACGCGGCCGGTGCGGCCGGCGCCATTGAGGATATCATGGACATGTTCCCGCCCCACAGACAGGAGCGCATGCCCGCCCGGCTGGCCGGTGTCCTGGAGGCGGTGCTGTTCCAGCAGCTGCAGCCCGCCGCGGACGGAGACGGCAGGGAAGCGGTGTTCGAGCTTCTGCTCACGGACGAAAAGGTGCGCGGCCATATCCGCGCGGACAGGATTTCCGCGCTTTTCGGTGCGGTACAGCTATTCTCATAAATCTCACCTGTCGGGTGCGGGCGGCCTGCACCCGGCGGATATTACAAAAGTCAGGATTTTCCCGAAATACAGCAGAGAAGCATTTCCCGATTTTCTTTTTGTCACAAATATGTCTTTCCGGATCGGTACATATTTCACGGACTTTCACGGGCAGTGGGCCAAATCATCTTTTTCAGTGAAATCAACAGGAAACAATCAACAGGAAACAATCAACAGGAAACAATCTATGAAAAATCTATGAGAAAACAGCGGCGGCCACAGGGAGGGCTGCAGGCTGGGACAGGAGGTGTTTTATGTACAGCGCGGTTCATTCCGGTGCGCTCCAGGGGGTCTGTGCCTATATGGTCTCCGTGGAGGTAGACATTGCCAGGGGGCTTCCAGCTTTTTTGATGGTAGGATCCCTGAGCACGGAGGTGCGGGAGTCCAGAGAGCGGGTGACGGTTGCCCTGAAGAATGTGGGACTGAACCTGCCGCCGTGCCGTATTACCGTCAACTTATCTCCGGCAGACAGGAGAAAGGAGGGCACTGCCTTTGACCTGCCCATTGCCGTGGGGATGCTGGAGGCCATGGAGCTGGTTCCGGCCGGCGCGGCCGAAGGGCTTCTGTTCCTGGGAGAGCTGGGGCTGAACGGAGAGCTGAAAAAGGCCAGGGGCGTGCTGCCTATCGTGCGGGCCGCGGCGGCAGAGGGCATCCGGGAATGCATCGTCCCCGGGGCAAACGCCAGGGAGGGAGGGGTGATTCCAGGCATCCGGGTCAGGGGGGCGGAGAATATCCTGGAAATCATGCATTTCCTCATGGCCCGGGGGGAGGAGAGGGACAGGGTGCTGCCCCGGACCTTCGTGGACACGGAGAGCCTGTTCGCGGAGACGGAGCGCGACGGCGGCGGGCTCCAGGGAAGGCCTGACTTTGCCGAGGTGACGGGACAGGAGACGGCCAGGCGGGCCGCAGAGATTGCTGCCGCGGGGTTCCACAACCTGCTGATGGTAGGGCCGCCGGGAGCGGGGAAATCCATGATCGCCAGGCGGATTCCCGGCATCCTGCCGCCGCTGACGCTGGAGGAGAGCCTGGAGGTGACCAGCGTGGTCAGCGTGGCGGGGCTGCTGGAGGAGGGGGAGGCGCTGGTGACGGGACGGCCCTTCCGGAGCCCCCACCACACCATCTCCCAGGCAGCGCTCATCGGCGGCAGCACTGCGCCGAAGCCCGGGATGATCTCCCTGGCCCACAGGGGCGTCCTGTTCCTGGACGAGCTGCCGGAATTCCAGCGGGCCTCCCTGGACGCCCTGCGCCAGCCTCTGGAGGAGCGCCGGGTGACCATCTCCCGGGTCAGCGGGAACGTGACATACCCCAGCGACTTCATGCTGGTATGCGCCATGAACCCCTGCCCCTGCGGCTATTACCCGGACAGGGCGCGCTGCAGCTGCACCAGGCCCCAGGTGCACAGATATATGGGAAAGGTGTCGGGGCCCATCCTGGACCGGATAGACCTGTGCGTGGAGCTTGCGGCCGTGGACTACGACAGCCTGAAGAGCAGGGCCAAGGCCGAATCCAGCGCGGAGATCCGAGTACGGGTGGAGCGGGCCAGGCGGATCCAGGAGGAGAGGTTCCGGGGGACGTCTACCCGCTTCAACGGGGATATCGAGGTGTCGGCCATGGAGCGGTACTGCGGGCTGGGGGAGGAGCAGCAGCGGTGCATGGAGCGGCTTTACGGCTCCCTGCAGCTCTCCGCCAGGGCCTATCACCGCATCCTGCGGGTGGCCCGGACCATAGCGGATCTGGAGGGAGCGGAGGAAATCGGGACGGCCCATCTGATGGAGGCCTCCTACTACCGGCCCTCCATGGAATACTGGGGGAATTGAGGGGAAAGTCGGAGATATGCCAGAGAAAGGCCAGAAAAAGACTGGGAACAGGCCAGAGGCAGAACTGCGCTCCCGGCCAGTGGAACAGGAGCGCCGTGCCCGGCAGAAAGGAAAACGATATGAACCGGAATGAGTGGAAAGAACGGGAAGCGGTCTATACATGCTGGCTGTGCAACTTCCCGGATATGGGAAATAAACAGCTGCACAGGCTTACGGAGCTTTGCGGCGGGCCGGAGGCGGCCTACCTGGCGGACAAGGAGAAATGGGGCCAGGTGCTGAACCCCAGACAGGTGCAGAGCCTTGCCCGGTATACCGCCGCCTGGAAGCCGGAGGCGGAATACCGCAAAATGAAAGAGCAGGGCATCCGCCTGGTGACCATGGGGGACGAGGGATACCCCAGACGGCTGAAAGACATTCCTGACGCGCCCTACGGCCTGTTTGTCCGAGGAAGGCTGCAGACGGATGATGCCCCGGCGGTGGCGGTCATCGGCGCCAGGGAATGCTCCGAGTACGGCAGATATGTGGCGAAATGCCTGGGGGCCACTTTGGGGCGGCGGGGCATAACCGTGGTCAGCGGTATGGCCAGGGGCATTGACGGCATCAGCCAGGAGGCGGCCCTGGAGGCGGGCGGCAATTCCATCGGGGTGCTGGGCTCCGGGGTGGACATCTGCTATCCTGCCCAGAACAGGCCGATTTACGAGAGGCTGATAAGGACAGGGGCAGTGATCTCCACCTATCCCCTGGGGACGCCCGCCCTTCCCCGGAACTTTCCGCCCAGGAACCGCATAGTCAGCGGCCTGGCGGATGCGGTGGTCGTGGTGGAGGCCAGGGCAAAGAGCGGGACGCTGATCACCGTGGACATGGCGCTGGAGCAGGGCAGGGAGGTGTACATCGTCCCGGGCAGGGTGACGGACAGGCTGAGCGACGGCTGCAACCGCCTGGTGAAGCAGGGGGCCGGAATCGTGCTCAGTCCCGAGAGCTTCCTGGAGGAAATCTGGCAGCTTTGGGAGACGGGGAAAAAGGCGGCCGGCGCCGGATCGGGAGGGAAAGCAGGCTGTAAGGAGGCCAATGCCTTTCTGGAGCGGCCGGATACGGCGGGCCTGCCGGAGGAGCTGGCGCGTGTGGCCGGCGTGCTGGACTTCGATGCCAGGTCCCCGGAGGAGATCCGACAGCGCCTGTGGGACAGATACCCGGAGAAGCCGTATCCGGAGAAGCAGATCGTAGCCTGCCTGATGCAGCTTTGCATGGAGGATCTGGCGATTCAGGTGAGCCCGGGACGGTTCTGCTGCAGGAGGGGCTGAGAGGCCGTCTGAACCCTATAAGCCCCGCCAGCCGTCTGTGAGCCCCGCCGCCCATAAGTCCCCTGCCGCCGCCCATGAGTCCCTGCTGCACCCTCTGCGGAACGCCCGGTTAGGGTTGCTTTTTCAGGTGCTTTCGTTTATATTAGAATGTATGGAAAAAGCCGTGAGGCGATAGATTCATAGACTCTCGGAATTTCAGAAGGTAAAATCAGGCATTGTGGCAGGACGGCGCCTGGAAAAGGGGAGGAATCGCTCCCAGGGATTTCCGGAAAGCCGTGTGATATGTGGCCTGGAGATTCCGAGAGGATATATTCTGAAAAAGGAGGCTGCCATGCACAGGGAGAAGACGAGAGTAGTACAGATAGGCGACAGAAAAGTAGGGGGAGGCAATCCGATCCTGATTCAGTCCATGACCAACACCAGGACCCAGGATGTGGCCGCCACCGTGGCCCAGATTCTGGCGCTGGAGCAGGCGGGCTGCGAAATCGTGCGCTGCACGGTGCCGGACATGGAGGCCGCGGAAGCCCTTGCGGAGATCAAAAAGCAGATACATGTCCCCCTGGTGGCGGACATCCACTTTGACTACAGGATGGCCATCGCCTCCATGGAGAACGGGGCGGACAAAATCCGCATCAACCCCGGCAACATCGGCGGCCCCGACAAGGTGCAGGCTGTGGTGGCCACGGCGAAGGAGCGGGGCATCCCCATCCGGGTAGGGGTCAACAGCGGCTCCCTGGAGAAGGCATTGATAGAAAAATACGGCGGCGTCACCGCGGAGGGCATCGTGGAGAGCGCCCTGGACAAGGTGGCCATGATAGAAGAATTCGACTACGAGAATATAGTCATAAGCATCAAATCCTCGGATGTGCTCATGTGCGTGAAGGCCCACGAGCTGCTGGCGGCCCGGACGGATTATCCCCTCCATGTGGGGATCACCGAGGCCGGGACTGTGTGGAGCGGCAATATCAAATCCTCCATCGGCCTGGGCCTGATTCTCCACCAGGGCATCGGCGATACCCTCCGGGTGTCCCTGTCGGGAGACCCTGTGGAGGAGATCAGGTCGGCGAAGCTGATCCTGCGGACGCTGGGCCTGCGGGGAGGCGGCATCGAGGTGGTGTCCTGCCCTACCTGCGGCAGGACCAGGATAGACCTGATCGGCCTGGCGGCCAGGGTGGAGCGGCTGGCGGCGGACTATCCCCTGGACATCAAGGTGGCCGTCATGGGCTGTGCGGTGAACGGCCCCGGGGAGGCCAGGGAGGCCGACCTGGGAGTGGCAGGCGGAGCGGGCGAGGGGCTCCTGTTCAAAAAAGGGGAGATCCTGCGCAAGGTTCCCGAGGAGCAGCTGTTGGACGCGTTAAAGGAAGAGCTGGATAACTGGAAATGATGACAAAAGCGAAACCATTTTTTGAAGTATTCCCCTCCCTGGAGCTGAAGGGGACTTTGCACGACAAGCTGGAGCAGACGGCGGTGGAGCGGGTGTCCGCCACGAAACAGAAGGACAGGCTCTCAGTCTATCTGTTCAGCACCAGATTGCTGCCCAAAGAGGACATCTGGGCAGCGGAAAAGGCGATCAAATCCCAGCTTTTTCCCCATGCTTTTTTGACAGTGCGGATATTCGAGCGCTTCGAGCTCTCTGCCCAGTATACCCCGGAGAACCTGATGGAGGCCTACCGGGAGAGCATCCTGGCGGAGCTGAAAGAGTACAGCCATGTGGAGTACAATGCATTCCGCACGGCGCAGATAACCTATCCGGAGTCCGGGCGGATTCGGCTGACCATTGACGATACGGTGCTGAACCACAGCAAGGAGCCGGAGCTGATCCGGGTGCTGGAGAAGATACTGGTGGAGCGCTGCGGCCTGACGGCAGGCGTGGAGGTAGGCTACAGAGAGGCGGAGTCCGGCAGGTTCGCCGAGGATGACGAGCTGCGGCTCCAGATGAAGGTCAACGAGATCTTCCTGCGGGCGAAGGCCTGCGGGGCCTACGGGGAGGGGCAGTCCGGGCAGACGGCCCCGGGAGGCGGGTCCGCCAATGGCCGGGGAGGCCCGGGCGGAGACCGCCGGGGGGCAAAGGGCGACGCCAAGTCCGGCGGCTTCCCGGCCGGAGGAGCCGCAAAGGGCAATGGCTTCGTCCCCGGAGAGAGGAACGGGGACGGCGGAAACGGCTTCGGTGGGAGAGCGGATGCTCCGGGAGACGGCAGCGGAAACGGAAAAAAGGCATTCCGGGGCGATTTCAAGCGGGGCGAGTTCCGCAGAGGCGACCGTCCCTTAAAGCAGTCCGACAATCCCGATGTGATCTACGGAAAGGACTTCGAGGAGGAGCCCATCCCCATCGACGAGATCATCGGCGAGGTGGGTGATGTGACCATCCGCGGCAAGGTCCTGAAGACGGACAGCCGTGAGATCAGGAACGAGAGGACGATAGTCATATTCGATGTGACGGACTTCACGGACACCATGACCGTGAAGCTCTTCACCAAGACGGAATTCGTGAAGGAGCTTCTGGGAAGCCTGAAGCCCGGCACCTTCGTGAAGCTCAAGGGCGTGGCCACCTTGGACAAATTCGACCATGAGCTCACCATAGGCTCCCTCACCGGCATCAAGAAGATACCGAATTTCGTCAAGGTCCGCTCCGACACTGCCGCCCATAAACGGGTGGAGCTGCACTGCCATACCAAGATGAGCGACTTTGACGGTGTCTCTGAGGCCAAGGACATCGTGAAACGGGCCTACGGGTGGGGCCATCGGGCCATCGCCATCACGGACCACGGCGTGGTGCAGGGCTTCACGGATGCCTACCATGTGTGGGAGGACCTCTGGAAGGCAGAGAAGGGGAAATGCAAGGACCAGGGAAAGGAGCCCCCGGACAAGCAGGACTTCTTCAAGGTCATCTACGGCGTGGAGGCCTATCTGGTGGACGATCTGAAGGAAATCGTCACCGGGGACAAGGGCGGCACACTGGAAGACGATTTTGTGGTATTCGACATCGAGACCACGGGCTTCTCGCCGGTGAACAACCGGATCATCGAAATCGGAGCGGTAAAGGTCTGCGGCGGCCAGGTGACGGAGTGCTTCTCCACCTTCGTGAACCCCCAGGTGCCCATCCCCTTTGAGATAGAGAAGCTCACCGGCATCCGGGACGACATGGTGACGGACGCTCCATTGATCGAGGAGGTGCTGCCCCGGTTCCTGGAATTTTGCCGGGGCGCAATTCTGGTGGCCCACAACGCGGGCTTCGACATGAGCTTCATGCTGGAGAATGCCAGGAGGCAGGGCCTCCCCATGGAGCATCCCTATATCGACACCGTGGGCATCGCCAGGGTGCTGCTTCCGAACCAGGCCAAGCACACCCTGGACGCGGTGGCGAAGACCCTGAACATCTCCCTGGAGAACCATCACCGGGCGGTGGACGATGCGGAGTGCACGGCGTGGATCTTCGTGAAGCTCATCCAGATGCTGGAGGAAAAGGACATCCATACGTTGGCGCAGCTAAACGCTCTGGGAGCCGCCAGCGCGGATCTGGTGAAGAAAGCGCCCACCTACCATGCCATCATTTTGGCCAAGAACGACCTGGGCCGCATCAACCTCTACCGCCTGGTGACGGAGTCCCACCTGACCTATTACGCAAGTAGGCACCCCAGGATTCCCAAGAGCCTGATTCAGAAGTACAGGGAGGGACTCATATTGGGGAGCGCCTGTGAGGCCGGGGAGCTCTACCGGGCCTTGCTGGACGGCCAGAGCGACATGCAGATCGCCAGGATAGTGAACTTCTATGACTATCTGGAGATCCAGCCCACGGGCAACAATAAGTTCATGATAAAGTCCGAGCGGATACGGAATGTGGATTCCATGGAGGACATCCAGGAGATGAACCGGCGGGTGGTGAAGCTGGGCGAGCAGTTCCACAAGCCCGTGGTGGGCACCTGCGACGTGCATTTCTTAGATCCCGAGGACGAGGTCTACCGCCGCATCATCATGGCCGGCAGGGGCTTTGAGGACGCTGACGAGCAGGCGCCCCTGTTCCTGCACACCACGGAGGAGATGCTGGAGGAATTCGATTACCTGGGGAGCGACAAGGCCTATGAGGTCGTAGTGAAAAACACCAACATGATAGCCGACATGGTGGAGCAGATAGCCCCGGTGCGGCCGGACAAATGCGCCCCTGTCATCGAGGACAGCGACAAGACGCTGACCAAGATCTGCTACGACAAGGCCCATGAGATCTACGGGCCGGAATTGCCGGAAATCGTGGAGGCGAGGCTGAAAAAGGAGCTCCATTCCATCATCACCAACGGCTTCGCGGTGATGTACATCATAGCGCAGAAATTGGTGTGGAAATCCGTGGAGGACGGGTATCTGGTGGGCTCCAGGGGAAGCGTGGGAAGCTCCTTCGTGGCCACCATGGCGGGAATCACGGAGATCAATCCCCTAAGCCCCCACTATTACTGCACCAAATGCCATTATGTGGACTTCGAGGAGGAGGACGTGAAGGCCTACGGCGGCAAGGCGGGAGTGGACATGCCGGACAAAAACTGCCCGGTCTGCGGGGAGCCTCTGCACAAGGACGGCTTCGACATCCCCTTCGAGACCTTCCTGGGCTTTAAAGGGGACAAGGAGCCGGACATCGACCTGAACTTCTCAGGCGAGTACCAGTCCAAGGCCCATAAGTACACGGAGGTCATCTTCGGCGCGGGCCAGACCTTCCGGGCGGGCACCATCGCCACCCTGGCGGACAAGACCGCTTTCGGCTATGTGAAGAATTATTTCGAGGAGAGGAACAGGCACAGGAGGAAGAGCGAGATGGAGCGGCTGGCCATGGGCGTGGCAGGGGTCAGGCGCAGCACCGGCCAGCACCCCGGCGGCATCGTTGTGCTGCCCTTCGGCCAGGACATCAACTCCTTCACCCCGGTGCAGCATCCGGCCAACGACATGGAGACGGATATCGTCACCACGCATTTTGATTATCACTCTATCGACCACAACCTGCTGAAACTGGACATCCTGGGACACGACGATCCCACCATGATCAGGATGCTCCAGGACCTCACAGGCGTGGATCCCCTGACCATCCCCCTGGACGGGCAGGAGGTCATGAGCCTGTTCCAGAATACGGACGCCCTGGGGATCACCCCTGACCAGATCGGGGGGACGAAGCTGGGCATCCTGGGGATACCCGAGTTCGGCACGGATTTCGCCATGCAGATGGTCATCGATGCCCAGCCCAAGGCCTTCTCGGACCTGGTGCGGATTTCCGGGCTGTCCCATGGCACGGATGTGTGGGTGGGCAATGCGAAGGACCTGATCATGAGCGGCACGGCCACCATCTCCACGGCCATCTGTACCCGTGACGATATCATGATCTACCTGATCCAGATGGGGGTGGAGTCCAGCCTGGCCTTCACCATCATGGAGAGCGTCCGAAAGGGCAAGGGGCTTAAGGACGACTGGATCGCGGCCATGAAGGAGAAGGACGTGCCGGACTGGTACATCGCCTCCTGCAAGAAGATAAAGTACATGTTCCCCAAGGCCCACGCGGCGGCCTATGTCATGATGGCCTGGCGCATCGCCTACTGCAAGGTGCACTATCCGCTGGCCTACTACGGGGCTTATTTCAGTATCCGGGCCAAGGCCTTCTCCTATGAGCTGATGTGCCAGGGAAAGGCTCGCCTGGAAGCCAACATGGCGGACTACAAACGTAGGATGGACGCGGCGGCGGACAAAGAGCCGGGGGCGGTTCCCCTCACCAACAGAGAGGAGGGGGCCTACGGCGACATGCGCATCGTCCAGGAGATGTATGAAAGGGGCTACGAATTTATGCCCATCGACATCTTCACCGCCCAGTCCAGGTCCTTCCAGATCGTGGACGGGAAGCTGATGCCCTCCCTGAACAGCATAGAAGGCCTGGGGGACAAGGCGGCGGACGCCATTGTGGAGGCGGTGAAGGACGGGCCCTTCCTGTCCAAGGACGACTTCAGGGAACGGACGAAGGTGTCCAAGACCATGGTGGACCTCATGGATTCCCTGAACCTGCTGGGGAGCCTGCCGGAGTCCAATCAGTTGAGCCTGTTTGATCTTTAGGGTGGAGCGGCAAGAAGGATGCAGGTGGAACGATTTGGTGAAACAATTTGTGGGTATAATTGAAAGTGCCTCTTATAGTAGCGTCATCTCTTATAGAAGAGGGGGATTGTTGTGGTTTTGTCGTTGAAAAATATAGGGAAATTAGTAGAAACCCAGATTGCAATAGATGGTATAACGGTGATTGCAGGGGAAAACGATACGGGAAAAAGCACGGTAGGGAAAGCGCTTTTTGCTGTTTTCAACAGCTTTTATGATGTGGACAGGCAAGTGCTTTCTGAGAGGATTGACAGTATAGAGAGTGTGCTTTCATTAGTGTTGAAAAACGCGAACAGAACACCTGTTAGATATTATATAAGAATATTGGCAGAAGACATTGCGTCACATCAAGTTTCTCTTTCCCAGAAGTCAGGCTTTAAGGATCGAATCAGTGAATCCGTATTGCAGATGGTGGAGAAATCAGGAGAGGGGACAGATGATTTTCGCTTAATAGAAGTGAACGATTCTGATGAAGTCGTGCATCGGATTCAGGAAATTATGGATGTATCGGAAGAGGAAATATTGAAAGCCATTGTGGAAAAGAAAATGGATACTGAATTCAATGGCCAGGTGACAAATCTTTTCACAAATAAAAAGGGAGAAATCAGGCTGCAGATTAAGGATAAGAGCATAGCTCTTTCCATAGAAAATAACAGAGTAACAGGTATAGAAAATGCCATCAATCTCCATGTGGAAGCAGTATACATGGACGATCCTTTTCTGCTGGATACCATTCCATCGCCATATTTTGGCATTAGGTCGCGGTATGCAGATCATAGAACCCATTTAAGGAAGAAGATTTTTGATAATGCCAGTAAGAAGACTGCTGTAGAGGAAATTATCGTAAATAATAAATTCCAGAACATATATGAGAAGATATCATCCGTCTGTAGTGGAGAGATTGTCAGGAGTAATCAGAAAGAATACAGTTACAAAAGCGCCGATTCCGACAAACTGCTGGATGTGCGCAACCTCTCCACAGGCTTGAAGACATTCGTCATCCTGAAGACGCTGCTGCTGAACGGCGGAATAGAATACAACGGAGTCGTCATCCTGGACGAACCGGAGATTCATCTGCATCCGGAATGGCAGCTCCTCTTCGCGGAATTGATTGTCCTGCTCCACAAAGAATTTGATGTCCACATTCTTCTGAATACCCACAGTCCGTATTTCCTGAGGGCAATCCAGGTCTACTCCGCAAAATATGAGATGGCGGACAAGTGCAGATACTATCTGTCAGAAAACAGCGGCAACCAGGCTGCCATCACAGACGTGAGCGACGACATCGAAAGAATTTATGCCAGGCTGTCGAAACCGTTACAGGATTTGGAGGACGAGAGGTGGAGAGATGATTCGTTGGCGTGACTATCCGATATTCACCGAAAGCATATCTACATTAAAGGATACATCGATTGATAAACATGATATTGGCAATCCGGCTTATATGACAGAGCGGGACGACCCGGCGGTGGACTTTGACCTGGTAAAAGAAAAGTATATCGAGGACTTGGGCCTAAGCGACGTGCCGAAATCCAATGACGCGCTTCTGGACATGGGAAAAGGGAAGCTGGCTTTCATTGAATTCAAAAACGGGTACATCGACTCGAAAAAACAGTTTGACATCCGCAAAAAAATATACGACAGCACGCTGATTTTCACGGATATCGTATCCGCGGGAATCAGCCAGATGCGGCAATGCGTGGAATATGTCCTTGTGTACAACGAAAATGCCAATGGACAGAATCCGGCTACCGCGGAAAAGAAGAGAGCAGTACAAAATTCCGCTTCCTTTGACGATTTCGCCAGAAGGATGGGTGGACTAGCAGGGGAGGAATATGTCTGCTTTGGGCTGAAAATGTTCGAGAAGTACTGCTTCGCGAAGGTACATACCTACACGGAAAGGGAATTCCAGGCATATATGAAAGCCCTGCAATAGAAACGGAAGGCCGCTGCCCTGGGATGCACATCAAATCGTAAGAAATCCGTAAGAAACACCCCACATATTTTGTAAAAAACAGGAGCTATCCTAAAACCGGCTCAAGGAGAAAGGGACAGCAATTCAAAGCTGCGGAAAGGCATGGGAGACGAAATGGGCGAACGGGTACTGGTAGTGGATGACGACAGAGAAATAGTAAAAGCCATCGACATCCTGCTGAGGAAGGAGGGCTATGAGGTGCTGAAGGCCTACGATGGGCTCCAGGCCCTGGACATCCTGGCGAGAGAGCAGGTGCGGCTGGTGCTGATCGACGTGATGATGCCCAGGCTGGACGGCCTGTCAGCCCTGATGCGCATCCGGGAGAGAGCGAACATCCCCGTCATCGTGCTCAGTGCAAAGAGCGAGGAGACCGACAAGGTGCTGGGACTGTCCATGGGGGCCGATGATTATGTGGCAAAGCCGTACAACCCCCAGGAACTGGCCGCCCGGGTGAAGAGCCATCTGCGCCGCTTCACCACGTTAGGCGATATCCACGCGGGCGCAAGGGCCAGCGAGATCAGGAACGGCAGGCTCCTCTACAACACGGAGGAGAGGACCCTCTACGCGGACGGAGAGCCCGTCAGGCTCACAGCCACGGAGACCAAAATCGTGGACCTGTTCATGCGCAACCCGGGCCGCGTGTTCCCGGCGGAGGAGATCTACCGCAGAGTCTGGGAAGAGGAAGCCTTCGCCTCGGAGAACACCGTCATGGTGCACATCCGCCGCATCCGCGAGAAGCTGGAGCTGAATCCCAAAGAGCCAGAATATATAAAGGTGGTGTGGGGCATTGGATACAAAATGGAAAAACAGGAAAAAAGCAATTAGCTTCCTCCTCTTCTTCCTGGGGGTCAGCCTGACCCTGGGAAGCCTGGCGGAAATCCTCAGGAGGAAGCCCGCAGGAGTCCATATCTGGGAGCTTGACAGGCTGCTGGAGGACGATTACCAGGAGAGCGCAAGGTTCCGGGCATACGTGGCGGGCCGCCTGGAGGATTTCCTGATCATGGCCACAGGCGGAGAGGGCCTGTGGGGCATCCGGGGATATGAGGACGGTGCCTGTTATGGCAGCGGAAAATGGTATGACGGCGGGTACGGATACGGCGACTCCGGCTTTCTCTCGGAGGCTGTCAGGGCCGATTTACTCGAGGAGCAGGCAGAATTCTCTGTGGAGGATTCCGGCAGTGCTTCCGGCATGTCCGCGGAGGAGCTGGCGGACTGGCTGGAAAGCCTGAGGGAGATGCAGGAGAGCTGCCAGGAGCTGCTGGATGCCATGGACAATGCGGAGGATTCCGCATCCATGGAGGCGTTCCGGTCCGGGCTGGAGGTGTACCGGGCGGAAATGGGCCATCTGATGGAAGCGCTGGAGGACAACCTGCCGGATGGGCTGTCCCGGGAACAGCGGAAGCCCCTGACGGAGGAACAGAAGCAGAAGATCGCCGGGAAGTACCATGACAGCATCAAGGGGGACAAGAACCTCCTCTATGCAGTCGCCTATGACGGCAAGGTGCTGTACAGCAATTCCGACCTTCTGGGAGCGGCACCGGGCAGCGGGGAAGCGCAGGATTCCCAAAGTAAGGCGGCGGAGGGCATCTCCACGGCGTTCGGCGACGTGAGCCTGCCCGAGGGCTACAATTTCCTCCTGTATTTTAACGGGGAGAAAGTCCGGATCCTAAAGGACGGCAGGGAGGTGGACGTCTATGGGGACGGCTATTACCGGGAGGACAGTGACTGGTATGTGCCCGGCTACACCAATTTCCGGACAGACGACGCCGTGAAGAAAGCCGCTGTCTGCATGGCCGTGGCGAAAGCCCCTGTGCTCTACATGGAGGGCTCCTACCAGAAGGGCGGCTCCATGCAGTATGACAACAGCCTCTACTGGATGGACACAAATCTCCGGACATGGCGGCAGAGCCTCACGCAGGGCTTCACGGGCCTGGCCGCGGGCCTTGGGCTGCTGATTGCCGCGTTCCTTCTGCGCAAGAGCGGAAGACAGGCAAAGGAGGCCATCGCGCGCTTCCAGGCAAGGATTTGGCTGGAATGCAAGATTCTGCTGCTCCTGGCCCTTGTCTACGGGCTTTGGATGCTGCTGCTGGTGTTCCTGCTGGATTACGGGTACATGTGGGAGGAGGCGCTGTACGCGTATGAGTACAACTTTAGCTTGGAGGGAGCCGCCTGGGTCGGCAGAGAGCTGATAAGCGGCATTCCGCCCCTGTTCTGGATCCTGCTGTTCTGGGGCCTGTGGCTTCCCTGGAACGATTTGCGATATAATAGGAAGATATGGCGCTGCAGCCTGACGGCAAAGCTTTACCGCACATTCAGCGCGAAGAACATGAATCAGCCCCTGCCCCGGAAAATGTCCCGCAGAAATAAGCTGCTCTTCTTCGGAGGCCTGATTTACGCCCTCCTGATGATGCAACAGGTGGCGCTGGTGGATGTGCTCTGGAAAGGAGAGTACGTGAGAGCCATCGTCTGCCTGCTGGCCGCCCTGGAGACGATCCTCTTCCTGGTGGTGCTGTACCTGACCCTGAAGAAGAACATGAAAGCGGCCCGGGAGGTGGAAGCGCTGTCCCGCCGCATCACGGAAATCAGGAACGGCGACTACGGGGAGGGATGGAGCAAAGCGCCCGGCAGCGGCCCGGAGGCACAAAACGAAAACGGCGAAGCACCCGGGAACAGCCATGACCCGAAGCCCGACGGCAGCGTCTCCGGCCATGAAGCGGAATGCAGCCAGGACCTGCAGCCTGTCATGGCCCGGCTGGAGGACATCCGCCACGGCATGGCAGCGGCAGTGGACGAACAGATGAAGAGCCAGCGCATGAAGGTGGAGCTGATCGCCAATGTGTCCCATGACATCAAGACCCCCCTGACCTCCATCATCAGCTATGTGGAGCTCCTGAAGCAGGAGGAAGGCCTGCCGGATCATATCAGGGATTACGTCAGGATCCTGGACGAGAAATCCCAGCGCCTGAAGAACATGGTCACGGATGTGTTCGCGGTGAGCAAGGCCGCCTCCGGGGAGCTGCCCATGGAGATGGAGGAGCTGGACTTCGGCAAGCTCCTGCGCCAGACCCTGGCGGACATGGAGGAACAGATTGAACACAGCAGCGTAGTCTTCCGGACGGAAATCCCGGATGCGGCGGTGACGATCATGGCGGACGGCCAGCGCCTCTACCGCGTCTTCCAGAATCTGTTCCAGAACGCCATAAAATACTCCCTCCAGGGCTCCAGGGTGTACGTGGCCCTGCACACGGACGGCTCTGCGGCGGTGGCCAGCGTGAAGAACACCTCCAGCCGGGAGCTGGAAAAGGGAAAGGACTTCGCCGAGCGCTTTGCCAGGGGAGACGCCAGCCGCACCGACGGCGGCAGCGGCCTGGG
>OFFK01000952.1_pt1 | contig 22752 bp, 18 predicted proteins | sample 1521361 | NCBI WGS metagenome assembly OFFK01 (sample SAMEA3504096, study PRJEB24116) | mouse gut metagenome | biome: mouse gut; feature: mouse-associated habitat; material: faeces | place: Denmark | collected 2011 | reverse complement strand
GATGTTCGTGCGTGGCATTACCATCGTCATTAAGATACCGTCAATCCGCAGATGGAGATTGATTTGTCGCTTGACTTTAGAGACGGAGCGAAGCAGCAGCTCTAAACCTTTGGCAGAAAGATAGTGGGGCTGTGTCGGGATAACCACGCTGTCAGCTGCCGCAAGTGCGTTGATTGTCAGCATACCCAAGCTCGGCATACAGTCAATAAGGACAGTATCATAATTCTTTTTTACCTCATTGATGCAGGTTTTCAGCACGCTTTCACGGCTTATGGCATTGATGAGCCTTACTTCCAAGCCCGACAATTCAATGTTAGATGGGAGCAGGTCAACGCCCTCGTTGTGGTGCAGGATAGCTTTCTGGACATTGGCAGGCTTATCGTCTATCACGTCCTGCATGATGCTTGAGAGCGTATCAGACAAGTCATCTGGTCTGCCATAGCCAAGCGACATCGTAAGATTTGCCTGTGCATCGGCATCAATGAGCAGGACTTTCTTGCCCTGCTGTGCCAGACTGACACCCAGATTGACCGCCGTGGTGGTCTTTCCGACACCGCCTTTCTGGTTCGTCAGAGCGATTACTTTGCAATTTGACATAGGTTCGTCCTCCTTTCGCATAGATTTAGCCACTTTGTCAAGGTGGCTATGTAACAATATCAGAGAACGACAGAACGCAAAAAAGCCGCTTACTCTTAAACAATAAATAAGAATAAGCGGCTTCATAATGATGTGCCTTAGACATATTCAATTTTCATTCTCTTAACGGGTGCGTTTACGACCTTAAATATCAGTTCGTCAACGTAGTCCGTATATCTGCCTTGTTTTATGAGTTGGTTTTTCAGCTCCACAAGGCTATGTAATAAAATGCTCCGTTCTTGGTTATCAACATACAAATGGACTTTCTTTTCTCTCAAAAATGCCACCATCCTTTTTTGCCTTTAATATATCAAGGAAGTCACAGAATACTCAAGTATGTCGCAAAAAAATTATTCAATTCCATCTCTCATACACATCTATTGTTTCTTATTTGAGCATATTACTCTCGTACCATTTATCAAATTTATTAATCATGGAATCTAAAGATATATCTGTAACTTCATTTCCTATATCATATAGTAGTGTTAATCTGAACAGTAATCTCAATTTTTTATCTGCCAACTCTATTTCCTTTCCTATAAAACGTTTCTTTTGTTCCGTCAAATGTGATAGCCAATTTCTATGTCCTGATGCTTTTTGAATAAATAAATCCAGTATAGTCACCTCATCATTTATTTTACTCATTCTCTCATACTCAAAAAGCCGCTTCGTTACATCATATCTCTCGATAGCATATCGTAATATATCTTTTAAACTGTATTCATTAATATGACCAGACATCAAACTAAAACTTTCCTTTATGTCCTTTAACTCTATACCATTCTCTTCACAAATTCTTTTCAAATTCTCTGAAGAATCCAATAACTCCGACACTTCTTTTTTAATTTGTTTTTTAGCAGTTTTAGAAAATCTAAACAATTCCTCTGTATGATGAATACGAAAATATCCTTCAAAACATTGAATACAAGTTGCTATTGGCACTTCCCTAACAGGAGAACTTTCCGTTGTTAGATATGAAAACAAATTAAATGTTACGACTTCTTTTTCTCTTAGTTTCCACCATTTATCATAAATAACAGAAAAATTCAAATTTTCTTTCGTATCCAAAGCAGAATCCAACTTAATGTTCTTCTTTGTTGTTTTTCCATAAGCAGCAAAATCCTCTAAAAAATAATATATATTTTGATTTTCTGAAACCATTTTTCGACTTTCAACTTTTGGAAAGAAACCTATTTGCAAAAAATATATTTCCAGAAGCCTTAAAATAATTTTTTCTACAACAGTAATTGCTACTGACTCTTCTAAGGAGATACAAATAGACACACCACCAAATTTAACACTTTCTTGATGCCAATCTGTACTAATATGAACTGTACTATTAAGCACATCAAAAGAATTTCTTCCTACAAACATACGAAATGGATACCTCTGATTATCGGTCTGGACAATATACTCTGCTGAATTTATTTTTTCACTTTGTATATCTTCAATATGGCATCCTAATACACATTTATTCCATATAATTTTCATCTGTTTAGCAGGTATCTGCATCGGCATTATATAGCAATCATAAAGTGTAAAATCTTCTCCATGTTCATCAATACAAAACAAATAATTTCTATATACCGATTCATTTTTATATAGCAACTCTAAGGCTTTCTCTATCGGATAATCGTTAATTTCTATTATAAATTCATGACTGCCTTCGGCAATATAAAAATCGCATAGCTGTTGACCAATTTCTACATCTCCATACGGAAATCCAAGAATTTTTTTACCATGTATTTGCATCTTTTCCCTCATTTCAAAAATATTTATTATATAATGAACACAAAAAATAAAGTTACACCCTGTTATACACTGACTTGTTTCTTATTCTCTTGTGTACTATGTTGTCCCACCATCTCTAAAGATACATCAAATCATACGAAAATTTTCCAACGCTTCCCTTATAGCTGCTTCTTTCTCTGGCGGACATTTCGGCTGTCTGGAATTTTCTGATTTTGGCAGATTATAGTTCACTCTCTCAATAATCCCACATTTCTCCTTTACCTGTGCGATATATAAGCTGCTGACTTTCAATCCAGTATGTTCCAACACATAATCCTTGATTTCCTCATAGGTTGCCTTGCTTTCCGCAGACGTCAAATCAAGCTCGTCCATCTGAAGCTCCACCTCGATATGTTGGTCTGAATGAAGTTTGGACAATAAACATACCGTCTCAATATTCCCCGTCCCCGCAAACATATCCACACAGCAAATCCGCTCTACCGCATACCCTCTCGCCTGCAGCGTCTCCAGATCCCGCGCCAGGCTAGTAGGTTTGCAGGAGATATAAACCATTCTTTTCACCCCATACCGGATCACCTTCTCAAGCGCCTTCGGATGAATCCCGTCACGGGGCGGATCCAATATAATCAAATCCGGCAGTTCCGTAATGTCGTCCATCACCTTTAACACATCCCCGGCCCAAAATTCACAGTTCGTAAGCCCGTTTTGCGCCGCGTTCTCCCTGGCAGCCTCCACGGCCTCTTCTACCAATTCCACGCCAATCACTTTTTCGGCTGCGGCTGAGACAAGCTGCGCAATCGTACCCGTCCCGCTGTATAAATCAAATACGGTTCCCGCTTTCTTGCCATCCTCCAAAACGCCTTTGTCTTTCCCATCATATTCCAGAATATATTCCCGCACCGTTTCATAAAGCACTTCCGCCCCAAGCGAATTTGTCTGGAAAAAAGAAAACGGCGTAATTTTAAACCGCAGTCCTAAAAGTTCCTCATAAAAATAATCCTGGCCATACAAAATACGGGTTCCTTCGTTTTTAATGACATCTCCCAGGCTGTCATTTCGGATATGCAGGACGCCCACAACCGTCCCGTCAAAGGAAACGCTACGCACCTTCTCCACAAACTCCTGCAACAGAGCCTCTTCTTCAAATCCGTCTGTCTGGCTGCTCGTTACAAGGCCAATCAGAATTTCCCCTGTCTTGGCCGCCTTGCGCACCAAAAGATGCCTTAAATACCCTTCGTGGCGCAGTTTATGATAATAAGATATTTTTCTTGTTGCAAAAAAATCTTCGGCGCAGCCTAAAATTCTGCTGTAATCTTCATCTGCAATCCGGCATCCTTCTACGCTTACAATATCATAAAAGCTGCCCCTCTTATGCATGCCAAGGGACAGCGGCCCGTCTTTTTTTGAATCGCCAAAAGAAAATTCCATCTTATTCCGGTAGCCAAAAATAAGCGGGCTGCGTTTTATCCCTTCATATACACGGTCAAAATCCTCTCCTGCGGCCGAAAGCGCCGGAGAAAGCAGACGCCTGACCTGACCTTCTTTTAATTCCAGCTGCGTTTCATAAGTTAACGACTGAAACGCGCACCCGCCGCAGACGCCGAAATGCGGGCAGGCAGGCTCCTCCATTTCCAATGGGGAACGAGCCAGAAGTTCTAAAAGCCTTCCCTCGCGCTTGCCTTTCCTGGCTTTGGTGACAGAGGCGCAAACACGCTGCCCGGGAAGGGCGTTTTTTACAACGACTTCCTTTCCTTCCTCTGTCACCAGGATTCCTTTATTTGGAAAATCCATCCTTTGAATCGTTCCTTCTATAACCTGTCCTTTTTTCATATATTCCCTCACCTTTCCTTCCGGCATGCTCTAAAACGCCTCAAGCAGTAAAAAGGACCGCTTATCCGCGGCCCCAGTCATTCATTATTTCTCGCTTTCATCCTCTTCGTCATCATCGTCGAAAAAGTCGTCTTCTAACTCATCGTCAAATTCGTCTTCAAAATCATCCAGATAATCCGGCGTAAAGAAACGGTAAATTCCGTAAGCTGCAGCCGCAATCGCTACAACGGCCCCGACAATAGCAAAAATCCAGATTACCTTTGTCGTTTTCTTCTCGTCGTCTTCCTTCCTCTTTAACAGGTCATTCAGTTTCGTCATGGTTAAAAAATCATCCACCTTGTTCATGCTGTCCACTCCTTTTCACTTATTTTTAAAAATTTCTGCTGTTTTCTGCCATCACATGACAGATCTCATGATGTCCATTATAACATATCTTTTCCTATTCACAAACAAAAAATCACACTTTCTGAAATTTTTATATTTTTTTTAATTTTGCAAAAGCGGCAAACATCTTTTTGATACCGGCCGTGTCAAAATCCACCGTAACCTCATAATCCCTGCCGCCCTCTACAATCTGCGTAACCGTGCCTTCCCCGAATTTGATATGGCGCACCCGGTCGCCAATCCCATAACTGAGCGGCTCTTTCTGCGCCGTTCCAAAATTCTTTGGAGCGCCAAGCGGACTGGCGGCCGCCATGGGCTTTGCGTGAAAAGTTTCACGGGCTTTGCGGAACGCTTCCCTTTGACGGTGCTCTTCTATCTTGGGCTTGCGGTTCGTCTGGCCGAAAAGTTCCGCCGGAATTTCTTTCACAAAACGGGAGACCCGGTTAAACTGCGTTTCCCCGCGCACCATCCGCTGCCTTGCGCAGGATATGGACAGATGTTCCTTCGCCCGGGTAATCCCCACATATGCCAGGCGGCGTTCCTCCTCGATATCTTCAAGCGCCGTATCCGATACGATCGACATATAACTCGGGAATAACCCCTCCTCCAAACCCGCTATGTATACATTCGGAAATTCCAAACCCTTTGCACTGTGAAGCGTCATCAACACAACGTAGTTGCTGTCCTCATCCAAACTGTCGATATCCGCAACAAGCGCGACTTCTTCCAGAAAACCGCTTAACGTCGGCTCTTCCTCCGATTCTTCGTAGGATTTTATCTTACTGATCAATTCGTCTATATTTTCGATGCGCCCGTTCGCTTCTTCCGTATCTTCGGCTTTCAATGCCTCCACATACCCTGTGGCTTCTATAATTTCATCCATAAGCTCCGTCAAACTGATAAGCCCCAGTTTACTGCGCATAGACTGGATAAACAGCACAAACGGGCGGATTTTGGCGGCGGCTTTGCCCAGGGACGCTATTTCGTCCGCTTTTTTCAAAGCGTCGTAAAAACTGATGTCGTTTGCAATGGCATAATCCTGTACGCGGGAAAGCGTCGTAGATCCAATTCCCCGTTTGGGGATATTGATAATACGCCGGACCGCCAGATCGTCGCTTGCATTGTCAATGGTCTTTAAATAACAGAGCAAATCCTTAATTTCTTTCCTGGCATAGAAATTAACGCCGCCGATGATCTTATACGGAATATTGGAAACCACAAATTTTTCTTCAAACAAACGCGACTGTGCGTTGGTGCGGTATAATACGGCGCAGTCCTTATATTGGTAACCCTGCTGGTACACCTTTTCCGTAATATCTTTTGCGGCAAAATCCGCTTCGTCATATGCGGTTGCAAACTGCTGGAACATAATTTTTTCGCCTGTTCCGTTTGCGGTCCATAGTTTTTTTTCTTTCCGGTTGCGGTTGTTGGCTATCACCTGGTTTGCCGCGTCCAGGATATTTTGCGTGGAACGGTAATTTTGCTCCAGTTTAATAACGGCCGCCTCCGGAAAATGCGTTTCAAAATTCAGGATATTGTATATATTGGCGCCGCGGAATTTATAAATCGACTGATCGTCGTCCCCTACTACGCAGAGGTTGCGGTATTTGCCCGCCAAAAGCTCAATCAGACGAAACTGCGCCGTATTCGTATCCTGATATTCATCCACCATAATATATTGGAAGCGCTCCTGGTAATGCGAAAGAACCTGCTCGTCCGCTTCAAATAACTTCACGGTATAAAAAATCAAATCGTCAAAATCAAGCGCGTTATTCTTCTTTAGGGCCTGCTGATATTCTTTGTATACCTGGGCCTGCTTTTGCACCGTATAATCTTCCGGCGCTTCCCGTGCAAATTCATCCGGTCCCGTCAGCCTGTCTTTGGCGGAAGAAATCGCCGACAAAAACATTTTTTCTTTAAACAGCTTCGTATCGATTTCCAAACGTTTACAAATGTCTTTCATAAGCGACTTCTGATCGTCCGCATCATAAATTGTAAAATTCGTTTCAAAGCCGATGCGGTTAATAAACCTTCTCAAAATCCGGACGCAGGTGGAATGGAAGGTCGTAACCCAAATGCCCTCCGCGCCGTATCCTACAATTTTTTGAATCCGTTCCCGCATTTCCCCCGCGGCTTTGTTTGTAAACGTAATTGCCATAATATGATAAGGGGAGACGCCCTTTTCTTCCACCAAATATGCAGCCCTGTGCGTCAATACCCTGGTCTTTCCGCTGCCTGCCCCAGCCAGAATCAAAACAGGCCCTTCCGTCTGCATCACGGCCTGCAGCTGAGGTTCATTTAACGTGTCATAAATTCCCATTCGTTCTCCTTTATTACTCCTTTGTGATTCTCATTTCCGTCTGATTTTATTATACGGGGAAATAAAAAGATGCGCAATGAAAATTTTTTTCAAAATTGAAGATTTTTTGGGATATAAACCGTTATATTAGAAAACAGAAGTAATAAAAACGTTGTTTTACCGGGAGGTGGATAAGATTAATGTACAGCAGCATTTTACAGAATTAATTGATTCTTACCAGAATCTTGTCTTTTCCATCTGCTGCAAAATGACCGGGGATTATTTTGCGGCGGAGGATTTGACGCAGGAAACGTTTTTATCCGCCTACCGCCATATGGAAACGTTTGTCGGAACAAATGAAAAAGCCTACCTTTGCCGGATTGCCTCCAACAAATGCATTGACTACTTAAAATCCGCGGGCAAACGCCAGATTCCTTCCGACAGCGAAACGTTTTTGGGAGAGCCGGACGCGTCGATGGGACCGGAGGAGCGCATTCTTGAAGCGGAAGCCCGGCAAACGCTCTTAAACCGGTGCCGCCAGTTAAAGCCGCCGTACAATACCATTGCCGTCTTGTATTTCTATGAAGAAAAAAAAGCGGAAGAGATTGCCGCCCTGCAAAACAAAAACAAGAAAACCATACAGACCCAAATCTACCGCGCGCGGGCAATGCTGCGCAAATTATATGAAAAGGAGCGTGCCGCTTATGAAAACGCCTGATTATTTATCCGATGCACAGCTTACGGAACTAATCGCATCCGTAGAACAGCATGCAATGCTCACCGCCCCTGATTACTTAAAAGATACCATCATTCAAAAGGCTGCAAAAAAAGAACAAAACAGGCGGCGTGAATTGCTGTTTTACGGCCTTAAGACTGCCCTGGCGACAGCCGCGGCAATCGCCATGCTGTTTTTTACGCCAGAGTTCAAACTGTCTCCGGCCGGGGAGAGTTCCTTTTTCCGGGCCTTTAACCAGAAAACAAGCCAGTTCTGCAGCCTGGTATCCGACAGCACCAATTACCTATTTCAAAATAAGGAGGACTTTAGATATGACAAGTAAAAAAAATTCTTTTTGGAGGCTCTGCTTTTCTCTTCTGCCGGGAGCCGGGGAAATGTATATGGGTTTTATGAAAATGGGAGTCAGCACCATGTCCCTTTTTATGGCGGTTTTCTTTATTGCAACAATATTAGAGATCGGCCCTCTTATGATTGTCGGCATGGTGGTTTGGTTCTATAGCTTTTTTCACGTACACAATCTGGCCAGCCTTGCGGACGAAGAATTTTATTCTGTGGAAGACGACTATATTTTCCACTTTGGGGAAATTCCGGCGTCCGAAAAACTGCATTTCCCAAACAACCGCAAGCTGCTTGCCGCCGTATTGATTTTTACCGGAATTGTCACGCTCTGGCACGGAATGCTGGATCTGCTATACGAACTCCTTCCGCAGAGGACTTATGAAATGTTTTTCTATTTTGCCCATGATCTGCCGAGGCTGGTAATCGGAGTCGGGATTATTTATCTTGGCGTCCTTTTGATACGGGGTAAGAAAAAAGAAATCGACGGGCTTTTGGAAGAAGAGGAGGATAACAATGGAGCGCAATAAAAAAGAAACCGTACACCGCGTCGGCACAATTACCTGCGGCACGGCGTTAATCGCATCCGGCATATTGTTTCTGCTGCACATTTTTTTCCCGATTGTCAGCTATTTATTTATTTTCCGGCTCTGGCCGTGCATTTTGATTATGCTTGGCGCAGAAATTCTAATTGGAAGCTGCAAAAAGGACGCTTCCTGTGTCTATGATACCAAAGCGGCCGTACTGATGATCCTGCTTTTGCTGTTCGCCATGGGAATGGCGTTTGTGGATTACTGCATGCAGCGCTCTTATATCAACGGTTTTTTCTACTGAAATAACAGAGGACGGCGCAAACGCGCCGTCTTCTTGCCATTCTGTCCCGTTAAGTTTTACAGTTCCAGCAGCTCCATAATATCCTCCCTGCTTAAGCTTCCGGCTTGCCCGGACTGCCCGCTAATGATCTGATCGGCCAGATCTTTTTTGGTCTCCTGAAGCTTTTGTATTTTTTCTTCAATCGTGTTCTTGGCGATCAGCTTGTATACTGTAACTTTTTTGGTCTGACCGATGCGGTGCGCCCGGTCAGTCGCCTGATTTTGTACGGCCTGGTTCCACCAGGGATCGTAATGGATCACAACGTCCGCCCCGGTCAGATTTAACCCGACGCCTCCTGCTTTTAGCGATATCAGAAAGAGTTTCACATCTCCTTCATTAAATTCTTTTACCAGTTCCAAACGCTTTTTCTTTGGCGTAGCGCCCGTAATCGTATAATACGCAATCCCTTCCGCATCCAGTTTTTGCTGCAGGATGTCAAGCATGGAAGTAAACTGGGAAAACAAAAGCATCCTGTGGCCTCCGTCAATGGCGCTCTGCACAAGCTGCAGGCAGGCTTCTGACTTTGCAGCCCCGCCGCTGTAATTTTCAAAACAAAGCGACGGATCGCAGCAAATCTGGCGCAGGCGCGTAAGTTCCGCCAACATCTTAAGTTTGTTTTTATTAAATTCTTCCGGATCCTGACTCGCGATATTTTCCCGCATATGCAGTACCTGCGCGTCATACAGCTTCTGCTGGGCGCCGCCGAACTGCACGTAGCGGCATTCCTCCAGCTTCTCCGGCAGATCTTTTAATACGTCTTCTTTTAGCCTGCGTAAAATAAACGGGCCGGACATTTTCTGCAGCCGCTTCATTGCCGCTTCGTCGCCGTTTTTTACAATCGGCGTTTCCATCTCCTTTTTGAATACGTCATAGCCGTATAAAAATCCCGGCATCAGATAGTCAAATATACTCCAAAGTTCACTCAAGCGGTTTTCAATCGGCGTCCCGGTCAGCGCATAGCGGATTTTGCTTTTAATAACTTTTACGGCTTTTGCGGCGGCAGTGGTATGGTTTTTAATATACTGCGCTTCGTCAATAATTTCATATGCAAACTGCTTGTCCTCATAGTGTACAATATCCCGCTTTAGCAAATCGTATGAGGTTACAAGCACATCCGATTTATCATATTCCTCAATCTTCTGCCTGCGCTCCTCCTGCGTTCCCGTAATCAAAGATACCGAAAGCTGCGGCGCGAAACGCTCCAGCTCTTCTCCCCAGTTAAACACCAGGGACGCCGGAGCCACAACCAGCGACGTCCCACCCTGCTTTTCTTCTTTGGCCGCTAAAAGTACGGCGACAACCTGCAGCGTTTTGCCAAGCCCCATATCGTCCGCCAAGATCCCGCCAAACTTCCACGTTTCCAGCGTACGGAGCCATTTGTAGCCGTTTTTCTGATACTTGCGCATAATCTTAGAAAGGCTTTTCGGTTCTTCGAAATCGGCGTCTTTTACCGTCTTAAACCCTTTGACAACTTCCCTGAAACGACTGTCGCGGCTGCTGTAGACGCCTTCGTTTTCTTCTAACATTTTATCCAGATACAACGTACGGTACATCGGCAGGTGCATCTTGCCTTTCACAAATTCCTTAGGTTTTACATGGGCTGCCTCCATCAGTTCCGACAGCATTTCCAGGGAAGAGTCTTCCAGGTTTACAAAGGAACCGTCTTTTAAGCGGAAATATTTTTTCTTCGCGCGGTAGCTGTTTAAAATATCTAAAAGTTCCTCCCTTGGCACATCCTCCGTGGCGATGTCCAATTCCAAAAGGCCTGCGGATACCGAAACGCCCACGGATACTTTGACGGAACGGACTGCATGAAATCCCCTGAAACGATTGGTGCAGCGCACTTCACCAAGCTGCATCAGCCGCTGTATCCCATGTTCCATCATTTCATAAACCAGTTCCTCCCGTTCCCCGCAGTTTAATTCTTCCCGCTCCCAGTCAACCTCCGGAAGAAGCTGCATGGCATGGAACAAAACTTCCTCCTCCGCAGAAACGTCCCGAAACGGCTCCACGCCGCCCGCATAGCGAAGCCTTATAATATCAAGCGCCTGGCATTCCACTTTTCCGTAACAGGCAAGCACCCTGCAGGTTACGTTCTGGTTTTCTGCGTCCAGATAAAAGACAAAACGCGCTTCCGGCGGCAGATAGCTGCGGAACTTTTCCGGCTCCGTTTCCGTAATCTCCACCACATCCTGCAGCTGCGGCAGAATACTGTAATAAAAATCGGACATATGATTCCTGCCCACATGAAACGAAAATGCATCTTTTCCCGACAGATTTGCCAGCCCCTCTATTTTTTGCAGAAAATCACTTTCTACCTGGTTGAGACGGCCGTTTTCAATATAATATGCCGTATCGGCTCCAAAATAAAGGGACGGCAGAACGCCGTTTACTTTTATCCCATGAAAATTACCGTCGCCCTGGGATTCGTCTTCCGAAATATTCATGACTACTTTTGGGTTCTGTTTTGCACAGGAAAGCAATTCTTTCTTTTTTCCCCCGCAGTCCTTATCTTCATATTCTACCGTATGATTTCCCAGTTCCCTGTAAAACTCGTCTAACCGCCAGCCAAATAAACTCAGTTCGCCGCCGACGCTGCTTTTCCGGTAACTGCTATAATAGCTGCGCGAATCTAACATCCTTTGCTGAAACTCTTCTTCTTCACGGACAACCCGGTTAATAAAACGAATCCAGCTTTTCCCTTCTTCGGTAAAATTATCCAGGCTGTGATTGATCTGCGTATTTGTCCCATACACGGCAGTTTCAGAATTTTTAACATTCCTGCAAAATTCATCCAGCTTTTTGATAATCAAAAGCCGCTTTTCCCCTATTTTAAATGCGACGGTCAGACGTCCCGCCCTTTGGGTCAGACGCGGAATAAGCGATAAACTCCCTTCTTTTACAACCGTATCCGCAATGATAAGATTTGCTCTTTTCATTTTATAAAAACTTATAAGCTGCTGCCCGGGCTGATCCGTAGCGTCCCCCAGGCTATGCGTACTGATGTATTCTATCAGCTGCAGCAAAACTCCCGCCTTGTACGGGCAGGACGTTTTTTTTGCATACCATGCCTGGTAATCGCGGCGGCATCCGGGGCATCTGCAATCCGCATGCTTTACTTCCGTCCGGTCAAACACGATCCGAATCTTAAATTCCTCCCTGTCCGTCTGCCCGGACGCGTCAATTTCGCCAAGAATTTCTTTACTGTACTGATCATAGCCGGACACCACCTGCAAAACCCTTATTTTTCCTTCTTGAATCAGCTTTTCAGCCTCCTTAAACGTTTTGGGTGAAATCTGCATAGAGTATTTTATTTTGCCGCTGTTATAGTAACTGTACTTTTCCAGCTTTTCCAAACTCTCACTGACGCCCTGTACGTCCGGCGTATCCAAATCTTCCTCCCAGGCGTTTCCCAAAACTGTAAATTCGGCTTTTCTCTGTTCGAAATCCTCCGACGCATTTTTTTCAATGTCCCTTTCCTGTGCTCTTCGCATGTTCTTTTCCCTTTCTTCTGCCAGGCGCGTTGTTTCCTCTTGCTCTTTCTGCCGTTTTTCTTCCCTGCGGCGCGTTTCTTCCTGCTCTTTCTGCCGTTTTTCTTCCCTGCGCCGCGCTTCTTCCTGCTCTTTCTGCCGTTTTTCCGCCCTGCGTTTTGCTTCCCTGGCTTTCTGTTCACGGATTTCCCTGCGGCGTTCTTCTTCCGCCAGACGTTTATCGGCTTCTATGCGGCGCGCTTCCTCTGCTTTGCGTTTCTGCTCTTCCTTTTTACGCTCCTTTTCTTCCTTCCGCGCTTTACGGGCAAGGCGGCGCATGTTACGCTCTTCCTCTTCCTGTTCCATCTCTTTACGGCTTTCGCCTGCCTTCTCCCCGGCTGCCGTCTCTTTCGCTTCAACCGCAAACAAAACGGCCGCCATATGAGCGCAGTTGCGTCCCCCTCTTGCCACCGGGCAGATGCATCCCATACGGCTAACAGTCCCGCCGTCTTTTTTTATCGTAACCTCAAAACGGTGACTGCCCAAAACGGAAGCTTTGTAACCGCCCTTTATTTCTTTTAAATCCGTAACTCTCCCGTTTTGGCAATATTCCCTTCCCCGTTCCAATTTGTCCGGTTCAAATTTTCCCTTCCAACCATCCATTGTAATACCGCTTTCTTTTTGTTTAAGCTAACATAGACAAATTTCCCATAGATTCATATAACGCCATTCCATTTTAAATATGCTGCCGCACCGCCCCCACAATCTCATTCACATCCGAAATTCCCTGCTCCTTCAAATACGCCTCTATGCCCTGCACGATTTTTTCCGTCGCTCTGAAATCATGGAAATTCACCGTTCCCACAGAAACCGCCGATGCGCCGGCAAGCATCATTTCAACCGCGCTCTGTGTATCCGTGACGCCGCCCATGCCAATCACCGGAACCTTTACGGCCCGCGCCGCTTCGTATACCATGCGCACCGCGACCGGATGAATCGCAGGTCCCGAAAGCCCGCCCGTCTTATTTGCAAGCGCAAACGTCCTCTTATGGATATCAATCTTCATTCCCGTCAGCGTATTAATCAGCGAAACCGCGTCCGCCCCGCCTGCTTCCGCCGCCCTTGCCATCTCCGCGATATCCGTCACGTTCGGGCTCAGCTTCATAATCACAGGCTGCGCCGCATATTTTTTCACCTCACGGGTAATCTGTTCCACGCTCCGGCTGCTCTGCCCAAACGCAATCCCGCCTTCCTTCACATTCGGGCAGGAAATATTAATCTCCAGCAAATCCACCGGTTCCTCCGAAAGCCGTTCCGCCACCTCGCAGTAATCCGCCGCGCTCTTCCCGCAGACATTGACCACAATTTTCGTATCAAACCGCTTCAAAAACGGAATATCCCGCTTCACAAACACGTCGATCCCCGGATTCTGCAGCCCAATCGCATTCAGCATGCCGCCGCACACCTCCGCCACCCGGGGAGTGGGATTTCCCTCCCACGGCACATTGGCGACGCCCTTCGTCACAACGGCCCCAAGCCTGTTTAAATCCACAAAATCCGAAAATTCCTCCCCCGAGCCAAACGTCCCGGACGCCGTCATCACCGGATTTTTCAAAGTCACCCCTGCAATCTTCACTTCCAGATTCATCAAAACTCCACCTCCCCCGCTTCAAAAACCGGCCCTTCCTTACAAATCCGCTTATTCTGCACATTCGTATGCGCATCCGTCTCCTTCGATTTGCAGACGCACCCTAAACACGCCCCGATGCCGCACGCCATCCGTTCCTCCAAAGACACGTAACACTCCATGCCACGCTCTGCGGCGTAAGCTTTTACGGCCCGCAGCATCGGCAGCGGCCCGCAGGCATAAATCCGCTCCGCGTCAAGATGATGTTCCCGGATCGCATCCAAAACATTCCCCTTCGTCCCGGCGCTGCCGTCCTCCGTCGCCACAAAAACCGGACCGTACTGCAAAAACTCGTCCGCCAAAAACGTCTTGTCCCGAAAACCCAGTATCATCTGCTTTTCGCCGCCAAGCCGCTTCGCAAGCGCAAGCATCGGCGGAATGCCGATTCCCCCGCCAATCAGAAACGACGTTCCCTTCCGAATCGGAAACCCGTTCCCAAACGGGCCTGCCAGCGTAAGCGGCGCTCCTTCCGAAAGCCCTGCAAACTCCTTCGTCCCCTTACCCGCGATACGGTACACCACACGGAGCGCCCGATTTGTTTCATCCGTATCGCAGACACTGATCGGGCGCGGCAAAAGCCGGCTTTCGTCTTCGCAGTAAAGCGTCACAAACTGCCCCGGCACGGCCAGGCGCGCAATCTCCTCCGTGCGCACCCACATATCAAAAATCCCGTTCGAAATTTCACTGTTGCGGATCACCGTTCCCCGCTCTCTTCTCTTCTCTGACATAGATTCTCCTATCATTCCATAGTATTTATCTCTTTTTACTGTCGCCTCTTCCCAAAAAAGCATGTTCCAAAAGAAGAGGTCCGCCACATCCGATGGCAAACCTCTCCCTGTATGAAACCTCTACTTTGCCCGCTCAAGCGCGCCGCCGATATCCGCAATCATATCGCAGACCGCAGCCCTTGACGCATCCGCAAAATGATCCCCGCCAAATTTTTCATACTGCTCCTGCTTATAAGCCGCAATAATTCCCCGCGAAGAATTGACCACGGCGCCAAGCCCGTCCTCATTGAAAAAGTGAACCAAATCGGCGCCCTTACCTCCCTGCGCCCCATAACCCGGCACCAGGATATAGCTTTTGGGCATCAGGCTGCGCAGCGCCTTTCCCATCTGAGGATACGTCGCCCCGACAACGGCCCCGACATAACTGTAAGAGTCGCCCATGCAGCTTTCGGCCCATTCGGCAACCTTTTCCCCGACCCACTCATAGAGCGGCCTGCCGTCCGCAATCCGATCCTGAAACTCGCCGCTCGACGGGTTCGACGTCTTCACCAGCACAAAAATCCCCTTCTTTTCCTCTCTGCACACGTCCAGAAACGGCTTTACGCCGTCCGTCCCCAGATACGGGTTCACCGTCGCAAAATCCTCGTCAAACGCCGCGTATTCCTTCTGCCCCACCTGCACCTTTCCCAAATGCCCCGCGGCATAAGCGGCGGAAGTCGAGCCGATATCGCCGCGCTTTACATCGCCGATCACAACCAGATCCTTTTCGTGGCAGTAATCCACCGTCCGCCGGAACACAGAAAGCCCCGGCAGCCCAAACTGCTCGTACATGGCAATCTGCGGCTTCACCGCCGGAATCAAATCATACACGGCGTCCACAATCGCCTTATTAAACTGCCAGACCGCCTCGGCAGCCCCTTCTAACGTCTCGCCATGCTCCGCAAACGCAGCTTCCTTCAAATGCTCCGGTATATACCCCAGCATCGGATCCAGCCCCACGCAGACCGGAGCATGGGTCTTTTCGATTTTTTGAATTAACTTCTGAATCATCCCTTTCATCCTCCCTTTTTATCCCGCTTCGCACTGCAGCCAGCAGACAAAACGCATCATTCCTCGCTGTACACCACTTCCCCGGACACAATCGTCGTAATCACCTTCCCGGTCACCTTGCGGTTGTCAAACGGCGTATTCTTCGCCTTGCCCGCAAACTCCTTCGCCTGAATCGTATAATTCTGGTTCGGGTCAAAAATCACGATATCGGCAGCGCAGCCCTCCTGCAGCGTACCTTTCTCCAGCCCAATCACCTTCGCCGGATTGTAGCTTAGCTTTTCCGCCATCTGCATCGGCGTCAGATAATCCTTGAGCACCAGCTCCGAATACGTAATCGCCGCAGCCGTCTCAAGCCCGACAATCCCAAACGGCGCCCGCTTCATAGACTGCCCCTTCTCCACCGCCGTATGCGGCGCATGATCCGTCGCAATCACGTCAATTGTACCGTCTTTGAGCCCTTCCCGGATCGCATTCACATCCGCTGCGGAACGCAGAGGCGGATTCATTTTAAAATTGGCATTGTCAGCCGTAATATCCTCATCCGACAGCGTAAAATGGTGCGGGCAGGCCTCCGCCGTAACAGACATGCCGTTTTCCTTCGCCTGCTTTACCATCCATACGCTCTTGCCCGTAGAGCAGTGGCACAAATGCAGATGCACGCCGACGCTTCCCGCCAGCACAATATCCCTTGCCACCACAATATCCTCCACTTCATTTAAAATGCCGGGCAGCCCCAGTTCCTTCGCACGCGCCCCGGCATTCATCACGCCGCCGTGCATCAGATGCTTATCCTCACAGTGGGCAAACACCGGAATGCCCTCCTCCTTCGCCGCCTGCATTGCGCGGTAATAAAGCTCCGCATTCATCACCGACTTTCCGTCCTCCGAAACGGCAGGGCTTCCCGCCTGCGCCATCTTCTTAATATCCGCCAGCTTCCTGCCCTCCTGCCCCTTCGTAATCGCCCCAATCTGCAGCACATGGACCGGAGCTAAATTCTTCGCCTTCTGGTGCACATAATTCACCACATCGGCATTATCCACGACAGGCTTCGTATTCGGCATCGCCAGAATCGTCGTAAAACCGCCCCTTGCCGCCGCCTTCGCGCCCGTCACAACCGTTTCCTTCTCCTCAAACCCCGGATCCCTCAAATGCACATGCAGGTCAATAAACCCCGGCATCACAAAGCATCCCTTTGCGTCAATCACCTTATCCGCTTTCCCCTTAATCTTCTCCTTCACCTTGGCAATCCTGCCGTCCTCCACCAGAATATCCGATTCCGCGTCCAGCTTCGACGCAGGATCAATCACCCTGCCGTTTTTAATTAACAACTTCATAGGTAGTACCTCCCCATCTTCTCCTTTTTTCTCTCAAACCATCCGCCCAAAGCGTGTTTGAAAATTCATTCCCGCCGCCCGCGTCCGTCCGGACGCCGCAGAACGCAATTTTCAAACACGCTTTCGCGCCGTTACAGCTGCGTCGTCACAAAAATATCATAAATAGATTTAATCGCCGTCTCAAAATCACAATTTGCCACGCCGATAATAATATTCAGTTCACTCGACCCCTGGTCAATCATCTTCACATTCACATTCGCATGAGAAAGCGCCGAAAAAATCCGTCCCGCCGTCCCGCGTGTCGAACGCATCCCTCTGCCAACCACCGCAATCAGCGCCAGATCCGCCTCCAAATCCACCGTATCCGGCTTTGCCAGGCGTTTAATCGAAGAGAGCACCTGCTGCTCCTTCCCCTCAAACTCCTCCTGGTGCACAAACACCGTCATCGTATCAATACCGGACGGCATATGTTCAAACGAAATCCCGTTCTCTTCAAACGCCGAAAGCACCTTCCTTCCGAAGCCCACCTCAGAATTCATCATATCCTTATCCACATTCACCGCCACAAAACCCTTTTTGCCGGCAATGCCGGTAATCGTAAACTCAGAATGATGGCAGGTATGCTCCACAATCAGCGTCCCCTTATCCTCCGGCTTATTCGTATTACGGATATTAATCGGAATCCCCGCGCCCCGCACCGGGAACACCGCATCCTCATGCAGCACCGTCGCCCCCATATAAGAAAGCTCCCGCAGCTCACGGTACGTAATCACCTGAATCACCTCAGGATTCTCAATAATCCTGGGATCCGCAATCAAAAACCCCGACACATCCGTCCAGTTCTCATACAGATCCGCCCCCGCCGCCTTCGCCACAATCGACCCGGTAATATCCGACCCGCCGCGCGAAAACGTATGGACCGTCCCATCCTTCTTCGCCCCGTAAAACCCGGGAATCACGGCGCAGTCACACTTCTTTAGCCGCGCCGAAAGCACCCGGTTCGTCTTCTCCGCATCAAACTCGCCCTTCTCGTCAAAAAACACAACCTCCGCCGCGTCAATAAACGTATACCCCAGAAAATCCGCCATAATAATCCCGTTCAGATATTCCCCGCGGGAAGCCGCATACTCCGCCCCCGCCTTCTGCTCAAAATTCTCTGCAATCGTCTGAAACTCCTTCTCCAGCGACGTCTTCAAATGCAGCCCGTTAATAATCGCATCAAACCGATCCTTAATCTTGCGCAGCTTCGGCTTAAAATCCTCCCCCGCCTCAGCCGCCGCATAGCAGCCATACAGCATATCCGTCACCTTAACATCCTTATCATTCCGCTTACCCGGCGCACTCGGAACAACATACCTGCGGCTCTCATCCGCCCGGATAATCTCCCCGACCTTCGCAAACTGCCCCGCGCTCGCCAGAGAACTGCCGCCAAACTTCACTACCTTTACCATATTCTTTCCCTCCAGCGGCATCCATTCGCCGCACATCCAAAATCTTCATTCCAACTATAATATACTACCAATCAAAAAATCCGTGTATCCCGGCACCTTCCGCCTTCCCCAAAAAACATATCTAAAAAGTTCCAATTACAACCTAAAAAACCTCCCGCAATATCCCCAGGCAAACACAGAAAAAACTCCCATCCATATCACACATACACCTGCCTTCGGCATATCAACAAACACCCCCGGCCTGCAGGCGTCCTCACGTAAATGCTGAGAACACGCCGGCAGCCGGAGCCCATGGTATGCCGTCGGGGGCATTGTGACGGAATGAAAGCGGCACTTAAGCATCCCCGCACAATCCAGCAATGCCCTGCCACGGATGGCAGGGCAAGCCGGAACCGCGCCACGGACGGCGCGTTTACGGCGGTTGCGTCCGCATAAAACAACTGCATGGGATGCTTTAGAGCCGCTTCATCCCGTCACACAGCCCCGACGGCATACCATGGGCTCCGGCTGACGTACCCCCGCCGGCAAACTACGCCTGCAGCACCTTCGCAATTAACGCATGTCCCTCCGAAACATAATTCCCCGAAGCCTGCGCCTCTTTTTCATTATACCTCCAGCTCTCCTCCCGCTCATCCGTACTGTCATACAGCAAATAAGGCACACTGTCCCCCGTATGCGTCCGAATACAGACCGGAGTCGGATGATCCGGCAAAATCACCATCCGAAACTCTTCTCCCGCCGCGCGCAGTCCTTCCACAATCGGCCGGATCACCCTCTGATCCAGATTCTCAATCGCCTGCACCTTCTTCTCCACGCTGCCCTGATGCCCCATCTCGTCCGGCGCTTCCAGATGCACATACACAAAATCATATCCGTCCTTTACCAAAACGTCAACCGCCGCCTGCGCCTTGCCTTCGTAATTCGTATTCAGCCCGCCGTTCGCGCCGTCCACCGTAACCACCTTCATCGACGACCCGACCGCAATGCCCTTTAACAAATCCACCGCGGAAATCATAGCCCCCTTCTTCCCCGTCTTTTCCGTAAACGGCGAAAGCGACGGCTTCGTCCCCGCGCCCCAGAACCAGCAGGAATTGGCCGGATGAAGCCCCTGTTCCTTCCGCTTCCGGTTAATCGGATGGTCTGCCAGAACCGCATAGCTTCGTTCCATCATTTCACGAAGCCGCTTTTCCTTCGGCAGCTTATCCCCAATCACCTGTTCCAAAATATCATGAGGCTGCACCAAATCCACCGCATCCCCGTTCTCCCAAATCAGAAGATGACGGTAGCTTGTCCCCGCATAAAACCGAAATTCCTCCGTCTCAAGTTCTCTCCTTACCGCTTCCAGCAAAACGGCCGCATCCTCCGTAGAAATCTCACCCGAACTGTGATCCAAAATCCTGCGCTCCCCGTAGCGCGCTTCCTCCTCCGAAAGCGTCACCAGATTACAGCGCAGCGCGATATCCGTATCCTTCATCGGCACGCCGATACTTAACGCCTCAAGCGGCGAACGCCCCGAATAATATTTGCGCGGATCGTATCCCAGCACGGAAAGGTTCGCCGTATCGCTTCCCGGGCTCATCCCGTCCGGAATCGTATGCACCAGGCCGATTTCCCCTTTTGCCGCCAGCGCGTCCATCATCGGCGTCTTCGCATACTGAAGCGGCGTTACATTCCCTAACGCTTCAATGGGACGGTCAGCCATACCGTCCCCTAATATTACCAGATATTTCATAGCCTGCTCCTTTACCGGTTGCCCAGGCGGATCACAGAGCGCACGTCAAGCGCCGCCGCCTTCGCCTTAAATTCCGCTTCCGTCATCACAGAGGTCACAAAACCCGTTTCCCCTTCGATCCCGGCGTCCACATAATCTGCCCTGCCAAACGCGGCTTCCACCGCATCCCTGCCCGACGCCGTCCGGACAAAAAAGGCGTTTTCCAGCCTGTCAAACTCCGCAAGCGTTATCTTTTCCGGTTTCCATTCCACCGGGATATTGCAGTCCATATGCCTTGCAAGCCCCACCATATCCGCCACGACCGCGGAAGCCGTCGGCAGCTTGCCCGCGCCGCTGCCGTAAAACATCGCGTCGCCAAGCACATTTCCGTGCACAAATACGGCGTTAAATACGTCGGCAACCCCGTACAGCGGATGTTCCGGCGAAAGCAGATGCGGCGCCACAAAAACCGCATAGCCCTCCGGCGTCTTCCTGCTGACCGCCAAAAGCTTGATTGCCCGTCCCATCTTCTTTGCATATTTCATATCCGCAGCGGAAATCTTTGTAATCCCTTCCGTATGGATATCCGTAAAATCCACCTGCCGGCCGCAGACAAGCGAAGTCAGGATCGCAATCTTGCGGCACGCGTCATAGCCTTCAATATCCGCGGAAGGATCCCGCTCCGCGTATCCCCTCTCCTGCGCGTCGCGCAGCACATCCGCAAATTCCAGGCCCTCCCGGCTCATTTTCGTCATCATATAATTGGTTGTCCCGTTTAAAATCCCGGTTATCTCTTCGATTTCATCTGCCGTCAGCGCAGAAAGCAGCGTCCGGATTACCGGAATACCGCCGCCGACGCTCGCTTCAAACATAAAATTTACGTTCTTTTCCGCGGCAAGGGCTAACAGCTCCGCCCCCTTTTCCGCAACCAGCGCCTTATTCGAGGTTGTCACATGCTTGCCCGCCGTAAGCATCGCCTTTACAAACGTATAGGCCGGTTCTACCCCGCCCATGGTTTCCACCACAATCCGAATCTCCGGATCGTCGGCGATCACCCGGTAGTCATGTACGATTTTATCCTGAATTGGATCCCCGGAAAAATCGCGGATATCCAGGACATATTTTACCTCAATGCCTTCCCCGGCCCGTTCTGCAATGAGTTCACGGTTGATATCCAGCACCTCCACAACGCCCGAGCCGATCGTGCCGTATCCCATTACTGCTGCTTTTATCATATTTCCTCCATTCCAGGGATTTACTCCCTTGCAAGTATTTTCAGATAATGAATCCCCGTTTTCCCCTCAATCTCCTCCGCCATCTCAGAAATGTCCCCGGTATCCGGCAGCACGTCCACACTGATGCTCAAAGAAGCCACCCCGTTCACCGGGATGCTCTGGTGGATTGTCAGGACATTGGCGTGATAATCCGCCACCGACTTTAAAACCTCGGACAAAAGCCCCGGCTCATCGTCCATCTGGATAATCATCGTGACCGTCATCCCTCTGGAATTGTCGTGGAACGGAAAAATATCATCCTTATATTTGTAAAAAGAACTGCGGCTGATCCCCACGGCATCCGCCGCTTCCTGCACACTGGCCGCCTTCCCGGTGTCAATCAGGCGCTTTGCTTTGACTACCTTCAAAAGCACTTCCGGTATGGCCTTTTCTTTCAGGACGAAGTAATTTGATTTCACTGCCATAACTTCCGAATCCTCCGTGTGTATTGTGTGTGTCAGGGGTACAGTTGTCCATGCGACAAAGATAATATCATAAAAAATGAGCCGTTGCAACCGTCTTGGCCAAACTCTTTAAAACTTCCTTCCCCTGCCCCCGAATTTGCGGCCGCCGGCCCCTCTGTGCACCGTGCTGCGGTTCGCGGGCCTTTTTACGTTTGTCCGTGCGGCGGGCGGCCTTCTGTAATACCTCCTGCGGTACCTTGTCTGTCCTGTGGGAAGCTGGCCGCCAGAAGGCCTCCTTCTGGCAACCGCCCATATAATCCCGCCGGCCAGGCATATTGAGCCCGCCAGAGAACCCAGGCTCTTTACCAATCCCATGCCGTCCGGTTCTTCCGCAATCTTTACATTCTCCGGTATCCCCTTCGTATGCGCCTGATCCGACTCATACAGCATCAGGTAAAGCGCCTGCGCGTAATCTTCTTGTTCGGCCGCGGCATAGGATTTTTCCAGAATTTCATCCAGCCTGGCATCCGTCAGATACAGCTGGGCTTTGCCCGCGGTCGCCAGATAAAGTTCCCGGTTGTCCAAATCCACCAGACAGCTGATGCCGTCGTCTCCTGCCGTATAGCGGTTAAAATATTCTTCGCAGACCGTCTGCGCCGTCTTCCCTCCTGCGTCGCTGCAGGTAGCGACCACAATATTCCAGCCGCTTGCTTTAGAAAGCGTCCCGGCTATTTCTTTCAGCCAGTCCGCTTCCTCCTCCATCAAAATATTCGCATCATCTAAAACCGTCACGGCTG
>OFFK01000947.1_pt1 | contig 22786 bp, 14 predicted proteins | sample 1521361 | NCBI WGS metagenome assembly OFFK01 (sample SAMEA3504096, study PRJEB24116) | mouse gut metagenome | biome: mouse gut; feature: mouse-associated habitat; material: faeces | place: Denmark | collected 2011 | reverse complement strand
TACCGAAAGCTCCACCGCTTCCGGCAGGATTCTGCCGCCGATTCGAATCAGTCCCTTATTGGTTAATGGCTTTATGCCGTGATAAATTGCGTTTTCCACCAGAGGCTGCAGTACGATTCTGATAATCCTGCATCTCTCCACCTCAGGGGGAATTTCCCACAAAACATCAAATTTATCCTCATAACGCAGCTTTTGAATCTCCAGATAATACTTGCAGTGCTGTATTTCCATGCTGATTGGCACTACCGTATCGGAGTTTTCCAGCGTCATGCGGAGCATTCTTGACAGTGCGCCGGCCATTTTGGAAATCTCGTTCCTGCCTCCTAACAGTTCGATTGCTGTCCAGTTGATAGTTTCCAGCGTGTTATTCAGAAAATGCGGATTTATCTGTGACTGCAGTGCCACGGCCTGGGCTTTCTTCAGAAGGCTGACTCTTTCCGCCAGTTCCTCGTCCACATTCTGCTTTGCCGTAGCTGTCTTTTTAATCGAATTTAAAATATATTCCAGTTCGTCCCTGTCCTCAAACAACTCCCCTTCCCCTACCAACACTTTGTGATATTCTTCAAAGGAACTGAGAATCCTGTCAATGGGCTGAAACAGCCGAAAGGAAATCGCCACGGATATTCCAAGGGTAATCAGAGTCATAACCGCCAAAAAAGTCACCAGCATGGTCCGAACAGCCGTCAACTGCCCCTGCATCTCGTCTATGCTTATTCTGGTAATCACCTCAAGGGGAAATTCCTCCGCTATCTTTGAGGCGGTAATAAATTTTTCTCCTGTCACCACATTACCATGAACCACATCGTCATAGGCTTCTATTTCCGCCGCGGAAAACCCCGTAAGCTCCTTTTTTGTGGATAAAAATATTGTTTCCCCGTCTGTGAGATACATCTGCGCGTTTTCAGGTAAATTTAATTCCTCCAACAAGCTTTCTATATCATAGACCATTGCCGCAACTCCATTGACATGTTTCCCGTATCTGATTTTCTGAAACATGGTAATCCGGGAATAGTTTCCCCTTTCATCCTTCGATACGACCATAGCCCTCTGGACATTTTGCTGCAGGAAATCATCGATAAGCTCTCTTTCCGGAAAATTTTCATATTTCGCCACACCCGCCATCGTAATCACTCTGGCACTTTTAATGGAATAAATATAGACGTTCTCAATATAATCCTTCGCAATCACAGGCATTTTGATTAATTCCCGGATTGTTCCTATTTTATAGTTGTATTGATTTACCGCCTCGTCATACAAATACAATTCCACATTTGAATTCATCCCAAAATAAATCAGTTCCGTTTCGGCCTCTTTGAAAATTCTCTTCAAATCGTAGTAGACATCCGCCGTCAGTTTTTCGCTCTCATTCCTCCGCTCCTTCTCCTGTATATCACCGTAGGCATAATAGCTTATCAGAATCGCCCCCGTCAAAGGCACGATAATCAGCCCGGCCAGCATCAGCAGATTGCGGAAAAACAGACTGTTAAATTTATAATCCGCAAAGTATTTCCGGAGCCTTCCCTTATGTTTCATCATACTCACCGCCTAAATGAAGCACTTTTCCCCTGTATTCACTGGGATTCATTCCTGTATGATTCCGAAACAGCCTGGAAAAATACCGGGGCGTCTTATATCCTAAAATTTCGCTGACATGATATGTTTTATACTGCGGGTCCTTTAACAGTTCAATGGCCTTTTCCATTTTTACTCCGGTCACGTACTGGATAAAACTCTCGCCAGTCTGCTTTTTGAACATTCTGCTCAGGTAAGAGGGGCAGATATAGAGATAGTTCGCCGTCTCTTCCTGGGATATATCTTTATAGATATTTTCCCTGATATAGCTTTTGGCTTTGTCCACCATCGTTCCCGCGTCGTAGTATTCCTTTTTCTCATCCGCCAGACGAATCCTGTCAAAAATCCTGTCGGTATATTCCAGCATTTCTTCCGCTCTTGTTTTAGAGGCAATCGCCGTATAATTAAAATAAGGCTGAAGCGCTCTGGCAAGCTGTCCGTTTATTTCCGAAAGAACCGCATTCATGGTAGAGAGGATGTCAATTACCGCATTGTTCCTCTTTACTGCGGAAGTATTTTCGAGTTCCCTTAAAATATTGTGGAACAGCTTCTGAGCCGTGACAATGTTTCCCGTAGTGAGATTTGACATCACCATCTTTTTCTGCTCTCCGATATTCTGCTCCAGCATCAGACTGTCTTCTTTCCCGTCGGCAATTGTTTCCCCTGCCTGTCTGATTTGAAGCACATTTTCATATATCTTTCTGACCTTAAACCGTGCCCGGAACTGAAAATACTTTTCGATTTCACTAATAAGCGCTTCCATCGCGCCGTTAAGCCGCCTTATCCCGTCCGGAGCCGCTTCGCCCTCCCAGCCTTTCTCTTCTTCGTCGTCCGTGCAGATTCCAATTATCTCTATGAGGTTTCCGGATTTATATACAATATGGAAATAATATTTTCCCTGATAAATCCGCAGAAAATTCCTGAGATTTACCTCTAACTGGTCATAGCTGTATTCCCACACAGCGCTCATAAAATGCTCGTAATCTTCTATGTAAACATCCGAAATAAAGCACCTTCTCTCTTCCATATGCCTTCCCGGATACAGAATCTCCATGCAGTTACGGATGTAATCCCCGCTTTCCACCACGCCCATAACCAAATCCCCGAAAAAGCGCTCCTCCAGAAGCGGAATCGCCTCCTCCATTCTTTCTTTTTCCTCCTTGTTTTTGCGCATTTTCTCTCTTGCCTCATCTAATTGTCCGGCAATTTTCCGAAAGGTTTCCTCCAGTCTGTCCACATCCGTAGGCTTTAATAAATAATCCTTCGCGCCGTATTTAATTCCCTGAACTGCCAGTTCAAATTCCTGATAACCGCTGATTAACACAACCTTACAGGGAAGATTGTGCTCGAAAACATATTTGGCCACCTCCAGTCCCGAAACATTATTCATCTTAATGTCTGTCAGGATAACGTCCGGCATCATATAGTCAAGATATTCGATAATATCCTGACCGTCCGCGAAAATCTCAATCACTTCAAATCCAAGGCTGTTCCAGTCAACAATATTCTTAAGGCCCTGTCTGATTCTTTTTTCATCATCTGCGATAACCAGTCTGTACATAAAGTTCCTCCCTGTGAGAACAGTAAGTTTTTGGTTTATCTAAAATAATATCATAAATACCAGGCGCAATGAAGCGGAAAAGATTTTAAACGGGCGTTCTGCTGCCTTACCACATAAAATAATCATTTCCCTTTAATTTAAACAGCGCTTCCAGAAAGAAGAAGTCACCGTATATAATCGGATACTCATGCTTTTTATCATGGTACGCGCCTGTACACTTTAGCAAAATACTGTCCGTATCCTCTGAAAAATCACAGTGGTTTTCACTAAGGGCCTTCAAAAGCTTTACGGCGGTGCGGTAATATATGCCTTTTTCCTGTTCTCCCACAGCCTTTGACAGTTCTAGCAGACCGCAGGCTGCAATTGCTCCAGCCGTATCGTCATACCAATGCGGCTCGGCAGGCTGCCTGAAATCCACAGGAATCAGTCCGTTTTCCGGAATATTTGCCATAAAATAATGGGCAATTTTTTTTGCGGTATCAAGGTATGCCTGTTTTCCTGTATGGAGATAACTCATAAGGAAGCCGTACATCCCCCAGGTCTGCCCCCTTGTCCAGGAGGAACCGTTCCCATAACCCTGCCCGCCGTAATCCTTTACCATTTCCCCTGTTTCCGCGTCAAATTCCACAATATGGCGCACGGAACCGTCCGCCCGCACAAAATGCTCCATAACCGTATCCGCATGCATCATCGCCACATGTTTAAAGCGGGGGTCCTTTGTCTCTTCAAAGGCCCAGTACAAAAGCGGGATATTAAACAGGCAGTCGATAATCGCCCAGCCCCTTGTGTCCTCTCCGGTATCCTCCCTGTCATTCCATGCCCTGATAAACCTTCCCGCCGGATTAAACCTGGCAGCCAGAAGATTTGCCGCATGAAGCCCTCTTCTTCTGGAATCCGGATTGCCCGTCAGCCTGTAATCGGCCACAGCCGTTGGGAGATACATAAATCCCACGTCATGGTGCAGTCCGTAGAAGTCCTGCAGACAGTAATCCATTTTTTCCTCGGAAAATACTGCGATATCCGCAAACCTCTGCTCCCCTGTCTCGTGATACAGCATCCACATCATGCCGCCCCAAAAGCCGTTGGTCCACCAGTAAATCCCCAAATCCCCGGAAAAGTTCCTGTCCGCTCCGCTTCTGTCGTCATGGACGCCATTTACGGAAGTGTAGGGAATCTTTCCGGCAGACCGCTCGCTGACCGCTTTCATTTTCCTTTTTACTTTCTCTATCGTCTCCTTAAGCCATGCTCTGTCCTTTTCCTGTACCATACTCTGCTCCTCCATTCTTTTTTCTAAAATTCCGCCCTCTGTGCCCTTACCGGTCAAGAACCAGATTCCCGCACTGTACCATCTCAAATTCCCTGCCCTTTTGGCATTCCACAATATTGTCCACGTCTCCATAGCAGGTATTCCCCTGCAGCAGAATCCGTGTCTTTTTGTACTGCCCCTCTCTTCCGGGCAAAGCTTCCAGACGGATAGGACAGTTTCCTTCCTCTTTCGTCCCGATAACGCTGTTTACAATCTTTACCGCATCTACAGGCGTGATGCTGCGCACCAGACAATCTGTTTTGTTTTGAATTACCATATTTTCAAATACAATGTTTTCCTGCACCGGCATAACGGAACCGGGATATACGCTGCGGGAATGCTCATCGTTGTCAAAGTGAATGGACAGCGCGGTTTCTCTCGCCTTCTGCAGGTGAATATCCTTAAAATGCAGATTTCTGCAGCCGCAGTTATACACCGCGTTCTCCTGCACCATAACCCAGTTAATGCCGTCAAGAGTGCGCATACCTTCCCTGTGGACGGGAGGCGTTACGGACTTGTAAATAACCCCGTCCGGCTTCTGGAAAGCCCGGTACACTCTGCCGCCGCTTACAACGGTGTCGGAATTTTGAATCTCCATGCCCGCATACCAGTCCACCCAGGAACCTGCCAGAATCCGACAGAAATATCCCGTGGTATCCTTATCCGCAAGGTCATAGCAGTCCTCTATCAGCCCGTCTTCAATCCATCCCATCCGGGGATTTGCCACCGCGTAATCGTGGGCGTTAAGCGCAATGGGGTCGTCGTAGGTCCTAAACAGCCCGTGGCGGATGGCAAACCCTTTTCCCGTTCCCAGATGCACCGCGTCCTTCTTCCCCTCAATTCTAAGCCTTTCCAGCACAATATCCTCAAAGGAGCAGATGTGCAGGCCAAAGCTCAGCCTTGGCAAATCCATACAGATAAAATCAAAAATACGCAGATGCTTTACGCAGAACAGAGAAATTTCTCCGGTAAGGCCGTACACTGCCGCATTGTATCTGGCTTCCACGCCGTTTGTAATCAGATGCAGTCCTTCTATGGTAATATCGCTGTCCCACTCTCCGGTAAACGCGCCTGTGTTAATCAGGAAAAAGGAGCCTGTGCTGGAAGACGCCCGCTTAAATACCACGCCCTTTCCCAGAATCAGATGCGTATTGCTCTTTATGTACAGGGTATCTTCTATCTCATATGTCCCCGGCTTCTCGATTCTTACCGTACTGCCCTTATCTAAAAGCTCCTGCAGAATCTGCCGGTTTTCCGCACCTGAATTCTTCTCTGACAGTTCTCTTTTCTCCCATGTCAAACGGCTGGTAACCGTGTGGGAAAGCGCCGCCCGGGTTTTCATTCTCAGTACGTAAACGTCTCTTCCCTGACCGTCTGTGATACCCTCTTCTGTCTCAAAACGGATTTCCTCCCCCGCAAAAACCGAGAGCGTCATAATGCCGGATACCGCCCTTTTTTCATCCTCCCTGATTTCCCATGGATGATAAGCCATAAAAGTCACCTGCAAAGGATGAGGCTCTGCAAACTGCCAGTCGTCCGTAAGGTCCAGACACTGCCCCGAAAGCCTTCCCTCTCTGGTTCCCTTTATATTTTCTCCAAAAAGCATTCCCGTCTCCACGCCGAAAGCATATCCCTCTTCCGAAACTCTGTGATACAAAATCTTCGCCTCCGGAACCGCCATATCCTCTATGGTAAGGTTCTCCGTAATCGGATAAGCCGCCGCTGCCGCCGCCCTTATGCCCGCTTCGCTTTCAGGCTTCATCGTAAGGTCCGAAGGACACGCCACATTGTGATAGGACTGCTTATCCATCAAAAGGCACTTGCTGTTTCCATAGCTTACCGTTCCCAAATCGGGAAGAAGGGTATCTCCCTGAGCCTGCAGCACCACCTGACCTCTGTCTTCATGGAAATGCCCGGTATAAGGATTTCTCTCTGCGCTCACCAGCAGCTTCGTGCTGCCCTGTCGGTAGGTTAAAAGGCCGGATTTTTCCAGGCTGATTTCCTCTTTTTCCGGTTTGTAGTAAGGATGCAGCTTTATCTGCTCCCTGTAATACTGATAAAAGAGCATATCAAAGGATGCGGAAATCCGCTCCACATCCTCCCCCGAAAACCGGGCGGTCAGGTAATTGTTTCCCTCCGGGAAATCGCAGACCAATGTCATAAATACCAAAAGCAGAGTGGACACCTCGTTGCCGACATCACAATTTATGGCAATTCTTCTTCCTCTTCTGTCATTTACAGACATCAGCGCTTCCTGATACCTTCCGGCCCTCCTGAAAGCAGCAGGCACGGTCTCCCGCCAGCTTTTTTTTGAATATTTTGCATACACATGCCAAAGGAGAATGGAGGTGGAAAAAGAATATTCAAAATAGCTACCCCCTTCCGCGCACTGCCCTTCCCCGGTCAGATAGGTTTCCACCATAAGGGAATGCTTCCGGTAAACCCCTTCTATTTTCTCTTCAAAATTTCCTCTGTGAAGCTGCAGGTACACCGCTCCCAGCATAGCCCCCCTGCATCCCACAATTCCCTGGTTCATAAAATTGCGGTAGCCGGGCTCGCTGCACTTTTCCCACACGATTTCCCATGCCTCTTCCAGTTTGTCCGCAATCCGTTCTTTTGCCTCCTCTTTCAGCACGCCGCCCAGAAATCCCATAGCAAGCGTAACGGAAGAAAGCATATGGTCCTCTGTAAAGCACACATGATGGAACCCGGAGCCCTCCATATGGCACACCGGCCCCTCACACCACTTCATGGCGACTGCCGCCAGAATCAGTTCCGCAGCATGAACGCTGTAAGAAGCCTCGTCCAGCACATAACCCGCAATGGCAAGATTCAAAATCGGATTTTCCAGATGCTCCCGCCCCCGGTCCCTTACCCGCACAAAACGGTACATCCCGGCGCTCTGCGGCACATACTCCCGCATAATGGCTCTGTGGTCTATCTTCATGGCCTCCTCTGCATTGGCACGGTAAAACCGCTGCAGTTTTTCGTCGGAAGCCACAGCCGCTTTCAGCCTCCGCCCCTCTTCTTCGTCAAGCACCATGTTCTTTTCCAGCTTTCCCGCACAGCCCTTTTGAATCTGAGCGTCCCACTCCGGCTTCCACTTCGGCACGGCTTTCTCCAAAGCCGCCTCTTTGCCGGACTGCAACAGGCCAAGCCAGCTTAAAATAACGACATTTTTGTCAAAAGGAGAGGTAAACTCCAGATAAATGTCAGTCAAAATCCTGCCGTCTCCGCCGGAAGGCGCAAAGCTTCCCCTTAACTCAACGGGATTCTCATCTCCCCCCACGTTTTCCACCAGCACGCAGTCCTCTCCATCCACCACGCCGGTCACTTTCATCGCCGCTTCCGCCGGAAAGGACATAAAAGCCAGAAAGGTATCATACTCCGACAAAGCCGCCTCTCCGGACCAGTGCACCGTAAACCTGCTGCCGCCTCTGAAAGTCAGAGAATCCCACAAACGTACGACTTCCCCCTCGCTTATGGAAATCTGCTCATCCCTGCAGAGGTATTTGTCAAAAGCAGGATAGAAAATCCCTTCCGCCTCGTTTAACCGGTAAATTTTGTTCATTTTCCTTCCCTCCGTTCCAAAGCTCTTTTACGCCGGGTTTCCCTCCACGTATACCGTTATGCGCGTTTCTCCTTTGGGGATTTCATACCTTATAAGCGGCAGTACCGTTCTGGGATAAAGAAGATTTACATTTGCCTCGCAGAAGCTGATTTCTCCCATCCCCTCTCCCTCCCGAAGTGTAATGCTGCTGCTTCCCATGGCGCTGCTTACTGTGCTGCCCGCCTCGCCGCTCTCATTTTTCACCTCGGAAGGTTCCTCATAAGGCAGTGCAAAGCCGCCCTCCACCGCCGTACAGGCAAAATCCGCATGTATCACATGGGTTCTCAAATGGCCTTTCCCGGCAGGCTTTAAGGTAGTTTCCACGCAAATCCCTTCCATAGGTTTCCATTTTGAGTAAAGCCCGCTCTCTTCCTCCAACCTTACCTCCTCGCACCTTCTTCTTACGAAATAATAACCGTCCCGGCAAAAAGCCAGCATATTATCAGGAGCCGCCTGATTCAGATTGTAATAAGAGCGGGGAACATGAAAGCCGAAATAGCTTGAATAAGCAAATTTCTCAAATTTTTCCGCCACATGAACCGGCTCCCATTCCGCATACTGCCCTGAGGTAAGCGCCGTCACATAGCCCTTGTTTCTCTGCATAATCATCCACGGATGGGGAAGCGCCTTGACGGAGGCAAGCTCTGGCAGTTCTTCCTCCTTACTGCTCCAGAAAGGATGGGACTCGGGAAGCGCCAGAATCAAAAAGCTTTTCCATGACCAGTAAGGAGAATTGGGCGCATTATAACCCTCACAGTATGCCTGATTGGGATAGGCATAGCCAAGAGTCAGCTTATCTTCACTGTCTAAAACAGGCCGGGAGAACCAGTACCGGAAATGCCTGTTTACAATTCCCTTGATAACGCCCCAGGGAAAAGCCTCCACATCCGCAAACGCAAGCCCGCACCAGAAGCTGGCCTGCGCAAAACGGTAGGTCAGGGAACGGCCAAAAGGCAGCGCTTCTCCCCTGTCGCCGAACCAGTAAATAAAATCCCGGGCATAACAGCGGGCTCTCTCCCTGTATTTTGCGCTCCGCTCCGCATCCTCCTTCTCCATGAGTTTTGTATAAATCAGCGAATAAAAATGCATGGCAAAGCCGATATAATAATCCCTTTGTTTCGTAACTCCGTCACTGTACCAGCCATCTCCCAGATAAAAGTCCTCTATCCTGTTTAAATCCTTTTCCAACTGCTCCTTATCATATTCCACCCCCACATGACGCAGGGCGCAGTTTACCAGCACTCTGAAAAAAAGCCAGTTGTTATCGGAGATTTTATGTGTGTTTATCTGCCCAATCCATCTGCAAAAGTTCTCCCTTTCTTCTAAGGACAAAGGCTCCCACACCTTTTCCGGCGTCATCCACAAAGCGAAGGCAAGTGGCGCCATCTCCACATATGCCTGTTCTCCGTCCGTATAGTCTCCCCAGTACTCTGCATCCTCCGGATTCACGCCGTGTCGAATCCCCTCAGTAATCCATTCGTCCAGACAGCTTGCGCCGCCCCCATACCAGAGCGGCACAAGTCCCCACAGTACCCTGGCAAATCCCTCTAACTGCGCGGTTCTTACTCCGTAATGGGTTCCCGTTTGTCCAATCATAAGAAGGGCTTTCCCCGGGGAATAATATTTTTTCAAAGGCAGGCACATTTCTTCCAATGCTTCCTGATAATCCTTTTTTGTTGCAAATCTTATGTTCTTCATACAAATCCTCCCGCCAAAATATTTGACTGCAGTCACGACAGACTGCGCCACCTTTTACTTTATTATAAATTTTCAGGCGGAGAATGAAATATCACAAACCTCTAAAATAGTGCCACTATTTTGACCATTATAAAAAAGCCCCTGATTGACCCCCAATTTTCCCCATGCTACAATAGTCAAAAGGACAGCCATACCAATCTTTCATACAAAAAGGATTTGCACAAAAAGGATTTGCAAAAAATGAACAACGAGAACCCCAAAACCCTTTATACGGATATGGACATCCGTTTTTCCATGGACGGCGTTTCCATCCGGGCGCTGAACATTGTCCTGGAATATTTTGACCACGCCCTTCCCTCCCACAGCCACGGAAGCGGCTGTTAGGGAATTCATTATGTACCCCGGGGCTTCGGAAAACTGAAGGTGGGCGGAAATTACCGCGAATTTGCAAAGACAGAAATAGCGGAACCGATATACGACATCACGCCCAACACCCTTTTTGTGACCGGCCCTCATGTAGAGCATTTTCAGGCGCCCGTGCCCCCTGACTCCATGCAGGAATACTGTATCTATCTGAAAATCAGCAGTTCCTCCCGGAAAAAGGCGCCCTCACCCGTACTTGACGCTTTCACTTCCATCCCTTTCTGGATTGGAAAGGATACCCAGGGCGTCCATACCCTGATGAGGCAGCTCTTTGATGAGCTTTCCCACCGCTATACCGGCTATCAGAATCAGGTGGAGCTGCTTTTATCCCAGCTTCTGATTTACACCGTACGCAATTACGAGCAGTGCAGACCCTCCCGGACGGCATTTTCCAAAAACAATCTCACCGATTCCAAATCGGTTATTATCGAAGAATATTTTCTGTACGAATATCAGAATTTGTCTCTGGATACCCTTGCCGATAAATTGAAGCTCAGCGCCAGGCAGACCCAGAGGCTTTTGATGGAATACTACGGAAAAACTTTCCAGCAGAAAAAAGCGGAAGCCAAAATGTCAGCCGCCGCCGTTCTCCTCGCCGATAAAGCCAGAAGCATCACTTCCATTGCGGAGGATTTGGGTTATTCCTCCGCCGAACACTTTTCGTCGGCCTTTCGGAAATATTATCAGAGCAGTCCCAGAGAATACAGAAAGCAGGCCCTGTGAGCCTGCTTTCCCAATATGGCATTCCAAATCTTCCGGATTATCTGGTTACGATATCAACCGGTACGTTGAAAATCTTCGCCACTTTCAGAATCGTATCAATATGTCTGCCTGTAGCCGCCGCAAAGTGATGGGTCGGGCCGCATTCGCTCCAGCGGTTCACAAATTCCCTCGCTCCGCAGGTAAAACGCGTTCTCATGTTGGTATCGCCAAAGGAAAGAATCTTGCCTTCCTCGTTTACGCCCTCCGCTACGATAAACTTAAAGTGTCCGTCCCCATCCTGGGTAATGGCAAGATAGGTGACGGGGCCTGTGTAAGGATAGAACTGTGTCAGATAGCCGCCGCCCGTCTTTCCGTGGAATACTTTCACAATCTTCATGGTAGGCTTCTTGTCGGAAATATCCGCATCGCCGGAGCCGCTGTGCCCGATGATGGCGATATCGTCGTTAAAGTCAATGGAATACATTTCGGCAAGCTGCCCCGTTCCTGAGATGGTCTTTAAAATACTCATTGCCATGGCAACCTTCATGTCGCCCTCAACGGCGCAGGCCGTCCCCTGCTTAATCAGCATGGAAAAGGCGGGAATCAGCATACTGTCCAAAACCCCGGCCTTGCCCTGTGCAAATCCGTCGTAATGGGAAGCAATCAGGCCAAGCTTTTCGTCCTTCACCCACTGCTCAAAGGCAACCACATATTTTGCCATTTCCCATACTTCTTCTATACTTCCGCCGCCCTCGATATCAAAAGTGTCGAGAATATCCTGCGCCTTTGCGCGGATTGCTTCCTCGTCGGTAATCTCATCGGCAATGGCCCACATCTTTTCCCAGTCAAACTGCTTGGTGTAAAGGTGCATTCTTCTGTAAAGATTGGACTCGTCGATATAAAGGTCCATCATGCCCGGATATGGTCTTCCCACCTGAGCGATATTGGTGTCCCGGAACCTTCTTCTTACCTGAGCCGCACGGCACCACTGCTCGATTTCTTTCTGTACGCCGGGGTCGCCTCCTTCAACCACTCCCGTAATTACAGCATGACGCTTTCCGTACCTCTCAAGGTCGGCCACCATCTCGCCCACGGCGCCGCAGGCATAGCCTTCGCCAAGCCATGAAGCAATATCCGTATGGTCGTAGTCAAGGGCTTTCAGCTTCTGCACGTTCACAAGAACCACCGGCACATCCAAATCCTTCACCGCGGGAAGCATGTTGTAGGATGTCGCGTAGGTAAGAAGCTGCATAAATACCAAATCAACGTCCGCCGCGCGGAACAAATCTCCGGCCGCCTGAGACTGCTCCTTTGTGGTTACCATTCCGCCGTCGATAATCTCCACCGTATCGGGGAGCGTCTTTTTGAACGCCTCGTACTGCGCCTCAAATTCAGGCACCAGCGACGGGAACTGCGGCAGATATGCGCCTAACGCGATGGAAAAAACGCCTAATTTTGCTTTTGTGTTAACTAACATGCTTTTTAATCCTCCTGTTTTCTTATTTTATTGTTCCGGTTTGTAAACCTGTATTTCAAAAGAATCGTAAATGCAGCTTCTTGCGTCGCGGAGATTCTCAAGCTCTCCCCCCGCAATCATCTGCGCCGCAATGTTTCCGATTGCGGTTGCCTCCGTAGGACCCGCATAAACGCATCTGCCTGTGGCATTTGCAGTAAGGCGGTTCAAATAGTCCGCATTTGCACCGCCGCCCACGATATGGATACTGTCGTAGGAAAGCCCCGTCATTTTTTCGATTTCCGTTACGGCTTCTTTGTAGCACTGCGCCAGACTGTTGTAGATAACCGCCGCAACTTCCGCAATTTCCTCCGGAACCTGCTGACCGGACTCCGCGCAGGCCGCCTGCACCTCTTTTGTCATGTTGGCCGGCGCAAGGAAACGGTCGTCGTTACAGTCAACAATGGAAGTAATACTGCTCTTTGAAGCCATGTCACAGATTTCCCCAAAGCCCAGCTCCCCTCCGATTTCCTTTTTCACGGACTGTATCATCCAAAGCCCCATAATATTTTTCAGATAACGGAAACGGTAATCATACCCGCCTTCGTTGGTCAGATTGCACGCCTTGCTCTCCTTTGAACAGTTTGCCCCTGAAAGCTCCGTTCCCATAAGCGACCAGGTCCCTGAGCTGATATATAAGGCTGCCTCCTTATTGCTCGGCACCGCCATAACCGCCGAACCGGTATCGTGAGTAGCCGGAAGAACCACCTTACAGTCGTAGCCGATTTCCTCCTGCATTTCCTTTGTCAGACTTCCCAATTCGCTTCCCGGCATGTGGATTTCCATGAAAATTTCCTTCGGATATCCCAGCTTTTCAATCAGGTCAAAATCCCAGTCCTTTGTTTCAGGGCTTACAAGCTGCATGGTAGTCGCGTTGGTGTACTCGGTAACCGCCTTTCCCGTAAGCAGATAGTTAAAATAATCAGGGATAAGCAAAAGTTTTTTCGCCCCAAAAAGCCGCTCCGGCTCCTTTTCCTTCACCGCCATAAGCTGGTAAATGGTGTTGAATATCTGCTTCTGGATTCCCGTTCTGGCATATAAATCATCCTCATTTATGATTTCATAGACCTTTTCGTCCATCCCTCTGGTGCGTCCGTCCCGGTATGCCGTCGCGTTTCCCATGCGCTCTCCCTTTTCATCAAGAAGAACAAAGTCAACGGCCCAGGTGTCAATCCCTACGCTGGAGGGAATTTTGCCCAACTCTTTGCATTTTTTCATGCCGTTTTTGATTTCCGCAAAAAGCCTGTCCGCTTCCCACACCAGCTCGCCGTTATTATCCACCATTCCGTTGGGAAAACGATAAACTTCCTCGAGCACTATCTTTCCGTCCTCTTTATGCGCAAGAATATGGCGCCCGCTGGAGGCCCCGATATCAATTGCCAGATAATACTTGCCCATACCTTCTCCTTTCTCCGATTTTGTATTTTATAATTATTTTACCGCAGGATGAGGGTAAAAAAAAGACACCTTTTGTTTAAAAAAGTGTCCTTATTTGCAAGCAATGAAATTTCTGCCAGATTCAGATTCAAAAATTAATTGACTGAATATTACGCGTCTGAAATTATCGCAAATTTGTATGGACATTATTTTTATATTGTGATATACTGACTTTACCTCACAAACCGGCGGTTATAAGAAAGCGGTGAATACCATGACAGATAATGAAGTATTAAATTTGATTCTCTCTGAAATGCAAGGCATGAAAACTGATATCCAGACTTTCAAATCTGATATGCTGGATATGAAATCTGACATGCAGGATATGAAATCCGACATGCAGGACATGAAGACCGACATGCAGAACATGAAATCTGACATGCAGAACATGAAGACTGACATGCAGGATATGAAATCCGACATACAGAACCTTAAAACTGACATGCTGGATGTGAAATCCGACATTCGAAAGCTGAACGTCCGGGTTGACAATCTGGAATCGCAATTGAAGCAAACCGAACGCAACTTAAGAAAGGAAATACATAAGGAATGCTCTCTGGTTCTCGATGAAGTTGAAAGAGTACATGCCATTTTAGATAAGCACAAAGCAGATAAAACAATGCATCCCGCATGGCTGTAATCTGCAAGTTACGGAGTGTAAATCCTGTTTAGTTAAACAACATAACAATCTGTAATTGACGTTAAAATTGAAGTTTCATTAAATTATACACCGACGGACCTTTCCAACTGTTCAGCTTTCTTTTCCATAAACGCGAGCATATCATCCCTGCTCTCTGTATGGGCATTGACAGCGAACTGCATAATATCCCTCTCTCCCCATCCGTTTATTTTCTTGAAGCGCGTGGCCAGATTTTCAAGCCGCTCCTGTTGCCTGCCGTCTAAAATGATTGTCACCTCATAAAATTTCATCAATTATTACCCCTCAGTCTTATAGGTTATTAAGGCGGATGATTAAAGGGGCTGAGAATTGTATTTCTCCAGCCCCCGCATCTTGTTCCTAAGTATTTCCTTATATGCCTTAATGTTATTGTAAGGTGATTTGTATCGGTTCTCAAGTGGTAAATATTGGTAATTTTATTCTGTTGTTCCTGCTAATTTTCCACATTTTTAATGCATACACAAATGGGGCAGAAATCTTCTGCCCCTCCCATAAACGATACCTATCCGCTTTTCATTTGAAAAGTTTCCACATTTGTATTTATATTGTTTATAACAATCTGGCCGCCTCTATCTGACAGACGCCGCAATTACCCCTACAACATTTCCGCCTGCCGCTCCTGTCGGATTAATAACATATTCCCCAACACTCGCCGGAATAATAAATGTTTCCGCATAATGCACCTCGAAAGGCTCAAAAACTCCTGTTGGGCTCTCGATAAGCGCCTTCTCTCCCTCTACCAGGTTTAAGACATGAACGCTGTCATTTAACCGGCACTTTACAGGCTTTTGAAGCATATAGCGGTGGGTGTCAATAAATTCCCGCTGATGAAGTCCTGTCCGCTCCACTAAAATGCCGTCCTCGTCCCTGCAGATTTCCTCCTGATGAAGCAGGTTTTCCTCAAGCCATGGCCGGGTTCTGTCCCACTGAATATTTTTGACCCCATGCTCCACATGGATAGGTCTCGGGATTCCGTCAAGCCCCACTCTTCCCCAGTCCCACATCTTAAATGTGAAAATGTATGGCGTTGCGCTGATTTCCAGTACCATGGTATCCGCTCCCGAGCAATGAACCGTTCCTGCCGGAATCAGAACATGGTCATGCTTTTTCACCGGTATCCTGTTCACATATTTTTCCGCCGGAAACTCAAATCCGCCTTTCTCGGCCCTCTTTAAGTCAGCCGCCATTTCCTCCGGCACAATGCCTTCTTTCACTCCAAGATAAACGCAGGAGCCTTCTTCACAGTCCAGAATATAATAACTTTCATCCTGAGTGTAATTCATTCCAAAGGTATCCTGAATGTACTCCGTAAGGGGATGCACCTGAAGCGAAAGATTTCCGCCGCCCATGGTATCTAACATGTCAAAACGTATGGGAAATTCCGGGCCGAACCGCGCGTGAACCTTTTCTCCCAAAAGCTCGTGAGGTCTGTAGAGCACCAGGTCCATACAGGGAATCTCCACCAGAATATCCCCGAACATCAGATTCAGGCTGTTTTCCTCCGGAACGCCGTCAAAACTCCATGCGAAATTGGGTTCCTCCTCCCCAAGGTTAAAATTCTGCTGCATCCAATGGCCGCCCCACACTCCCGGGTCGAAGTAGGGCTGCATACGAAAGGGCCGGGCGCTTACCTGAATCAGAGCCTGCAAAAAGGCCTCTCCCGTAATCATTTTGGGTTCTTCTTTCTTATTCGTGTCCACCAGATAATCAAAATCTTCAAAATGCTGCCTTTTATGTTTATCGGCAAGCCGCCATTCCACAAAATAACCTCTTTTTATCTTCCTCAGATTGTCGTCCTTACGATTTGTGCATTTCCAGTTTGCCATTCCCCGGCGGTATCTTAGCTGAATTTCCCATCTTGACAAATCAAAGTAAAGATAAACGTCTCCCTGTGTGATAAGTGACGCCCCGACGCCAATCACCAGTACGACTCCCTCAGAAACTGCCTTTATCCTCTCCTGTGCGGCTTTAACCTTTTCTCCGATAAAACAGTCCTCCAGCTTTTTATGGCACATAAAGCCAAATACTCTGTCGTCCGTCAGATATTCCCCGAACATTTCATTCAGTTCTTTCTCTTCTAATGCGCAATCCTCCGACTCAATCACAAGCGTCGGATTCAGACGGGAAAAATGCTCTAAAATCTCCTCTTTATCAACACCCGGATAAACATCGCAGACAAAAATCCGCTTTCCCAATGCAATTTCTTCTTTAAGTCTTATTATTATATCATCATAACCTTTAACCGCATGACTGTCATAACCTTTTACTCTGGTATATGGCAGTAAATCATAATTGCCATATTTGAGATATTGTTTATTCATTTTTACCCCCGAATTTCTGTTTATAATTCCACTGAATATTTATATCTGTCGCCTGGATAATAACAAATCGTATATTCCACGATTTCTCCGTTTTCTCCATATGCCTTACGCACTCTTTTAAAAACGGGCACGCCCTCGGGAATAGCCAGATATCTGCTGATTTCCGCCGTGGCCGCAACCGCTTCAAGAGTATCTCGGCCTTTTACCACTTTTATATTGCAGTCGGTCTGCAGAAATTGATATAAAGATTCCATATAATATTTCGTATCTAAGGGATATTCCCTTATCTTTTTCAGCCAGGTAACAGAGTACACAATCGCTTCCTTGCCGACGCTTCTGACCCTAGTGAGCTGGTAGCATTCGTCCTCCGGCTCTATTTCGAGCTGGACCGCCACGGACTTGCCGGCACGTATAAGCGCCATATCGCAGTAGCTGGTATTCATCACTTTTCCGTGAAGCTTCATTTCATCCGTAAAGCTCACAAGATTCTTTAAATTTTCATCTATTTTCTTTCCGTAGACCACAGTCGTTCCGATTCCTCTGGCGCACTGCAGATATCCTTCGTTTTCCAGCTCATTGATTGCCTGCCTGACGGTAATGCGGCTTACCTGATAGATTTCCTGGAGTCTTTTTTCCGTTAAAAACATTTCTCCTTTAACAAAATCTCCGTTTTCAATCTGACTTCTGATTATCTCTACTATCTGGGAATACAAGGGCGCCGCGCCTTTTTCTCTGTTTAATGTCATTAATTTCCAGCTCCTTTGGGTTATTCAAATATAATTTTACCATTTTCCGGAAAAAATTACAATGATACGGCCCCCTTACCGATTGTTATTTTACAGCCACTTTGCCATGCTGCTCATAAGTCTCTGGCGTATACATATAATCCCTCCAGCGCCCGCCGGGAGGTATCGGCCGTCAGAAAGATTTTGATTCCTCTCTTTTCGCATTCCTCCGAAAGCGCCCCGCCAAAATAAGAAAAACTTTTGGACATCTGTCCCCCCAGCACGAAGCCGTCCGGACCAAAGCTGTCCAGAAAAGGCAAAGCCGCTTCCCGAAGCAGGTCTCCAAATTCTTCGTATACTGTAAGAGCACGTGCATTTTCTCTTTGGCAAAGCTCTGCCAACTCCCGTCCGCTCTTTTCTTCTCCCATTACTTTACGGGAAATGGCAGCCAGCCCCCGTACGGAAAGATAATCGTCAATGATACCTTCCCTGAAAGGGGTGTTGAAAATCCATCCCATAGGCGGCGCTCCCTCCTCCCCCTTTAATATCTTTCCATGGCTGGTAAACGCCGAGCCGGCTCCCGTTCCGATACAAAGGTACATTACCCTTTTACAGTTTTTTACCTCTCCGAAGTGACATTCGCCTATAGCAAAAGCCTCCACGTCATGGAGAAAAATAAATCTGCATTTTTCCGCCAAAAGTTCTTTCTTCTCCGGTGACGGAAAATATCTTTTCATCTCTTCCGAAATGGACAGGCCGTATATGGAATCGTATTTACCCAGCCCCCGCATCAGACTGACGCCTTTCTCATAATCAAAGGGACCGGGAAATGCCATTCCAATCCCTTCAATCCGGGCGTCTTTTTCAGGAAGATTCTCCATAAGTGTATGCAGCACTTCCGCAAAATTTTTAAAAATTTCTTCCTGGCTGCCTTTTGCCTTTGCCTCAAAGAACCGTATTCCTGTTTTTTCCAAAACACCGTTCTCTGAAAGGATGCCGGCTTTAATATTGGTTCCACCTACATCCAGCATAAGATAAAATTTCCTGTTATTTCGCATAAAAACCAAGAACTCCTTCGTTATCGGCAGCACAGATTTCCATAGCCCTTTCCTTTGAACACTTCTCATGCGTGGAAAGCGTATAGGAGAATTCATAAAATCCGCCTAAATCCACTTTGAAATTTGTTTCCCAAAAATTATTCATTACCCAGGAATAAGCCTGCTCACGGTTCTTTTCTTCATTTTTGCCGTCGCATAAGCGGACGGGATGGGCTTTCAGCTCTCCGAACGTAACAAGCGGAGCGTCCTTTATTGCCAGTGTAAGCGTTTTTTCTTTCCCTTCCATCACAATTCCGTTCTGCAGCAGATAAAACTCCATATTGGTCCCGGGAAGCTGGTCAATCCCCGGCCTTATGATGCAGCCGGTCTTATCAATATATTTTACCTCTTCTTCTCCCGCAGTAAAAGGAAGGGATATATACAGATTTTCCGGCTCCCATACGCTGCTCTTGTGGATGCGCACCGTAGCCTCGAGCCTTGGAATTTCTTTGTATACCTTCAAAAAGATGCTGTAAAATCCGGTTCCGTAAAGGCTGTAATCCAACTGCAGCGCCGTATACACGGCGCCTTTTTCCACAATACGGATATCCTTTAAACAGGAAGCATACCGGGCGGTAGAAACGTCCTTGCGGTTCCTCCCCATCCTTCTTCTGCTTTCACATGCCTGCCCTTTCATGTCAGTCACCTCGTAAATCCCTGTAAAGGCAGGATACTTTGCGTCTTCTCTGATAATATTTCGGTTATCCTTTTTGTCAATAATCGCCGTAATTCCTTTTTCCTCGTCCAGAAGCACTTTATAGAAAGCGGTTTCCACACAGGCGCAGTTTTCCCTGAACCCATCCGGCATAAGAATGTCCGCAACACCCTCTGCGCCTATATGCGCATGGTTCTTTACCACAACCGCTTTCCGGTTCCCGGCCAGACGTATCATTACTTCCTTTTCTTCCTTAGCCTTCAAATCTACGATAACCTCTACCTGAGTGGCTCTTGCAATCCGCTTAACCTGAGAACTGAGTATTTCTCCGGTTGCAGCGTCCACTACCTCTATCGGCATATCGTCACTGAATCTCAGGCCCTCCATATACTCCCAAAATTCTATATATAAACAGACTTTTGTCTTTAAATCCATCGTGTGAGGGTTGATAATCCTGTACTTATGGGGTCTGTCCTGGGAAATCGAAACTTCTCCCTTTTTCGCGAGAACCTCGTCCAGATTCCTTGAAATCTCCGTATTCGCGTTGATGGCATAAGCCGTTTTTTTCATTTCCAGGTCGCCCACAAGCGTTTCCCATGGCTCTGACACAGAGGAAGAATATCCCCATGTATGCTCCGCGTAAAGCATAAGGTTCTCCGCAGCTTTATCCATCAGGCATTCGTACCCGAGTTCCCGCTTTTCGTCCAGCTTTTGGCAGATACTGTACTTTCTTCTTGCGTCACAGAAGATTTTTACCGCTGCCGGCGTGGAGCCTACACCGTCCGCCCACCAGTCGTTCCAATCTCCTCTGTAAACTGCGATATTATCACAGTTTTTCTCCACCTCGGCAAAAAACTGTTCCAGAGTTACCATACGGAATGTTATCTTTCCCTGATAAATTCCGTTCAGTTCGTTCACACGCCTTGCTATCTCCCGGCTTGGCGGCGCGTTATCGGTGATGGCGCCTGAAACCATAAACGGAACCAGATTGTACCGATAGCCTTCTTCCTCCAGATTCGCCAGATACCGCTCCAGCCGGATTTGTGCAATTTCAACTTCCCTTTTATCCGTCTCCTTGGCCGAAACGTTCAAAATCGCATCGTCTCTGATTGGCTTGTGAAATTCATCATATGTCATGTAGGAAGTTCCCGCGTGAGGCGAGAGAAACATTTCATTTCCAAAATGATAGTGTTCCCCGTTCCAGACAAGTATCCTGTTTCCTTTCGGGCTTTCCCAGTAAAAGGGCATTACCTTTTTATAAAGAGGGAACATCCCGTGATGAGGATGCAGACAGGAATACAAATGCTTTATCCCGTTTTCACTGAGAGAATCCACATATCCCCACGCAAAGCCGTTGATATCCGCCGTCATACCGGAAATGACGGGATGTCCTATTTTCTCTCCGTAATCTTTTGCCTGCGCGATTCTGGTATCCAGCACCTCTTTTGAAATCAGTTCCGTCATGTTTAAATAATTGCCTGACAGGCCGATTTCCCCGGTATGCACATATTTTTCAAAGTCTCTGATATATTCTTCAGAAGCATGGGCATAAAAATTTTTTACCTGCCAGTAGTTCTCGCACTGCCATACAAAGCCTTCATATTCCTTCCTGTTATTTTCGTGAATGTCATTTAAAATATCCACAGCCTGTCTGATAAAATCGCAGTGATAGCTGATAATTTTATCCTGTCTTTCCGTATAGCCGATATCCGTATGGGAATGCTGAATCAAATACACTTTCCACTGTTTCTTTAAATCCATGATTTCTCCTCCATAATTTTATAAATAAAAATTACTTTCCTGTATATACAAATCCCGCTTCAAAATTCTTATTTAAAAAGATAAAAAACAAAATGGTGGGCAGGGACGCCGCCAGACAGGCCATCAGCATGGCCGGCGCATGACCTGTGTTCATCAGAGACAACGACGCCATAACAGGTTTAATTTCCCTTGATTTCGTAAAGGTAAGTCCGAACATCAAGTCGTTCCAGCAAAAGGTAAACTGCGAAAGCAGTACCACGGAAAGAGGCGCCTTTGCCATGGGAACAAACATCTTAAGCAGTATCTGCAAATCGGAAGCGCCGTCCAATTTGGCGGACTCACAGATTTCCTTTGAAATTCCCGTAAAAAAGTTGCGCAGTACAAACATTACAAACGGAATACATATTGCCGTGTAAAATAAAATCATTCCCTGTCTGGTATCATACAGCCCCAGCTTTGCGTATCCCCTGAAAACCGGTATCAGATAAATCTGAAAAGGAAAAATCGTGCCGCTGTAAATCACCATAAACCAGAACATTCTGTGCTTTATATTAAGATGCGCTATTCCGTATGCCGCCATGGTTCCCAGTATCACCGCGAATACCGCCCCGCATGCCGCATAGAGCAGACTGCTCAGCATTCCCTGGAATATTTTGGCATTGTCTCTGATATAGCTTAAATTGTCCGCAAACTTATTTCCTTCAGGAAGCGCCCAAAAGCTCCCCATGTTGTATTCAACCTGTCCCTTAAACATATTCATTACCGCAAAAACAACAGGCACAAACCATATGACAGAAAGCACGCCCAATATACAGTTAATTATAATTCTGTTTTTCTTACTTGTTTTTCGCATATAAACCCCTAATCCTCTTTAAAAGAATTCCTGATATTAAAATAAGAAACAAATACAACAACGACAGTCAGGACAATGGCCACAGCCGCGCCCCGTCCGAAATCATTCCGTATAAAGGATTCCTCATACATTGTAAGCGCCAGTGTTTCGGAAGTTCTGTAGGGACCTCCCTTTGTCATAATCCATATATTGTCAAATGTTTTGAAGCTATTTACAAGTGACATTAAAAGCACTACCACAATGGTATTTTTAAGCAGCGGGAATACCACCCTTGTATAAAGCTGAAAAGTTCCGGTACCTTCAATCTGAGCCGCTTCAATCGGGGACGAATCAATATTGTTAAGCCCCGAAATGAACAGAAGCATATTCAGCCCAAGTCCCTGCCATACCCCGGACAAAATCATAACAAAGGTATTGACATACGGGATGGATAGCCAGTCCCTTACAAGATTCTGAAAGCCCAGCATTCCCATAATCCGTGGAAGTCCGTATACGGACAGAATCGACGTCATAAGCAGACCGCCTACCGTTGCGGATAATGCCGAAGGAAAATAAAAAATGTTCTTGAAAAATCCCGGCAGAGAACTTTTGGTAATTAAAATTGCAAAAAGCAGCGGCAAAGCCATAGACAGTATCAGGGAACTTGCCACCCATATAATCGTATTCATAACCGAAGTCAGGAAATTCTTATCCCCGAACAGCTTCTTGTAATTATCAAATCCTACAAAAACCATTTCCGAAAATCCGTCCCACTCAAAGAAACTGAGTCTGAACGCATAAATGATAGAAGTAACGAAAAAAATAACGACAAACAAAACCGCAGGCGCAATATACAGATAATCCTTATAGTTTTTTAACGAAAAGGATTTTCTC
>OFFK01000942.1_pt1 | contig 22916 bp, 17 predicted proteins | sample 1521361 | NCBI WGS metagenome assembly OFFK01 (sample SAMEA3504096, study PRJEB24116) | mouse gut metagenome | biome: mouse gut; feature: mouse-associated habitat; material: faeces | place: Denmark | collected 2011 | reverse complement strand
CCGCCGCAGCGGCAGCCGCAGGAACCGTTTCTTTCGTGGAACGAATTCCATCCTTGGGTTCATGTGATGTCCTCTCTTTCTGAAAATGACGTGGCAGAGGACATCCATGGCCTGTAAGCTGTCCCTGCCAGTGCGTGTGAATGAATCCGGCAGAAACTGCCTGAATGTGCGATTCGCAGCATCAAAGATATACCCATGAGCGGCCGAATTTGCCATCAATCCAGGATGCTTTTCGCCCCTGAGTCAGACGACATGGCAAATATCAGCGGCCGCAAGTATTAATTGCTGATGAAATCATCATAATACAGATAAGAAGAATTGTCAAATAGAAATTTTTCAAGAATCCATCCCCCCGCAGAGCTCCCCCATGATCCCACGGTACACAAAAGGCCTCAGCGACTGGGCGTCCATCCGGAAGCAGTCCTTTGTGGCGATTTCCATCATGTAGGACAGCAGATGGGAAAAGACGCAGTGTATCATATATTCGATGGGCAGGTCCCTGCGGATCGCTCCCCGCTCCACTCCCTGCCGCAGAATCCGCCCGAACACGTTCGCCGGGCGGTATGCCGCGAATTCTTCCGCATTCATCTTCTCCCGAATCATCCGGTTGAACTCGGAGTTGCTGGTCATGGCATGGACGAACCGCAGGAAGCTATGGCTGCAGTGCCCCTTTTTCTCCACAACGTCCAGCAGGAACGAAAGCTGCTCTCCGAAGTCCGCCTTTGCCTCCAACTGCTCCCCCAGCCAGCCGAACATCCACCTTATCTGGCTGACCACGGCACAGGCCACGATCTCATCCTTTGTGTCGAAGTATTCATAGGCTGTCCCCTTGCCGATTCCTGCCCGCTCCGTGATGGTGGAGACACGAATGTCTTCCATGTCCATGCCCTCCTCCAGCAGCTCTATCACTGCCCCGTACATCTGCCGCACCTTCGGCGGCACATGCCCGATTTCCTCCAGTCCCGTAATCCTTCCCATGCTTCCGCTCTCCCCTTTCTCCCGGCGGCCCTTATCGCCCGTCTCCCTCTCCCGGCCCTCCATGCCTACGGCTCCATTCCGGCACCGTTCCCATGCCCGGTATGCGCAAGTTCCCTCGTTGTGCATTTCAGTGTGCGGGCATCCCACAGCGGGCGTAGATCACGCTTCCCCCGCATCCCTGCAGATCCATACCGCCCGGCAAAGCAGGCGGCAGCCCGGCGCCACTCCTGTGCTCCTGACCGCCACCCGCCTATTTATACGCGCAGAACCGTCAATCCTTCTGCGTCAATTCTCTGTTCCTCCGTTTCCTGTCCCTTATGAACACGTCATAGATACAGGGGATGACCACCAGCGTCAGCAGCGTGCCGTAGGTCAGCCCGCCGATGGTGACCACGGCCATGGGCCTGGCCATCTCGGAGCCCATGTCCTTGCTGAACACCATGGTGGACAGGGCCAATATGGTGGTCAGGGCGGTCATCAGCACCGGGCGCAGCCTGGTGCGGCCCGCGGTGAGGATCGCCTCCCGCTTCTCCATTCCGCCCTCCCGCAGCTGGTTCATATAGTCGATGATGACGATGCCGTTGTTCACGATGACCCCCGCCAGCATGACGAAGCCGATCATGGCGATGACGCTGACCTCGCTGCCGCTGACGTACAGCCCCAGGAAGCCTCCTGTAAAGGCCAGGGGAATGGTGAACAGGATGATGAAGGGGGACAGCAATGACTGGAACTGGGCCACCATGATCAGGTACATGAACACCACGGCCAGTATCAGCATCAGCACCATCTGCCCCATGGCGTCCTGGATGGTCTCGTTCTCCCCGGAGAACACCAGCTGATAGCCCGCGGGCATCTCATAGTCCGCCAGCTTCGCCTCCACGTCCCCGGCCACCAGGCCCACGTTGTAGCCCTCGGCGATGGCCGCGGAGACGGAGATATACCTGGTCTGATCCGTCCGGCTGATGGAGGAAAGGGCCTCCGTCATCTCAAAGGAAGCGATATCGGACAGAGGCACCTTCACGCTCTCGCCCTCTTCATCGGTGCCGTCTATCTCCAGGGTCTTCACCAGCTCCCTTGTCAGCTCAATGTCGCTGCCGTTCATGACGTATACATTGTAGTCCTTCTCGTCGGCCACCAGAGTGGTGGCGCTGCCGGCCTCCGCCAGCCTGGCGTAGAGCTGCTGATACACCTGTGCCACGGTAAGGCCGTAGTGCACCGCTTCCCCCCGGTTGATGGTGACGCGCAGCTCCTCGTCCGCGTCCTCCAGCCCGTTGTTGACCTCTGCCGTGCCCTCCACGCTCTCCACGATGGCGGCCACCTCCTCGGCGATGCGCCGCAGGGTATCCAGGTCACGCCCCCGCACCTGCACCACGATGCCGCTTCCGCCCATAGCGCTCATGTCCATGCTGGAGGTGTCCACAGTGATCTCGGCCTCCAGCTCCTGTGTCTTCTCCTTGATGACGCGGGCAATCTCCTCGTTGCTCATGGTCTTGTCTTCTCTGGTCACCACATAGACCGAGGCGCTGTTGGTGCTGCCGCCCCCGCCCCCTAACAGGGCCATGTTGGAGCTGCTGGTCATGGCGCCCACATTGGACACGTCCTCGATGGAGCGGATCGCCTCCACCACCTGGTCCGTGACCTCCCCGGTCTCCGCCAAAGTGGCATCCTCCGCCAGAGCCACGTTCACCGTCAACTGGGTGGAATCCATGTCCGACATGAAGGCCGTGCCGTTGGTAAAGGCCAGGGTCACGCTGCCCGCCAGCAGCCCCAAGGTCAGGATGAACACCAGGGGCTTCACCCGCAGGGCGCCCCGAAGCAGCTTTTCATAGCCCCGCACCAGGCCGCCGAAAATCTTCCCCTCCTTCTGTTCCTTCGTCCTCACCAGGAGCTTGGAAGACATGGCCGGAACCACCGTCAGGGCGATCAGAAGGCTTGCCAGCAGGGAGTAGGCGATGGTCAGGCCCATGTCCACGAACAACTGCCTGGTGATGCCCTCCGTGAACACAATGGGCAGGAACACGCACACTGTGGTCAGGGTGGAGGCCAGGATGGCCCCGGCCACCTCTCTGGCCCCCTCTGTCGCCGCCTCCTCCGCGGAGCGCCCCTCGCTGCGCATGCGGTAGATGTTCTCTATGACTACAATCGAGTTGTCAACCAGCATGCCGATGCCCAGGGCCAACCCCGACAGCGAGATGATGTTCAGGGTCACGCCGCTGAAGTACATGCACACGATGGCCGTCACCAGGCTCACGGGGATGGAGAACGCCACCACCATGGTCGGCCTCAAGTCCTTCAGGAACACGATCAGGATCAATATGGCCAGCACCGCGCCGAAGAGGATATTGTTGATGATGGAGTCCATCACCAGGTCGATGTAGATGCCCTGGTCCATCAGGGTGATCAGGGACAGATCCGTATTCTCCGCCATCATCTCCCCGAAGCGCTCCGCCAGCCTGTCCGACACCTGGCCGGTGGAATACCCCGTCTGCTTCTGTATGGTCAGCATGACCCCGGCGCTGCCGTCCACATTAGCATAGATTTCCCCGGAATTGTCCGTGTAGAACACATCCGCCACATCCCCCAAAGTGATGACGGGCACGCCGTCCATATGCAGGTCCATCAAGGGCAGCGCCTGGAGCTCCTCCACGGTGGAGGGCTTGTCGCCCACCCGCACCATGTAGCTGATGCCGTCCTCCGTCACGTAACCTGCAGGCATGGAGAAGTTCTGGGCGGTGAGCAGCCCCTTGATGGTGTCCACGGTGAGCTTATCCGTCATGTCCGCCTGTTCGTAAGCGTTCTCCTTGGCCTCCGCGAGCTGCTCCTCCCCGTCCGCAAGCTGCTCTTCCGCATCCTCCAGCTGCTTGGCGGCATCGTCCATCTGCTCCAGGCCGCTCTTGATCTGCTCCTCGCCGCTGTCCAGCTGGGACTCGGCCAGCTCCAGCTGGTACTCTCCCATGGAGATGGTAGCCTTGCCGTTGGCGAACTCGATGGCCGCGGTCATCTGGCCCTTCTCGATGGCCACCAGTCCTGCGTTGATGTCCTCTATGGCCTTTGACAGGTCGGTGACGTTCTGGCTGGCTAAGACGGCATTGATCTGGGCCACGTATCCCTCATAGCCCAGGCCGTTCGTCAGAGCCGTCAGAGATGTCTGCATGCCTTCGTATTGCTCCAGCAGCTCACAGACCTGGGGGGAGAGCATCTGCCCCGCCGCCATCTCGCAGGCTCCCAGCGCGGTGCCCACCGTAGTCGCCAGCGCCTGGGCGTTCTCCTGCAGGTTCTGTACGGACTCCTGCAGTCGCTGGATGATTTCCTGCAGCGCGTCCGGATTGGTCAACGCATCCGGAGGAATCTCGATATCTATCCCGGGACACCAGGAATCCAGCGCCAGGGCAGCATTGATTATCTGGGCCATCTGCTCGTCCGTGGAGGCCAGCAGCTCCAAAGCGCCATTCCCGATAAACTCCTGGCGCAGCTGTTCGATATTGTTCCTGGCCCCGGACATGGCTTCCACCGCCGCAGTGATTGCCCCGAGCGATTGCTCGTCCATGCCGCCCTCCTGGAGGATTCCCACAAGCGTCCCCAGGGCCTCGCCCCATGCGGCCATATATTCCGTATATCTGGCCGTATAGCCGCCGCTTAACAGCCGCTCCAGCTCTCCCCTGTGCTCCTGAATCGGGCCAAGGCTGGAGGCCATCTGCTGCAGCCCGTCGTTTAGCTGCCTGGCCGTTGCCAGGTTGGTCTGGATCTCCTCCAGTTGGGCCTTCGCGCTGAGCAGGGAGTTTTTCTGCACCGCCAGCTGGTTGTTGATCGCCTCCTGCTGGTTCTCCAGCTCCGCCTTGCCGTTCTCCAGCTCGGCCTTGCCCTCCTCCAGCTCCTTTCGCCCGTCCGCCAGCTCCCGCTGGCCCTTCAGCAGCTCGGCCCTGCCGTCCTCCAGCTCGGCCTTGCCCTCCTCCAGCTCCTTTCGCCCGTCCGCCAGCTCTTCCTCCGCATCTTTCATCTTGTCGTCGATGGCGGCGAATATCTTCCTGTTGACGGCATCCACCTTGTCCTGGCGGATGATGACGTTCACGCTCTCCTCAAGCAGGCCCGTGGCGCTGACGCTGGCCACGCCCTCGATGCTCTCCAGCTCCGGCATGACCTGATCCTGAACATATGTACTGATCCTGGCATTGTCCATGCCCTCCACGCCCACCGCCGCGATCATCACCGGCAGCATGTCGGGATTCAGTTTCATAATGATTGGATTCCCGACAGAGTCGTCCCAGTAGCTCTTGATCTGGTCCAGGCTCTCCCGGATCTCCAGGGAAACCGCGTTCATGTCAGCGGTCTGGGCAAATTCCAGAATCACCATGGAATAGTTCTCATTGGACACGGAGCTGATGCTCTCGATATTGCTCACCGTGGCCATGGAAGCCTCCACCGGCTGGGTCACCGCCATCTCCACGGTCTCCGGGCTGGCCCCCGGGTAAGTCGTCATCACGATGACATAGGGGAGGCTGATGCTGGGCAGCAGATCCGTGGTCATCCTGGTAAAGGACACCACCCCCAGAACAATAGCCAGCACCACCCCTACCAGTACTGTATAAGGCTTCCGCACACTGAATTTCGAAATCATATAGACCTCCTCATAATGAAGCACTTCTAAAACGCTCCAGTTTCCGGAAGGATGCCCGCCCTTTGGGCATTCTTCCGCGCGAATGTACTTTTCGCGCTGCGAGACCGGCGAGCAAAGCGAACCTGTTCACAAGCCGAGTCCAGAAGTTCTTCTCGCATTCTGACCAGCCGGTCGGTTTTTCCATTCCCGATTGTATGCCTTGAATCATACAATGTCAATAACGGGAATCTGTTGTTTTTCTAAAAATTATATAAAAAGCTGCACACCCTTCCGGATGTACAGCTATCCCTCCTACAGCATCTTCCTGATTTTCGACTTCAGCCTCTGCAGGGCATTGTCCGTGGCCTTCTCGTCCCTGCCCAGCACCCTGGCGATCTGGCTGTAGCTCATGCCTGTCATATACAGGTCCAGCACCTGTTTCTCGAATTCGCTCAGCTCCTCCTCGATGGCCTTCTCCAGATAGGCCACCCGCTCCTTGTCCAGGAACATCTCCTCCGGGTTCAGCTTGGTGGTGTCCGCCAGGAGCTCTGCCAGCCGCGGGCCTTCCCTGTCGTCCCCGGCCGCCTCCCCGTCCAGGGGCACATAGGTATTCAGCGGAACATGCTTCTTTCGCTTGGAGGCCTGCACCGCCGTATACATCTGGCGGTTGATGCACAGCTCCGCAAAGGTGCTGAAGCTGGCGTCCCGGCCCATGTCATAGTCCCGCACGGCTTTGAACAGCCCTATCATGCCCTCCTGGATCAGGTCCTCGCTGTCCGCGCCCAGGATGAACATGGACTTCGCCTTACTGCGCACCAGGTTCTTGTATTTGTCACAGATATAGTCCATGACGGGAGTCTCCCCCCTGCGCAGGCGGTCGATCAGCTCTCCGTCGCCATACTGCCTGTAATTCTCATAACGCTCGCCCATGTCCCTGAACCCTCCCTGGCATGCCGAAGCCAAAAAGCGCTCCCTGAAAAAACGCTCCTACAGGCTGCTCCGCTGGCGCAGGATTTCGTAGGCCAGCACCCCCGCTGCCACCGAGGCGTTCAGGGAGTCGATGTCCCCCTTCATGGGGATTGCGGCCACCATGTCGCACTTCTCCTTCACCAGCCGCCCTACGCCCTCGCCCTCGCTTCCGATGACCAGCCCGATGGGGCCCTTCATGTCAAGTTCATACATGGAAGTGCCGCCCATGTCCGCGCAGACGAACCACAGACCCTGCTTCTTCAGTTCCTCTATGGTCTTGGCCAGGTTGGTGACTTTTGCCACAGGGGTATAGTTCAGCGCCCCCGCGGAGGCCCTGGCCACCCCTGCCGTCAGCCCCACGGCCCGGTTCTTGGGGATGATGACGCCGTGGGCGCCCGCCAGGTTGGCCGTGCGGATGATCGCGCCCAGGTTGTGGGGATCCTCGATATTGTCCAGCAGGATGACAAAGGGCGGCTCCTGCTTCGCCTTCGCCGCCTGGAGGATGTCCTGCACCGTGGCATACTCATAGGCCGCGGCCATGGCGATGACCCCCTGGTGCTTTCCCGTGCCGGACATCTGATCCAGCCGTTCCCTGGTCACATACCGAATGATGGTGTCATGCTTTTTCGCCTCTTTCTTGATGGCCACCACGGGCCCGTCCTGGCAGCCGTCCTGGACATAGAGCTTGTCTATGACCTTGCCGGAGCGGAACGCTTCCCTCACCGCGTTCCTCCCCTCTATGGTAAATTCCTCGTATCTCATGTCTATACCTCTCTGCGCGCTTTAGCGCTTTTTATCCTGTTCCGGTTCCCTGTGTCCTATCTTCTGTCCGCTTCCCGTCCTTCGCTGTCCCCGGGGCTTCTTTCGGGCAGATGCCCGTCCCCCACCGGCTCATAGCTCCAGACCTGTAAGCTGAATGCCCTTTTTCACCAGATACAGCGCCCGCTCCATATCCCCCGTCAGATAGAGATATCCCAGCACCGCCTCGAAACCGGTGGCCTTCATGTAATCCGCCACACTGGCGTTCTTGGCAGTCGTGTGCGGTTTTGAATTCTTTCCTCTGCGGTATACCGCTTCCTCTTCCTCCGTGAAGCTGCCCGCCAAAGCCTGTACGATTTTGGACTGGGCTCCTGCGCTGACATACCGCACCGTAATCCGGTGCAAGTCGTTCACGGGGCGGTTGGCCCGGGACACCACCACCGTGCGGATGATCAGGTCGTAGACCACGTCCCCGATGTAGGCCAGGGACAGGGCGGAGTAGGAGCGGATGTCCTGGCGCTTTCCCGGGAATGTATCCGTTATCATCTCAAGAAGGTTTTGCGGACAAGTCCCGCTGGCCTGGGCTTCTTCCGGCATCTTTTCGCATTTGTCCGCATCTATGCCGGAAGAGCCTGTTGTTGGCGCGCTTTCCTTTGGCTCCTCGGCCGATGCGCCAGGTTCTGGCATGCTTTCCTCTGGTTCCTGGCCGGATGCGCCAGGTTCTGACGCGCTTTCCTCTGGCTCCCCGCCGGAGGAATCCGCCTCCCGGCAAATCTCCTGTCTTATGCGCTGCTCCTCCGTCATGCTTTCTTCCATTTCACACCCTCGCGGGTGTCCTCCAGGACGATCCCCTTCTCCAGAAGCTGGGCCCGGATTTCGTCTGCCCTGGCAAAATCCCTGGCTTTCTTCGCGGCCTTGCGCTCCTCGATCCTTTCCAGGACATAGGCCTCCAGCTCCGCGTCCACCCCGTTCCCGGCCTGCCTCTGGGCATAGGCCGTGGTCAGATCCAGGGACAGCACCCTGTCGAAATCCTCCGCAAGGGCATATTTGGTGGCATCGGACATATCCTCCTTCAGCATGTCGTAGAGCACCGTCAGCGCCATGGAGGAATTCAGGTCATCGCAGAGCACCGCCTGGAAGCGGGCCTTCCATGCATCGAACTTCTCCGGCTCCACCGCGCCCCCGTCCTTTGAGAGGCTGCCGATGCGCTTGGTCAGCTTCTCAAATGCCGCGCCCGCGTTGTCCAGGGCCTCAAAGGAGAATTCCAGGGGCTTGCGGTAATGGGACTGGAGGCAGTACAGGCGGTACACCCTGGGGTCATACCCCTTGGACTTCAGCAGGGAAACCGTCAGGAACTCCCCTTTGGACTTGCTCATCTTGCCCGCCTTGTCGTTGAGATGGTGCACATGGAACCAGTAATTGCACCATTTATGCCCCAGATAGGCCTCGCTCTGGGCAATCTCGTTGGTGTGGTGGGGGAAGATATTGTCCACCCCGCCGCAGTGGATGTCCATGTACTCGCCCAGATGCTTCATGGAAATGCAGGAGCACTCGATGTGCCAGCCGGGATACCCTGTCCCCCAGGGGCTGTCCCATTTCAGCTCCTGGTCCTCGAACTTGGACTTGGTGAACCAGAGCACGAAATCAGTCTTGTTCCTCTTGTTCTCATCCTCGTCCACATCCTCCCGCACGCCCACCAGCAGCTCCTCCTCGCTGTGGTTGGACAGCACGTAATACTCTTTCAGCTTGGAGGTGTCAAAATAGATGTTCCCGCCGCTCTCATAGGCAAAGCCCTTCTCCATAAGCCCCTCTATCATGTGGATGAACGCAGAGATGCAGTTGGTGGCGGGCTCCACCACGTCCGGCGTCTTGATGTTCAGGTCCCCGCAGTCGGCGAAAAAGGCGTCCGTGTAGAACTTCGCGATCTCCATCACGGATTTATGCTCCCGCTTCGCTCCTTTCAGCATCTTGTCCTCGCCGGTGTCCGCATCGCTGGACAGATGGCCCACGTCCGTGATATTCATGACCCGCTTCACGTCATAGCCGATATATCGTAAAGTCTTCTCCAGCAAGTCCTCCATGATATAGCTTCTCAGGTTCCCGATATGGGCAAAATGATACACCGTGGGGCCGCAGGTATACATGGCCACCTTTCCCTCCTCATTGGGAATGAACTGCTCCACCTTTCTGGTGAGCGTGTTGTAGATCCTTAACCTGTTCTCCATTTTTCTCCTCTCCGCCCGCCCTGGGGCAGGCTCCAAATCGTATCTATCCAATGGGCTTTCCCCTCAGGGCTTTGCCTTCAGCTCCTTTATCTGCCGCTCCAGCTCCAGGATGCGGTTCACCATCTCCGAGTTGGCATGCCGTAAGTTCGCGATGTCCTCCTTGATAGGATCCGGCAGGTCGGCGTGGTTCAGGGTCTCCTGGGGCAGGGCCATGTTGCCCCGCTTCACCACGCGGCCCGGCACGCCCACCACGGTGGAGCAGGGAGGCACCTCGCTCAGGACCACGCTCCCCGCGCCGATCTTGGAATTGTCCCCGATGGTGAAGGAACCCAGCACCTTTGCCCCTGCGCTGATCATCACATTGTTGCCGATGGTGGGATGCCTCTTCCCGTGCTCCTTGCCCGTGCCCCCCAGGGTCACGCCCTGGTACAGGGTCACATTGTCCCCGATGACCGTGGTCTCCCCGATGATGACGCCATTGCCGTGGTCGATGAAGAAGCCCTTCCCAATCCTCGCCCCAGGGTGGATTTCGATTCCGGTCTTGCGCACGCCCCTCTGGGACACCCACCTGGCCCAGAAGTAATGCCCCTTCTCATAGAGCCTGTGGGCAATCCGGTAGTGGATCATCACCTTGAAGCTGGGATACAGAAAAACCTCCATCGAAGAATGAATCGCCGGATCCCGCTCCCTGATGATCCGAATCTCCTCTGTAATGTTGCCGATGATTCCCATGCAAGCCCTCCCCTCCCGAACCAATCCTGTTCCCGTACTCCCTAAAACCGATGCCGCAGCCTGGAAGAATGCCCGCCCAAAGCGAATCCCGCCCCTGCAGCCCCGAAGTTCCTGACAGACGTCCTACTGCCGCCCGGAACTTCCTTCCGCACAAATAAAACCGCGGAAAATCCCTCTCCTTAGAGACGGATATATCCGCGGTTCCACTCTACTTAAAGGCTGACAAGCCTTCCACTCCATACGCTTAACGCGCGCCTACGTGCCCGCCTACCTGGCCCGGCCCTCGCCATCCGAATCCACGGCTAAGCCTGCCTGTTCAGCGGACCTGCTCCCGGATGCACTTCCTTTTCCGCCCATGAGGACTGCTTCCAGCTCTTTGGAACGCCCCTGTCCCAAATGAACAGTCCCTCTCTGACATCCTGGCGCGACAAACGGAATGCATATTACACCCCTGTCGTCCGAAAAGTACTCTCTCCGTTCCCAGCATTTCCATTCTATATTTCCTACTTAAACAGAATATGCAAAAAAACCGGTTCTGTCAATGCTTTTGTGAAAAAGAACCAAAAAAAGAGCCAAACATCACAGCCTATGCCTTCCGGCAGCCGCTGCAGCCCTCACAGCCTCCTGCAATCTGCTGGGCCGTCAGGTCGAAAGGGCTGGTCAGCAGGCACACGGCCTGGGCCGAAATCCCCTCGCCCGCTCCCGTGAAGCCCATCCCTTCCTCCGTGGTGGCCTTCACGCTGACGAAATCGATCTCCAACCCCAGGGCCCCGGCGATGTTCTCCCGCATGGCATCGATATAGGGCCGCATCTTGGGAGCCTGGGCGATGATGGTGGAGTCGATGTTCTCCACCACAAAGCCCTTCTCCGCAAGGAAATCCCCCACCTTCTCCAGAAGCGTCAGGGAGGAAATCCCCTTGTAAGCAGGGTCGCTGTCCGGAAAATGCTTCCCGATGTCCCCCAGCGCCGCCGCCCCCAGCAGGGCATCCATGACGGCGTGGAGCAGCACATCCGCATCGGAGTGGCCCAGCAGCCCCTTCTCATAGGGTATCCTCACGCCGCCGATTATCAAATCCCTGTCCGGGACAAGCCTGTGCACGTCATATCCTGTTCCTATTCTCATTCTGTCTTATTTCCTCTTCTTTTTGGGAAAGGAGAACGCAAGTCCCCTGTCGCTGCCGTCCATCCGGATGTCGCGCAGCCTGGAAGGACGGATTTCCTCGCGGTCATGCTTTCTGCGGCTGTCGCGCTCTTCCTCACGGCCTCGGCGGCGGCTGTCACGGCTGCTCTCCCGCTCGAATCTCCCGTGGACCCGCTCCTCACCGCGGTCACGGCCTCGGCGGCTGTCGCGGTCATTATCACGGCCGCGTCTTCCGCGGTCGTCACGGCTCTCCTCACGGTCACGTCTGCGGCGGCTGTCACGGTCGTCCTCGCGGTCGCGCTTTCTGCGGCTCCCACGGTCATCCCCCCAGCCGAACCTCACACGGCTGTCACGGTCTCCCCGCTCTTCCTCGCGGTCGCGTCTGCGGCGGCCCTCGCGCTCTTCCTCACGGTCGAAGCTCCTGCGGCCCTCACGTTCCTCGTCATGGCCGAATCCCTGACGGCTGTCGCGCTCCTCGCCACGGTCGAAGTTCCTGCGGCTGTCGCGCCCCTCATCCCGCTCAAAGCTCCTGTGGCTGTCGCGTTCTTCGTCCCGGTCACGGCTGCGGCTCTCACGCTCCTCGTCCCGCTCAAAGCTGCGGCGGCTCTCACGCTCTTCATCCCGGTCACGGCGGCGGCGCTCCTCGTGTTCCTCGTCGCGTTCGCGCCTCCTGCGGCTGTCTCTCTCCCCGTCACGGTCGCGGCCCCTGCGCTCTTCGTCGCGCTCGCGCCTCCTGCGACCCTCGCGGTTTTCCTCCCGGCCGCCTCTCCTGCGGCCTCTGCCTCTTCCGCGGTCCCCGCGTCCGCCCCGGGCCTCGTAATCATCCACCTCTATCTCCGGGCCGATGTCCCCGATATGATATTTCAGCATGGCGGCGGCCAGTTCCAGGGCATCGCAGCCCTCTTCCTCCATCTTCCGCTCCACATAGCTCTTCATCAAATCGATGTCGTCCCGTCCGTGCAGCTCCCAGGAACGGTTCAGGTATTTCTCCGCCTTGGCCTTCATCACCTTGGAGGCATTGGGCAGCTCCCTCTCCTCGATGGTGGTATGGCAGAAGCGCTCTATCTGGCGGAGGCGGAAAAGCTCCCTGCCGCTGACGAAGGTAAACGACCGCCCCGTCTTCCCCGCCCGGCCCGTCCGGCCGATGCGGTGCACATAGTATTCGTTGTCCTGAGGCACGTCATAATTGATGACCACCTCCACATTGTCCACATCGATGCCCCTGGCCGCCACGTCCGTGGCAATCAGGATGTTGGTGCTGCCGTTCCTGAAGTGGTTCATGGCCACGTCCCTCTGGTGCTGGGACATGTCCCCATGAAGCCCCTCGGCCCGGAACTCCGCCTTCTTCAGCAGCTCCGACACCTCATCCACCTTAATCTTCGTATTACAGAAAATCAGGCAGAGCTTGGGCTGATAATACTCCAGCAGACGGATGCATGCCGCATCCTTGTCATGGCTCTTTACTCTATAGTATCTCTGGGACACCAGAGGGATGGTCAGCTCTTTTGCCGCCACCCGCACCAGCCTGGCGTCCTTCTGGAACCGGTTTGCGATCTCCAGGATGGGCTGGGGCATGGTAGCGGAGAACAGGGCGGTCTGATGGGCATTGGGAACCTCACCCAGTATCAGCTCCATGTCCTCCCGGAAGCCCATGTCCAGCATCTCGTCCGCCTCGTCCAGGACTACCATGTTCACGTAGTCAAGCTTCATGGTACGGCGGCGCATATGGTCCATCACGCGCCCGGGGGTGCCCACCACAATCTGTACGTCCTTCAGCCCCCTGATCTGCTTGCTGATGTCCTGTCCGCCATAGACGGGCAGCACCTTGATGCCGTGCATGAACTTGGCGATATTGCGGATCTCCTCCGCCGCCTGCATGGCCAGCTCCCTGGTGGGGCAGAGGATGATAGTCTGGAGCTTGCGCAGATCGGGGTCGATCTTCTGTAGGGCAGGGATGGCGAAGGCCGCCGTCTTGCCCGTGCCTGTCTGGGCCTGTCCGATGATGTCCTCGCCGTCCAGCAGGTAGGGGATGGCCTGCACCTGGATAGGGGTCAGCTTCTCGAAGCCCATCTCCCGCACGGCCCGCACGATGCGGTCGTCCAGAAGGGGCTCGATGGAAGCCAGGCTGGCGGAATCCACAGCCTCCTCCCCGCTGCCATCCGGCTTCGTCTCCGGCCTTGCGGCGACTGTATTCCCTTCCGCCGCAGCCCCGGTGTCCTCTGCCGCCATATCCTCTTCCTCCGCGGAGACTTCTTCCGTCTCTGCCTGGTCTGTATCTTCCGTATCCTCAAATCCGTCCGCCATATCCTCCTCGGACGCATCCCATTCCTCCGTGGCCTCTTCCCGGGGCTCGGCGTCCCCGTCTGCCACTTCCTCCGTCTCCGGCGCTGCGCCCTTCTCCGACGCCTCTTCCACGTCCTCCGGACAGGCTTCCGCGCTGTCTTCCCCACTCTCCGGCAGCTCCGCCGTATTCCGCTCTGCCTCTCCGGTCATCTGCGCTGCCTCTGCCTGCTCTTCTCTCTCCGCAGCCTCCTGCGTCTGTGCCGCCTCATCCTGACGCTCCGTCAGCTTCTGCTCCGCCGACATCTCCTCAGTCGGCGCATTGTTCCATTCGTTCATTCTGAACCTACCTGACTTCCCTTTCCTCAAATCTACGCTGAAAATTTGCGCTGCCTACAGTATCTTCTCCATTCCGGTCTTCTGGGGCACAAGCCCGCAGCCCTCATAGAATCTCTTCGCGCCCTGATTGCACTCCCACACATTCAATGTCAGGTTATAGCAGCCCTCTCTTCTGGCAAACTCCAGCACATGCTCATACAGGCTCCTGCCTATATGTTTCCCTCTTAAGCCCTCGTCCACACATAAATCATCAATATACAGTGTCCTGATATCCGTCAATATGTTGTCGTTAAAATGCTGCTGAAATACACAGAATGCATAGCCCACCACATATCCGTCATCGTCTACAGCAACGAATACGGGCTTTTTGTCATCGCATAAAATAGCCAGAAGCTCCTTGTCCGTATACTTTTTCGTGTCGCCCTTGAACAAATCCGGCCTCCCATTGTGATGCACCGCCAGGACCTGCCCCAGCAGCCTGCCTATTCCTATCAGATCCCTTTCTTCCCCGCGTCTGATGACCATGATTTCTCCTCCGGAAAGCCTTTTACCCCGGGCCACATCCGGCCCTGTATGCAACCTGATGCGCACTTAAAAAGAATGCCGAAAACATTACATTTCCGAGCATTCTTTCTAGTAGCGAGAGGGGGATTTGAACCCTCGACACTGCGGGTATGAACCGCATGCTCTAGCCAACTGAGCTATCTCGCCATATTTGCAAAACGCTTTATTGCCTGTCCGCGCTGCCGACTTTGTTAGTATACAATGAGAAACGGATTTTGTCAACAAATTTTTTTCATTATTTTACTATTTTTTTCATTTTCATTTCATGCCGGGACGGCCTGCCGCAGACTTCCGCAGACCGTCCCGCACATCCTGCCCCAGTCAGGTCCTGGCGGCCCCGTCCACGGACAGGACCACGCCTGTGACGTAGCTGGCCATGTCGCTGGCCAGGTACAGGAAAGCGTTGGCCACGTCCTCGGGCTCGCCCACGCGGCCCAGAGGGATGCCCGCAATGATGGGCTTGATGACCTCCTCAGGCAGCACTGCCACCATGTCCGTCCTGGTGACGCCCGGTGCCACGGCGTTCACGCGGATGTTGTCCTTGCCCAGCTCCCTGGCCAGGGACTTGGTCAGGCCGTTGACGGCGAACTTCGAAGCGGGATAGGCCACGCCGGAGGGCTGTCCGTAGAGGCTGACCATGGAGCTGGTGTTCAGGATGACGCCGCCCCCCTGCTCCTTCATCACCTTAGCCGCGGCCTGGGCACAGTTGAACACGGCGTTCACGTTCAACGCCATGGTCTTGGCGAAGTCTTCGGGCTTGTAGTCATAGATGCTCTCCCTGGCGGAGACGCCCGCGTTGTTCACCATGATATCCAGGCTGCCGAAGGTCTCCTTCACGGCGGCCACTGCCTTCTCCACCTCCGCGGGATCCTGCAGGTCAGGACACAGTCCTATCACCTTGTAGTCCGGATTCTCGGCCCGCAGCTTGTCCAGCGCCTTGTCCACGGTCTCCTGCCTGGAGCCGCACAGCGCCACCTTTGCGCCATTGTCCAGATACATCTTCACGATCGCGTAGCCGATGCCTCTCGTGCCGCCTGTGACCATGGCGGTCTTGCCTTTCAACAATTCCATTTTCAAATCCCTCCTGTTCCGTTTTTTCAATATCATACCCTAAATCCCATGCGCTCCGGCGCATATGGAATCAAAAGTCGGCGTAAATGTCCTTCCGGGTCACTATTATACAGATTCCCCGGGAAAAAGTCAATCGCTCCGCGGCAATCCGGCAAGCCCGCGTCCAGGCCCTGCCCCATTGCGCTCACTCGCTGCCCTGACGGATCTCCGAGGGGGTCTGCCGGTAATAGCCGTGGAAATGCTGGTAGAAATAGTTCAGGTTGGAATATCCCACCCCCGCCGCGATGGCGGATATCTTCTCGTCCGAGTTCAGGATCCGCTCCCTGGCCACCTGCATGCGGTAGGCCATCAGGTACTCGGAGAATTTCATGCCGGTCTCCCGGATGAAAATCTGCCCCAGATAGGTGGCGTTCATGCGGAATCTGTCGGCGATGCTCTTCAGGGACACATGCTGTCCGTATTCCATGGCCGTCATCATGACGATTTTCCGAATCAGAGGGGACAGTTCTTCGTACGGTCGCTGCAGGACGGGGTCACGGCTCTCCTCCTCCCCCGCCGGCAGGGTGCCGTGGAGCTTTTCCACGATGATCTGCTCTATCCTCTTTAACAGCATCTTTTTGTCCACGGGCTTCAGCAGATAGTCCAGCGCGCCGCAGCGCAGGGCCTCGCAGGCGTATTCGAACTCGTCGTAGCCGCTCATCATCACATAGTTGGACTCGATCCCCATGCTGTTCAAATGGTTGATCAGCTCATGGCCGAATTCATCGCCGATCCGCACGTCCACCAGGCACACGTCCGGCTTCCAGTCCACCATATGGGATATGACCTCGGCGCAGCTCCTGGCCGTCCGCACCCGCCCGAAGCCCAGAGCCCTCCAGTCCAGGATCCTGCTAATCCCCTCCAGAACCGCAGGCTCGTCGTCCACTATCAGCAATGTATACATTTCCGTCCTCCTCTCCCGGGATTCCGGCCGCTTCCGGGCCGCGCCGCCGAAACGCCCTCCTGCCGTTCCCTGCCGGGACGGACAGCGTCCTTATGCCGTCCCTCCGCCCTCCGGCTTCCCGGCGCACTGTCCGTATCCCCCGGCAGACGCGGCGGGCAGGAAGACTGAGATGAAGAATCCCCCTTCCTCCCGGTTTCCGATTTCCATCCGGAATCCCTCCCGGTAGAAGTACCTCAGCCTCATATAGACATTGCGCAGTCCGATATCCGCCTCGGGGCTGTCGTTCCCCTCATACATGTTCCGCCGGATCTCCGGGAGCTTGTCCGGGGATGCCCCCGCGCCGTTGTCCATCATACGGATCTCCACGCCCCCGTCCCGCTCCCTGCCCGTGACGATCAGCAGATTGTATTCGCTCTCCCTGTCGAATCCATGGGCGAAGAAGTTCTCCGCCAGGGGCTGCATCCAGAAAACCACGGTCTTCCAGTCCCCCACCGCCCGCTCCAGCTCCAACTGGTAGACGAATTTGTCCCCATAGCGCATGGCCATGATTTTCAGATACATTTCCAGCAGCTCGAATTCCTCCCGCAGAAGGACAGACTCTTTTTTGTGCATCCTTGTGCGGTACAGCGTTCCCAGCATGGCGATGGCGTCCGCCGTGTCCCGGTCTCCCTGCACCAGTGCCTTGGAGCGCAGCATTTCCAGGGTGTTGTACAGGAAATGGGGGTTTATCTGATGCTGCAGGGCCCGCATCTGGGCCTCCTGCTGCTTCAGCTTCAGGATGTACTCTGTCTCTATATAGCCTTCCAGCTTCCTGCCCACATCCTGCAGGGCGGCTGCTATCATGTCGTACTCCGTCTCCCGGTGCCTGGCCGGAAGCTCCCGCTTCTGCATCCGGCCAAAGCGCCCGTCCTCCAGGTCGGAGAGCATGGCCAGAATCAGGGAGAGGAAATTAGCGTCGGACCGGATGCCCGCATAGCTGCTCAGAAGGATGGCCCCGTCGATCAGCAGCAGGGCCGCCAGCAGCACCGCCACCGCATAGCGGTTGTCCCACATGGCGGAAACGACGTCCTTCGCCACGATGTAGCGGTTGCCGCTCTGGCCGGACTCCATCTGCGAATAATATACCAGGCGGCCCCCTTCATCCCGGAACCACCCGCTCCTTTCCGGCCCCGGGATCGCCGTGACCATCCAGGTCTCCTGATAGCCCTCCAGGCCATTGTCCCACAGGACGGTGCCGTCTGCGTCCAGGATTGTCCAGGCGGCCCCGATGTCCGCTTCCGTTACATAGATGTCCCTGCTGCTGACTTTGAATTCCATGGTGCCCATGATCCGCCCCATGTCCCGGGGATCCCTGACGGAGCACACGGCTACAGGGATGTCCCCGGAATCCGCCTCCGCGTCCGCGTCAAAGGACAGGCACACGTCCATGTTCTGGAGCCATATGGTCTTTGCACCGCTGTCCGAGCGCAGCGTCACGCTCCTGATCCTGTTGCGGTTATTGAAGAGGATGTTCTTGATATCGGCCGGTATGTACCGGATCTGGGAGGCTGTGCCCAGGCTGTTCTCCCGGCGCAGGCTGATGTACTCCGCCTCGCTCCGGGCCTGGAACAGGACGGTCAGATCCTCCATGAGCCTTTCGTTGCCGTAAAGGTTGTTGACATATTCCGTCGCCCACTCCTGGATATTCGCCAGCTCCTGCTCCCGCTCCAGAAAACGGCTCTGCGCCTCATTCCCCATGGCGGCCATCCAGGTATTGACGAAAAAGGCCGTCATCCCCAGGAACACCGCTGTGCTCATCACCAGCAGAACAGCCACTGTCCCCCAAAATTTCCTCCGGTATATCCGATAGCCGAACAAAGCGCCATGCTGTCTGTCCATACGGCTCCCCTCTCCCTGAGGCCTGCGCCCCCTGACCTGCGGCAGCGGCCGCTCCCACATCCGCCGCTCTCCCATATCTTTTCCGTAAACCACAAAAACCTGCAGGGCTCTCGGTCAGAGCCCGCAGGGATTTGTTTTACACTTTCTTATTCGGTCTGCGCATTACTTGAAGAACTCGTCGATCTGCTTCTGGGCCTCTGCGATGATGGTGTCCAGACCGGCGCCCTTCAGCTCCTCGATGCACTGGGGAACTACCTCCTCAGGATCGGACGCGCCTGTCAGCAGGTCGTATTTGTACTTGTCCCATACGGTATTCACCGTGGATACCTCGTTCTGGATATTGGTGATGTCCAGAGCGAATCCGAGGCAGGTGGAAGGCACGGCCTCTTCGTTCTGCTTCTTTACCTCATCCCACTGGTTGGGGTCTGTCCCCACCTGGTTGCTCATGATGAAGAATGTGCCCTGGGTGTAGCTGGGCCATACCCAGTCATCGCGCAGCCTGTTCACGAATCCGTCCTCTGTGTACTCGAAGTGGTTGCCCTCGATGCCGTATGCGCACATGTCGCGGAATTTGCTGTCCGTGTTCATCAGCTGCAATACCTTCAGGGCCTCCTCCTTATAGTTGGAGTTCACGGAGATGGCGTTCATGGAACCCTGGATGGTCTCTGTGGTGTAAATGGGGCCGAACACCTTGTTGACGATGTACTTGTCAATGCCCTGGCCAACTGCCCAACCGGCCGCGGCGCTGGGCCATCCCTGAGCGTTGCCGAACATATGTCCTTTTCCGCTGTCCGTCATGACGTTGGCATCGGGATTGATGATGCCCGCGGTGTACCAGCTGTGCAGGAGCTTCAGGTTCTCCATGATATCTTCCTGCTCCAGCGTGCATACAACCTGACGGGACTCGTCGTCAAGCTTGACACCGATGGACTGGATGCCGCCTGCAAGTCCGTCATAGTTGTTGAAGAATCCGTTCCACAGAGAGCCCTGATCCAGCTGAATCGGATAGAAGGACTTGCCCTCCGCTTCCTTAATCTCACGGACTATGGGATCCAGAGCCTGCATGGAATCGATTGTGGTCATATCGATATTATACTTCTGTACATAGGTGTCGTCAATATAGTAGAACTGGGTCAGGGAAGAATCCTTATAGGTAGGAACCGCGTACACCTTCCCGTGTATCTGTGTACCGGACCAGAGCTGCTCCGGAATGAAGCTGTAAAGCTCCGGCGTCACGCTCTGCACCAAGTCCGTGATGTCCTCAAAAGCGCCAAGGTTCACGAATTTGCTGTAATTCGTGTTGTTGGTGAACATCAGGTCGAAATATTCGCCCGTATTCACGATGGTGTTCATCTTTGTGTCATACTGATCCCATGCGGCGATCTTCACGTCCAGCCTTACGCCGATCTTCTCCTCGGTGTAATCGCTGATCTGGGCGATGTTCTCCTCAAAATCGTCTGCAGGCGTACCGCCTACCGTCCAGTAGACCAGCGTGGGCACTTCGCCGCTGCCGCCCTCTGCCTCCTGGCTGCTCTCTGCCTCAGAAGACTCCTCAGGCGCCTCCTCGGATGACTCCTCTGCAGAAGACTCCTCAGCAGAAGACTCTTCCGCGGAAGACTCCTCTGATGCCCCCCCTGAAGCCTCGGTGCTCTCCGATCCGCCATCGCCACCGCAGCCTGCCAGCATGCCGGCCGTCATGACTGCAGTCAGGCCCAATGCAAGGATCCTGCTTAAGCTTTTCTTTTTCATGGTAATCCTCCTGTTTTGATAAAATTTATATCATCCGGCAAAAGCCGGTCTGATATCTAAGGTACGCTGTCCCAAACCCACATCGGGAATTCCCCGTCAGGACCGCTTTTCCCTCTCTGCGCAGGTCATCCCTTCACCGCTCCCACCGTGAGGCCGGAGATGAAGTATTTCTGGAAGAACGGATAGGCGCATGCGATAGGAAGCACAATCAGGACCACAATGGCCATACGGGCCGATTCCTGCGGCATCTTGGCCAGCATTTCCGCCGCCGTGACGCCGATGGTGGCCGCATTCTTCACCAGCATCTGGATATTGGTCAGAATCTGGTTCAGCAGGGCCTGCAGGGACAACAGCTTGCTGTCGTCTATGTAGAGCATGGACTGATACCAGTCGTTCCAGTAGGCGAAGCTCAGGAACAATCCGATGGTGGCCAGTACCGGCAGGGAGATCGGCAGCACGATCCTGCTGAAGATCACCAACTGGCTGGCGCCGTCCATCTTTGCGGATTCCACCAGGGATTCCGGTATGGTGGTCTTGAAGAATGTCCGGCAGACGATCACGTTGAAGGATGATACCGACAAGGGCAATATCAGCGCCCACACGGAGTCCTTCAAGCCCAGGAACTGGCTCACGATGAAGTAGGTGGAGACCAGGCCGCCGTTGAATACCATGGGAATGAACACCACCATGGTCAGGAATCCGTTCAGCTTATAGTCCGGCCGGGAGAGCACATAGCCCATCAGCGTGGTCAGCAGCACTCCCAGGGCAGTGCCCGCGATGGTCACGAACAGGGAGATGCTCAGGGCCCGGGCAATCATCTTCCCCTGAGAGATCAGGAAGGTATAGCCTTCCAGGGACGGAATCTTTGGGATGAAGCGGTAGCCGTATTCCAGAATGGACTCCTCTGCCGAGAAGGAGATCGCCACCACCAGCAGCACCGGGATGACACAGGTCAGCGCTGCCAGCATGAAAATCACATGCAGGACGGCGTTCACCGGCTTTGAGACCCTGTTGAAACGGTCGAATCCGTCGGGTTCGTTCTTTTTCTTGTTTTTTATTCTTTCTGCCATAATGCCCTCCTTATTCCAGTCCTTATTCCAGTCCCGTATGCGCCCGCCCAGTACCAGGCATCGGCGCTTACTGTTTCCAGTTCCGTATGCGCCCGCCCAGTACCAGGCGCTTACTGCTATTAAATCATTGCGCTCTCGCGGTCTATCTTCCGTACGATGGCGTTGGCGGTCAGAATCGTGATGCAGCCCGCCACGGACTGAACGAAAGCGGCCGCCGCCGACATGCCCGTCGTCGAGGTGCGCAGTTGTTTGTACACATAGACGTCCAGCGTGTAGACCACGTCGTAAAGCGAGTTGGAATCTCTGGGCACCTGGTAGAACAGACCGAAGTCGGAGTAGAAGATGCCTCCCACCTTCATGATGAACATCATGATGATCACGTTCTTCATCAGGGGCAAAGTTATGTAGCGGATCTGCTGCCATATGGTGGCTCCATCGATGCCCGCGGCCTCATAGTAGGTCTTGTCGATGCCGGTGATGGTGGCCAGATAGACTACCATGCCGTAGCCGACGCCTTTCCACAGGTTCATGAACACCAGGAACGGCGGCCACATCTGTTTCTTCATATACCATTGCTGGCGCTCATATCCCAAGGTCTCCAGCATGTTGTTCAGAAGCCCCTTGTCAAAGCTTAAGAATGCCCATACCAGCGCGGTCACCACCACCCAGGACAGGAAGTACGGCATGAACATGGCCGTCTGGTAGACCTTCGCCATCCGCTTGGAATGAATCTGGCCGATGGCAATAGCCGCCGCCACAGGGATGACGATTCCCAGGATGATGAATACAATATTGTAGGCAAGCGTGTTCCTGATGATGAGCCAGATGTCCTTGGAGGCAAAGAGGAACTTGAAATTGTTGAACCCCACCCATTTGCTGGTGAAGAAGCTCTTCAGGAATCCTCCGTTGATCTTGAATTCCTTGAATGCAATCACGATACCGAACATGGGTAAAAAGGAAAATAGAAAATACCAAATCGTAGTCGGCAGCGCCAACAGCGTCAGTTCCGTATCGTCACGCCTCCAGCGGCGTCTTTTCACCTTTGCCTTTTTCTTGTCTCCTGCCATTCCCTCTCCTCCTTGCTGTTTCCAAATTTCACTATCCAAAATCCATCATGTCTTTTCGTTGTTTTTAGTATAACATGGCATCTTTTACACAGCAATCCAAAAAAACTCACATTGTAGTATAAAAATCTTAGGCCTTATGTATATAATCGGCATTCGGATTTATATAGTTTGCACAATCCATTGTTCTTCATTTCAACTTATTTCTTTACTATATGGCAGATTTCTCTGTCGGGACGGAGGATTGGACGGAAGGTTCACAGGGGCAGATGGAGGAACTCAGGCGGCAGCTTGCGGAGGCATTAAAAAGCTCCGGCATCTGCCGTACGCGCTGGCAGGAGCTGGCGGCGAGGACGAAGCGAGGACGAAGGAGTACATGGAGAGGGAGCGGCTGCACCCGGAGGAGGCGCAGGCAGCCCCGGAAGCGCTGAAGAGCTGCAGGCACCGGGAGCGCAGCAGATGAGGGCATCCGAGAGGGAGCGCCGGACGGCGCGTGAATAGAGTGCGGTTTAAAAATGAAAGGATATGGGTATGACGGGCCGCCGCCAACTGGCCAAGCC
>OFFK01000938.1_pt1 | contig 22960 bp, 17 predicted proteins | sample 1521361 | NCBI WGS metagenome assembly OFFK01 (sample SAMEA3504096, study PRJEB24116) | mouse gut metagenome | biome: mouse gut; feature: mouse-associated habitat; material: faeces | place: Denmark | collected 2011 | reverse complement strand
GGCCATGCACCCATGCCTGGCAATCTTCTGAGAACAGGAAAGATTGATAGAAAGCGAAATAAAATCCCTGAATGTAGTACAGGGCCTTCTGGAGCGCCAGAGGAGTGATATCCTCGCATTGGCTCAGCAGATACTGGATTGCGGTATTTATTTTGCTATCTGTGGATGACCCGGCTGACAGCAGCGCGTCGACAGCTCTGCGGCTTTTTTCATAGGCGCGCGCAGATTTCAGGCTTCCTTTATTGGCTTCCAGCAATTCGGAATAAAACGCGGGGTCATTATAGAGGCGCACAAGGATGTCGGAGTATTGTTTTGTGGGCATGTCGCCATCCGCGTACCGCGAGAAGGTTTGCTCCCCCCATCCAAGGAGCAGAGAAAGCGGCCGTTTCCCAATCGCATACTTTTCAGGGATTTCCTTGAGCTGTTCCAGGGAAATGATGTGATTCTCCTTGCGATACACGTCATAGAGCGCCCGCAGATTGTAATCCGAGAACTCCGGGATAAAAAGCTGAGAGCCGCAGTCGGCACAGTGAGCTTCTTTGCCGATATAGTGATACGCCTTTTCCTTAATGGTGCCAACCATAGGGGCCGCCGCTTCGATATAATCCACATCGTTTCTGCACTCTTCACAAAAGGATTTCTTAGGATTCATATCAGACTACCTCCAACGATATGATACACGATATGTTTGCTTTTGTCAATGCAAAATGCACTAATTGATGCAGAGGTATGCAGAAATGGTTAAAGCTTTGGCCGTCAGGTCGGAAGACTGGGTATAGAAAGATCTCCCTGAATATGGTAAAATGTTTATCAGGAATGACCCGCTGGGAGCGGATGGCAGAGCATAAGGGCAGAGGCGATCAGGCAGATATCCGCAATTTCTTTGCCAGGCGGGTGGGCAGGCCGCGAAAAGCAAATTACGGACTTCTTATCGGGGATACCAAAATCCCGGCTTTCCGGACTGCGGGGGCGGGAAAAAGCGGCAGGGCTGTTGGAACGGCTCCTGGTTGAGAAGAACATATAAGGGCGGTTATATTTAAGTTTTTGGAAAGGAGATTTGTCATGTCAGAATCATTAAACAGCATCCGTTCCCGCATTGAATCGCTGGGAATGGACTTCCAATTTGTAAAGACAGTAAAAACAGGCGCAAATGGAGCAGAGCGGGAGACCTGGCTTTTGGAATATGAGGGTTCCCGGTTTATCTTTGTGTCCGGCCGGAAAAATGTCACTTTGGGATGGGATACGGATAAATGTCCCTTGGGCGACGGCGTATTAGAGGGTCTTCAGGAAGAATTTTCTTCCGGCCATGAATATTACTATGAGGAGGAGCTGGAGGATTTAAAGGGGGACTATCAGGATGCTCCCTCTGCGGCGGTGACGGGGCAATCTATGTCCTACCCTGTTATACCGCCTTTTATCGGGAGCCCGCGGACGAGCGCCATTTGGGCCTGTCGAAAAACTATTTTTGCTATCGGCGTATCATCCGGCTGCCGCAATAGATTTGACTTAGCTGATGAAAGCTGCCGGCCAGATGAAATGGCCAGGACTGGTAAATGACTGTAAAGTACCTGGTAATCTGCCTGCGGCATGTGTAGCAAAAAAGGACGAAATACAGCAGAAAATGTCTGTTTCACAACATTTCTCTGCTGTATTTTTCAAATGATCCGATAAAAGCTGCAGAGCCATGTTGCTGAAAAGGTAGAGGAAGCGGAAAATGCGGATAGGGATATGTGATGACGAGAAAGAAATCCGCCATACATTTGCGGAAAAGATAAGAAGGATATACCCGAAAGCGGAGCTGGAGCAGTATCCATCGGGAGAGGAGCTGCTTTCGGCGGACAGGATGCCGGACATCCTGCTGCTGGATATCCGGATGCCGGGCAGGGACGGGATGGAGACGGCGAAGAAACTGCGGGAGAAGGGCGGGGAGACCGTGATCATCTTCGTCACCGCCCTGGAGGATTTCGTATTCCAGGCCTTTGACGTAGGGGCTTTCCACTACCTGGTGAAGCCCTTTGACGACAATAAGTTCCGGGAAGTGCTGTCCCGGGCTGTGGGGCAGGTGGAGGGCAGGGAACGGGCGGAATCAACGGAAAGCCGCCAGGAGAAGCCCAGGCTGATAGTGACCGCCGGGGGCAAGCACGTTTCCGTCAATCTGGAGGACATCGTTTACGCGGAGGTGTTCGACCGGAAAGTCATCGTCCACACCATGGACGCGGACATCGAATATTACGGGAAGATGAAAGAGCTGGAAAAACAGGCAGGGGAGGAATTATACCGTCCTCACAGAGCCTACCTGATCAATTTCAACTATATCGTGAAATATGACGCGTCCAACATCTATCTGAAAAGAGGACAGGTGCTTATGGCCAGACAGAACTACCGGGAGTTCGTGCAGCGGTATCTGCGGTACAACCAGAGGAAGGGGCAGGAGTATATGGAACAGGGAGGAATCTGGTGGAAAGCGGTATCCTATGGGCTGCCGGTTTCCGAAATCGTTCTCATGGGCTATTGCCTGTACCGGTTGACAGCGCCGTTCATGGAGCGGAAAAAAGGGGCGCTGCGGGCCGGAATGGCATATGTCCTGGTGATGGGGGGGATTTATGTCCTGTTCCTGCGCCTGGAGGGTCTTTCGCTTCGCAGGATGATGGGCGCTCTGGCGGTGTTCCTGGTGATGTGCCGGACAGACCGGAGGAATTACGGGCAGAAAGCCTTTCTCGTGCAGACATTTTTCTCGCTGCATCGGTTCGCCGGGGCGGTGGCGGAAATGGTGTATGATAATCTGTATTATTTTATTGGAAATACAGACTACATGGCGGCGCATCCGGATCTGTCCTTTGCCCTGTATGTGGGAGTGTGCGGAATCTATCTGGCTGCGGAGCTTTTGTTCATGGGGGTCAGTGTCTGGTTTATTTTAAGGACTTATGTGTACCGGGATACCGGGATGTCCAAAAAGGAGCTGTTCGTGCTGATGACGCCCTCTTTCCTGGGAGTGACGGGCTATTGGGCCATATGGCATTACCGAAACTTCTATATCGCGGAAATCCAGCGGAATTCGGATTTCTATGACATGCTGTCCCTGTTCTATTACATCGTGGCCATGGTCACCATTGTGGCGGTCATCGCGCTGTACCAGAGCATCAAGGCGGGACAGGAGGAGAGGATGCAGAACAAACTGCTGGCCGTCCAGGTGGAGGATATCCGGCGGCATATCGCGCAGGTGGAAAATCTGTATCAGGACATCCGGGGGCTCAGGCATGACATGGCGAACCATATCGCCACGCTGGAAGGGCTGTACGAAGTGGACAGGGCAGAAGAAGCGAAAGCATACGGCGCACAGCTGAAGAACGCCTTGTCCCAGACCACAGGGCAGCTGAAGAGCGGGAACCCGGTAACGGATGTGATTCTGCTGGGGGTGAAAAAAGAGGCCGAAAAGAGAGGGATAGCATTTCGGTCTGCGTTCTATTATCCTACAGGCTCCCATGTGGATGCTTTCGACATCAGCGTGGTGCTGAACAATGCCCTGCAGAATGCCCTGGAGAATGCGGCGAAGAGTGAAAAAGAAAACGGAAAAACGTATATCTGTGTCCGCTCTTATCGCAGAAACAATGCCTATATGATAGAAGTCCGCAACAGCTTCCCGGGAACCGTCCAATGGGATGCCCCAAACGGGCTGCCGGTCACATCGAAAGGGAAAAAGGACAGCCAGTCTCATGGATACGGCCTTGCCAATATCCGCAGAGTGGCAGGGAAATATTCCGGAGACATAGCTGTCGACATACGGGAGGGAGAATTTTGTCTCAATATCATGCTGATGATGGAGTAAAGCGTTGGCGCGAGGTTCTGCTGGTGAGAGGGTTCACAGCAGAAAAAAGCCGTTCCACGGCATATCTGTTGATTCCCCAGAGCGACAGGCCGAAACAGGATATAGAGCCGTACAGATTTTGAATAAGAACAGGCTTTACTGAGAATGGAAAGGAGAAAAGACGGTATGACAATCGGCGGCATAACAAATGCGAGCAGCGGCGTGCAGAGAGGGGCAGGCCTGAATCCCCAGGCGGATTCCGTCAGCAGAAGCCTGCAGAACCAGATTGCCCAGGCCCAGAAAGAGCTGCGGGAGCTTTCTTCCGACGATAGCATGACAGCGGAAGAGAAAATGAAGAGAAAGCAGGAAATCCAGCAGGAGATTGCCAATCTGAACCAGCAGCTGCGGCAGCACCAGATGGAGCAGAAAAGGGAACAGCAGTCTGCCCGGAAAGCAGCGGAAGAAGGAACCAAGAATGGGGCAGGCGCGAAACCGGGGGACGCGAAGCCGGGCAAGGCAAAGCCAGCGGGTAAAGCGGAGGGCCTGTCCCAGGCAGGCATGCAGTCCATGCTTTCCGCAGACGCCTCCGTGAAACAGGCACGGGTACAGGGCAGAACAGTCACCGGAATGGAGGGCCGCGCCGGTGTGCTGAAAGCGGAGATTCGGCAGGACGCAGGCGGCAATACCCAGGCGAAAGAGGCGGAGCTCGCAGAAACCGAGCAGAAAGCCCTGAAGGCGGAAACGGCCCAGATGAATACCCTTGCGAGGGCGAACAGGGAGATGAAAAAAGTCTCAGAGACGGAACAGGGCCGCCGAACAGAAGAGGGCGGCAAGAAGGTCGGCAGCAAAGGAAACAAGGCTGAAACCGAAACCGGCAGCCAGCTGGATCCAGCAGACAGGGACAGAGTAGGAACTACAGAAGGACCTGAACAGGGGGCAGAGGAGAATGACGACAGAACTGCCGTCCAGGAGACATTGAAAAAGTATGCCTATGTTCCTATAGATATTCGGCTGTAGGCAGGTCGGGGAAACAGAGATTCTCTCAAAGGACAGCCGGAACAAATATCGCACCATGAGAAACAGCCGGAAATAGCTTCGGCTGTTTTTCATAGATTGGAATCGGGGCTGCCGGCATGGAAACGGACATGGTCTTTCAGCCGGGCGGACAGCTCCTCCGGCAGATCCGCCTGTTCGCTGTTCCCCCGCCATACCCATTTTTCGGATAGATTTATGGCATATACCGTACCGTCCTCGGCAGTCAGCCGGTACTCCGGCAGGCCGTCACAGGTATATGGCTGATAGTCCAGCCCGTCCAGGGCCTGGATGATTTCAGCCGATTCCGCTTCCTGTTCTTCCCGCACCAGGGGAAGGGTGCGGAACACATAACTGGCAGACCCTGTTTCGCCCCAGTACGCGGAAATCTCGTAGATATAATCGCCATCGCCCATGGGGAGGAGGGTGATTGTCCCTTCCTCGGATTCGACGGTCACTGTCTCTGATTCTGTATGGTTCTGGGCATTGCCGATGAAAGAGGAAGACCAGCGGACGGCGGAAACCGTTTCCGGCGGAATCTCTCCGAAATCAAGATAGAACGCGGGGAGCATTGCTCCCAAATCCATGCTGTCTTCCGATGGAGACAGGCTTCCGGCAGGAAAGGCGGTATATAATATGGGATGATTCTGCCAGTCCAATGGATGCGCGCCGCAGGCTATCAGTGTGGTGGCCGTACCGTCCGGCAACAGGCAGCTCCACTCCGAGTTGCCACAGGATGCGGTTACCCTGTCCGCATCATTCCGTGTGGACACTGTCAGGGGCGGTGCTTGAGTCAGGCTCCCATAATCCGGGGGCAGGGAGGCTTCCTTGCCTGGTTCTGCCTTACCCTGATTATTATCTGGTATGGCAGCAAGGTTCCGTGTCCCGCCTGGTTCCGGAGTCGGTTCCTGTGTGGCGTCTGCCGGAATTTCCGTGCCAGTGGTGGGGGCAGGTGCCGCATCGTTCTTTTCATCTGTGGCTGCGCATCCTGTCAGGGCAAGGATGAAAGCGGTTGTCAGCAATGCTATTTTCTTCATAAGATAAGCCTCCCTGTACGCATCGTTTTTTTGCTGTCTGGTCATATAGACGATTTTTTCCGCAAAAAGTTCCCATATGCGTTTACGGCAGCAGGGAGTTTTCCTGTGGCTCAGGAATCTTGGATGCTATTTGTTCCGTAGGATTTTCAATATCGCCATTCCATCGCTTTGGGGGACTTTGGATAGAAAACCAGGGGACTTATATGGAATGATTGTAAAGAAAAATAGAAAAAGGTTATAGTTTCTGACAATCATCATGAGTTGCCTGCCATTGTAAAGATTTGCTGCAAGAGCTTCGTCAGGTATCATTGTCTGAATCCAGAACAGAATCATGGTAGACAAAAGGGTAAAGGCGGGGAAGGGCGGAGGGCTTTCGTCCTCCGCCTTTCCGGCTTATCGTTGGCGTCTTGGCGGGTCAGGTGATTCCCAACCCTGCGCTGGCATATCCGACAATGGTATTGAGCAGTGTCAGTCCGCTTGCGGATGCGGAAAGCACCAGCATCAGCCTGGTCCGGGCCGTGACGGGGATGCTGAGGCCCGTGAGGGAGCCGTTCAGCAGCGTTCCGATGGAGATGTCCCCGGTCAGAGAAGGTGTCAGGTTAATCAGCGTTCCGGCAATCGGCGAAAATACGTTGTTGGGCGTTGTGGACTGGTATATCTGCGCAGTTACCACGACAGTGGAGCCAATCAGGGAAAGCGCTGCTGTCGTGCTGAAGAAAGCGCTGAATGACGTAATCGTCCCGGCACGGGGAACCTGGAACGCGAAGTTGGAGAGGGTTCCGCTGGCATTGGTGATGTCTATCGTGGCACCGAGGGCGGTAAGTCCCTGTGCGCTGCTTCCGAAGCCTACAAAGGCGGGAAGTCCCACGAGTCCGCCTGCGATTGTCGTCAGTGTGACTGGAAGGCCGGATGCAAAGGGAATGATGGCTCCGGTACCGTTCGCCCCGGTAGGGCCAGTGGCACCAGTAGGTCCGGTAGCGCCAGTAGCGCCAGTAGCGCCAGTAGGTCCAGTGGCGCCAGTGGCTCCGTCTGTGCCGGTAGGCCCGGTGGCGCCAGTATCACCAGGGCAGCCCTTCGGCCCTTGGGGCCCGATTGGCCCGGTTACGCCCTGGATGCCCTGGGGGCCGGTCACACCCTGAGGGCCCATTGGCCCGGTGGCACCGGTAGGGCCGGTAATTCCGGGAATGCCTCTGGGACCCTGGGGGCCTATGTCGCCCTGAGGGCCTGCAGGGCCGACCGGGCCGGTATTTCCGATTGGCCCGATTGGACCCATGTCACCTTTGGGCCCCTCGCAGCCGGGATCGCCCTTCGGGCCGATATCGCCTCTGACACCCTGGACGCCCTGGATGCCCTGAGGGCCCGCGTAGCCCCTGGGGCCCTGGGGGCCTCTGGGACCTGTGTTTCCGGTAGGCCCCACGGGGCCGGTATTTCCTCTGGGGCCTCTTGCGCCCGGTTCGCCGGGGATGCCCTGAGGGCCCATGGGTCCCTGCTCGCCCCTGTCGCCTTTTGGTCCGGGACAGCCGGGATCCCCTTTCATGCCCTGAGGCCCCTGAGGGCCCTGATCCCCTTTGGGCCCCGCAGGGCCCCGTTCACAGCAGGGGTGGCAGCATTGGTTGTTGCTGTAATTTTGCCCGCAGTTACATAAATTGTTCTGATTCATGCAAACACTTCCTTTTGATTGATTGACAAAGTCTATTGGACGAAAGTCTGCGTCTGTCCGGATCAGCGGCAAAGGTCTTTCGCCGAACATCCTTTGAAATAAATAATATATGAATAATCCGTGTTTTTGCTACATATAATAGTAAGTTATACTGCTTAACAGTTAAAATTTCCGAGTAACCTGACTACATGACGCCGGCCATATGCGTTTAACCAGTGCAATACGGTGAATTCTGGCGTTATGTAGTATGGTTTCCTGGCACCTGTATCTTAGGCACTGCAATGATTTTTCATTTATCGAATAAAATAATATAAAATTACGACAGACTTTCGAAATACCGTTTATTGTAGAGATAAGCTTTGGAGAAGGGCTTGCACGAACCGGCCATTTCGTTGTATTCTCTTGCTTTTTCCCTGTCCCCCAATCTGTCATAGCACACGCACAATTGCAGCATGGGGATGTAGTCGTAGCAGTCCGGCAGGACGAACCCTCCCGTCCGGTCGTTCCGTTCCCGGGTCAATGCGGTCTCGTACCAATAGACTGCACTCCGGTAGTTTCCGCATTTCAGGAAATGGTTTCCGATATCGCAGCACAGTTCCGCCCGGGGCGTGTCGAAGCTGAGACTGCGCAGCAGTACCGGAAGGGCGTCATCGTTTCTGCCCAGCTTGTAATAGCGGTCGGCGCAGACTGTGCAGGCTTCTATCTTGTTTTCCACCCAGCCTTCCGGCAAATCCAGGAACTTTTCGAAGACAGCGGCGGCTTCTTCGTATTGCCGGTGGTAATACAGTTCCCGCCCGTAGTAGTAAAGCTGGCGGGGATCCAGGTTTTTTCCGCTTTCCAGCATCCGGCGGTATATCCGCAGGTTCCTGTCGGGGGCTCCGGGGCCTTCTTTTTTATGGGAAATCGCCGCATCGGAGTAGAGGATGTTTCCGGCGGGGGATATCACTTCGTGGACTTCCCCCACCCAGCGGTATTCAGGCACGTTTCTGATCAGGCGCTCCCGATAGTAGGAGAACACAGGGTTTCCTGTCTCGTCAAAGGCGGTGTTGTATTTCATCATCACCATATCGGTATCGGGGGGCAGGGATTGTTTCAGCTGAAGGAATTTGTCCCGCTCCGTGGGCAGAAGCACGTCGTCCGCGTCCAGCCACATGCAGTATTCCATGGAGGCTTTGGAAAAGGAAGCGTTTCTGGCGGCGAAATCATCCGTCCAGGGATGCCGGAATATCTTATCGGTGAATTCCGCTGCGATTTCCACGGTTCTATCCGTAGAACCGGTGTCCACGATGATGATTTCGTCCACAAGGCCTTCTATGCTGTCCAGGCAGCGGGCCAGAGTTTTTTCTTCGTTTTTTACGATCATACAGAGACTGATTGTTGCCATAGGTTGGAACCTCGTTTCTTTCTTCCCGCGGGCAATCAGGACAGATGCGTTTCTGCCGCTGTGGGGTGCCGCGGGACAGGACCCCGGTGCAGCGCGGGCGGGATGTGCTCTGCGGTGGGGCGATTGACGGGTTTCGTGCCGCCCTTAAGGCGTGGATTGCCGGAGGGGCGGGGGTGGGAGTGGGGCATACCTGCCTTATCTGCACAGCTTCTGTACCGTCATGTTCATGCTGGCGATGGAAACAGGTTCGGAGCAGCGCCACAGGAAGGACAGCGGTGAGGCATCGGTTATTTCGGCGATGAAAAAGCGGGACAGTTCGATTCGCTCATGCCGTTTCCGGGAGGCGGCATATCCCATGTAGGCGGCCTGTGCGCAGCCGTTGAACACGGGCGTGAGCTTTGCGGAGCCGGGCGCCTTCAGTTCTGCGGATGCGTAATAGTAGATTGCATAGAAGCCGGGGGTCAGGGTGACGGAATGGCTGCCTTTCGGGGAAATGTTCCCGGTTGGATCCGGAATGTCGGGCCGGAGGGGAAGGGCAGCGCTTTCGGGCATGGTGAATCCGGTATCGGAGAAAGCGGCGAAGATGCTGTTCTGGGGATAGCCGGGCGGCCCTGACGGCCCTCGTAAGCCGCGCTCTCCACGGGGCCCCTGAGGCCCGGTGACACCCTGTGGGCCCTGGGGCCCCGTAACGCCCTGGGGGCCGGGTTCGCCCTGGTCTCCGGGACAGCCCTGGGGGCCGGGTTCCCCTCTGGGCCCCATTGGCCCCATCGGCCCTACAGGCCCCATAGGGCCTGCCAGTCCCGCAGATTCTACGGTCTCCGCAGTTCCCATAGACCTCATAGGATTCGTAGCTCCCATGGTCTCTGCGGTCTTCAATGACATTGCAGTTCCCATGGACTCCGGATTCCCCATAGACCTTGCGGTTCCTATAGTTTCCGGATTCCCCATAGACCTCGCGGCCCCCATAGGCTCCGCAGGCCCTCTGGAGCCCTGTTGGCAAGAGGGCATTCCGGTTCTGTTCTGGCTGTGCATGTTGTTCCTGTTATAATAATTCAATAAAGTCCACCTATCTGCCCGCTTTTTGCCATGCGTAAAATCCGCTTTCAGCCTGCTGCGGGCAGAGCCTATCTTGTTTTCCATATCATTATATGAAGGAAGGGTGAAAAATGTCGAAAATAATAGAATTCGAGTCGCTGCCTGTGCGTCCGGCAGATTACCCCGTTTGTTGAAAGATTAACAGAGTTTGCCTTGTATTTATTCGTCTGACCATATATAATGATAGCCGATGAAGCTACGAGAGTGAATGAAAATGCCAGAGTACCTTTCTGCCCCGAAAGCAGCGGAAAATAGGGCATTACAGAAAGACGGGTACAGAAGCCATGGGAGGAAAACAGCCATGAATAACTATACAATAATGATTGTTGACGATGAGCCTGACATACAGAATCTGCTTGAAAAATCCCTTTCCATGGAAGGCTTTCGAAATATCATAAAAACGGACAACGGGCTCTCCGCCGTAAGCGCCTGTAAGGAATTACAGCCTGATGTGATCATTTTGGACGTTATGCTGCCGGGACTGGACGGCTACGAGGTCTGCAAACAGATCAGGGAATTTTCCCATTGCCCCATTTTGTTTCTTTCCTCGAAGAATGACGAATTGGACAAAATACTTGGCCTGGCAGTCGGCGGGGACGATTATGTGACAAAACCGTTCAGCCCCAAAGAAGTGGCCTTTCGGGTAAAAGCGCAGCTGCGCCGTCTGGAGTACAAACCGCTTCTGGCGGAAGCGCGGCTCCTGAAAGTCGGCGCGTTGCGCATCGACCCGGAGGGCTGCCGGGTAATGAAAGACGGAAAAGAGATGGAACTGACTGCCCGTGAGTTTGAAATCCTGCGATATATGGCACAGAACATCGGACGTGTCATCAGCCGGGAACGGCTGTATGAAACGGTATGGGGCGAGGATAGTTTCGGCTGTGACAACACGGTCATGGTGCATATCCGGCACTTGCGGGAAAAGATTGAAAGCGACCCCGCCTCCCCGGAGTACCTTATCACAATGAAAGGCCTGGGCTACAAGCTGGTAAATCCCTATGAAAGATAAACTGAAACACAACCTTTTTCTGCATACAGCGGCTATATTGGCGGCCCTTTTCATCATGCTGGCCGTCTTTGCAATCGGTCTGTTTTACTATGTTTTTGCGATTCCGGAGCCGGAGGGATTGAGCCTGGCTTCCTGGCCGGAAGCTTTTACCGACAATTTCTCCTTCTGGATAGAGGAAAAAGACGGCGCTATCGGCGTGAGACAAATCGGCGTGGAACGCCTGGACGAATACGGCTTGTGGGTGCAGATCATTGACGAGAACGGGCAGGAGATATTCGCCCATAAGAAGCCCGGCCGCTATCCGGACAGCTACAGCATGGCAGAACTTATCGCCCTTTCAGAGAGCGGTTATGAAAACGGGAATACTGTTTTTGTCAGCAGCGCCACCGTTTCGGACAGGACGGTGAATTATATTGTCGGCTTCCCCTATTCGATAGGAAAATACAGGCTCTACTACAACGGAGAGAATCTGGCGCGGCTGTCCCCGTTGGCAAAAAAAGTAGTATTTTTTTCCGCTTGTATCATTGTCCTGTCTGCATTTGCTTATGCGTTCTGGCTTTCCCGGAATCTGCAGGCGATCATCGGCAGCATCAGGAACATAGCGGGAAACCGTTACAAGCCGTTGAAAGAGACAGGCATATTCAGCGGAATTTACGGTTCCCTCAATAAAATGAATTCGGAAATCCGGCACAGCGAAAAGATACAACAGGAAACCGACCGCATCCGAACGGAGTGGATTGCCAACATCACCCACGATCTGAAGACACCGCTTTCCCCGATAAAAGGGTATGCGGAACTTCTGACAGAGGATGACAGCCTTGCTCCGCAAACCGTACAGGACTATGGAAGAATCCTTTTGAAGAACGTGAACCACATGGAAAAGCTGATGAATGACCTGAAGCTGACTTACCAGCTGGAAGCGGGCGCGATTCCCTATGCCCCGCGGGAAATACGGATTGTGCGTTTCCTGAAAGAGCTGGTGATCGACATTGCGAACGACCCTGCTTTTTCAAAGCGGACCATAGAGCTGGAAAGCGATATGCCGGAACGGACGGTGGCTGTTGACGCCGATTTGCTGCGCCGGGCCGTTGAGAATATGATCATCAATGCCCTTGTGCATAATCCCATTGATACCAAAGTCAGGGTATCGATTGGCAGCGCCCCGGAGGGCGGGATTTCCATTTCTGTTGCTGACGATGGAAACGGCATGGAGGAAGCGGAGCTGTCCGGCTTATGGAACCGCTATTACAGAGGAACGAATACAAAAGAACGCCCGGAGGGCAGCGGGCTGGGGCTTGCCATTGCCAGGCAGATCATAACACTTCACGGCGGGGAGATTACGGTCAAAAGCAGCATCGGAGCAGGGACGGAGTTCATCATCCTGCTTCCGGCTGGGGCTGCTGCAACTTAAGCTGGAATTAAGATACGCAAAAGCAGCACATAAGGTGGGCAGTCTATACTTTTCAGTATAGGCCGCCTGCCTTTTTTGGTAGCCTGTCATCAAGAGAAGTAAACAGCGTCTGCTCCGCCCAGCGCCCCAGAGAATTTACGGACGCATTTCCTTTGCGGCCGGAAATACTCTGCCATGTTTGGGTGCTGGGAGGGGCAGATGCGGAACTGGAATGGAGGTTATTTTATGGAACTGCAATTACAGCATTTGAGCAAACAGTATGGCACAAAACACGCTGTCCGCGATGTCAGTGTCTCTCTTTCGCCGGGAGTGTATGGTCTGCTTGGCGCAAATGGTGCGGGCAAGACGACTTTGATGCGCATGATCTGCGGCGTGCTAAAGCCCACTTTCGGTAGGATCTGCCTGGACGGAAAGGCCATTGAGGAACTGGGGGAACGCTATTACGCCCATCTGGGATACATGCCCCAGGACTTCGGCTTCTACCCGGACTTTACCGCCCGCGAGTTTATGCTATATATGGCGGCGGTTAAGGGGCTTGGCAGGAAAAAGGCGAAAACCCGCACGGAGGAATTGCTGGAACTGGTCAATCTGGGCGGCGTGGCAGACAGGAAGGTCAAATCCTTCTCCGGCGGCATGAAGCAGCGTCTGGGCATCGCCCAGGCAGAGCTGAATGCCCCGGACATTCTCATATTGGATGAGCCCACCGCCGGGCTTGACCCGAAAGAGCGCGTGCGCTTCCGCAATCTGATATCCGATTTCGCAAAGGAAAAGATTGTCATCCTGTCCACCCATATTGTATCTGATGTTTCCTATATCGCGGATACCATTCTGATGATGAAGGATGGAACCTTTTTGCTACAGGAGCCCATGGCCACCGTGACCGACTGTATCAACGGCAAGGTATGGGAGCTTTTGGTGGGAGACCGGGAAGCCGCGGAATGCAGCCGCCGCTTTTCCGTGGTCAATCTGCATCATGAAGACGGCAAAGTGCGCTTGCGCATGATAAATGAAAGCGCCCCGGCAGCGGACGCTGTAACGGTCCCGCCGAGCCTGGAGGATTTGTTCTTATATTATTTCGGAGAAGAAGCCGGTACAGAAAGGAGCGAATAAAGCAATGTTGGTAAAATATGAATTTCTGAAAATACTGCGGAAAAAATCTACGCTGATTGTCATGGCGGCAAGCCTGATTGTAACGGCGTTCCTGTTCGGTCTGCCAATCATACAGTTCCAGACCTATGATCAGGACGGGGTGATCAAAGGGCTGGAGGGTATCGCCTATGAAAAGGAACAATATGAAGACATATCTGTCTTCCTAACAGATGAATACATTGCGGAAACCGTCCGACAGGTGCAGCAGCTTTTTGAAAATCCTGACAATGTAGGACATGACGGGAACGAGCGTTTTTTGATTCAGGATGCGTATTGGAACGGTATCGCGCCGCGGGAAAACCTGCTCAACATGATTGCGAGAAATTATGCAGAGCCAAATGAAAGCGTCGGCTATAATGCATTGGCGGATTTGGATGTTTCTGACGGAACAGATTTCTATCAGGCAAGACGGGACAAGGTGGAGAAAGTGCTGAACGCCCCTTCCCGTCAATTATCCGAAGAGCAAAAAGCCTATTGGCGGGATAGGGACAGCAAAGTTGAGGAGCCTTTACGGTATGGCTACTACAAGGGCTGGGAAACGATTATAAGCAGCTCTGAACTTCTGGTGTTGGCGCTTTTCGCTGTCTGTATCGTGATAGCTCCCGTTTTTTCCGGCGAATATCAGGCGGGGACAGACGCGGTGGTCTTGTCGGCGAAATATGGAAAGACGAAGCTGGCAACTGCCAAAATCGCAGCTTCCTTTTTGTTTGGCTTTGCCGCTTTTACACTTCATGTCATTGCCGCTTTTGGATTGCCCCTTGCCGCATTCGGCATTGAGGGGTGGGACTTGCCATTGCAGATTAACGGGACCACGGTTCCTTATCCCCTTACATTCCTACAGGGAGCTCTTCTGAACCTGGGTGTAATCTACCTTGTGCTGGCGGCAATGATAAGCCTGACGCTTCTGTTGTCCGCAAAAATGAAGAGCCCCTATCTGGTACTGGTGGTGCTTGTGCCTGTGCTGTTTATTCCGCTGTTGCTCGCTCCGAACGGAACGACAGGGGTATATAATCTGACATTGTTCCTTCTTCCATATCATGCTGCCATACCGGAGTTTGGGAGATATATTTCCTATCAGTTTGGCGGTTTCGTCCTGGATGCATTTGCTGTGAGGGCTATCCTGTATGTGATGCTGAGCATGTTCCTGGTGCCGCTTGCGGGATTGGAGTTTCGGAGACATCAGGTGGCATAGAGACTGGGGATGGGGCGGCTGTCTTGCGCTAAGCCATGCCGCCCCGTCCCCAGTCTGTTAATCTTGGGTCACAGTGCAGAATCCGGAGCTGGTCTGGGGCTCTTTGGCGGCCTGTGTGCGTTGGTCAAATTCCGCCGGGCTGAATTTCCCGATGCCGGTCAGAGTCCCGTTCCCGGCGGCATCCGGATTCGAGAAGTCACGGATGGTATAGATGTCTATGGTGCCGGTTTGGCTCTCCAGGGAGCGGATCGTGCCATGAAAATTTCCGCCGGTGGGCTCTTCGCCGTTGGAGGTCAGAATGTCCCACAGGAACCGGACTGCATCAGCCACGCCAACAGTCCGAACACCAGCACAGATACGCATAGCAGCATGGCCATCGACTACACGTACGTCTCTGTAGAAGTCGTACCGCCACAGCTTATCCAAAAGGTTCTGCCGTGTCAGGATGCGCCCCTGACGGGTCAGCAGCTCTTTCAGCACTTCGAATTCCCGCTGGGTCAGTTCATGGACGGCTCCCTCCACGGTGGCCGTATGGCTGTCGAAATCCAGGACAAGGTTCTGGTTACAGATTGTTTCATGCTCATCCTCCCGGACCCTGCCGCTGCGGCGCAGGACGGCGGCGATTTTGCGGATTAGGATGGGCATGGAAAAGGGTTTTGTGATGTAGTCGTCCACCTGCAGGTCCAGCCCCCGGATCTGTTCTCCTTCGCCGCTCAGGGCGGTGAGCATGATGATGGGAACCTGGGACTGCTTCCGGATCAGCTCGCAGACCGCAAAGCCATCGAGTTTCGGGAGCGTCACATCCAGGATGTAGTATAGCACGGTTTTTGTGATTGGTGTGTAGTTTTGGGATTTTCTCAGGAATTGTCGGAAAATGGCTGCTACAGCTGTATCTTGCAGATGGTATGTGAATGTGCTAAACTGAACACAATGGTAAAGCGGACAGGGTTAGGAGAATGAAGAAAACGCCGTTTATACTGTAGACCGTCGGAATTTGGAATTTACCGTAGGAAAATGAGCAAAGGTACCTTGGCGGCGGTCTGTAGTCGGGATTCATATAGCTGTATTTAACAAGGAGGAAAGGGCGATGGGAGATTATGTGAATGGCATGTGGAAAGACAGCACAGGCAACGAGAATCCTGTGAGTTTTAAGGGGAAATGGGGGGAGCACATCTTTACGGAAGAGGAGATACGGGCGCTCCTGAACGGGGAAGAGATATGCTTTGGATACAAGGGCAAAGACATTCGCGGCCATATACAGTATTGCTCCTATAATGGGAAGGAATATATAGGATTCAAGCCTGATTTTGACGAAGCATACGACAAAGAGCCCGTCTTCAGAGGCTCCACGTTCCGGCTGGACATGCGCAAGGAAGACATCATGGCCGAATTCATGAGACGGAATTACTACGCGCGGCTGCGGAATGACGATAGGACGAATATTACATATCGGAGAATCGTTGACCAACAGGAACAGAGAGCCGGGATAGACGTGGAATACGCCCGGAACGGGAGGACATACCTGGTTGACGAAAAAGCGCAGATGGACTATATCTTTAACGATACGCCCCTGCCCACCTTCGCGCTGGAAATCATGGGAGTGAAGGGCGCGGAAGGGTGGTTCGTCAAGAGCGGCCTGAAGACACAGTACTATATGTTCATCTGGCCCCACGCGGAGGGCAAGCCGCTGACTGTGGACAGTATCCGATACGCGATGTACGCCTTCGTGGAGAAAAAGGCGCTGCAGGACGCGGTGGATAAACGGTACGGAACGAAAGAGGAGCTGACAGAATACGCCCGCCGTATCATGGCAGGCGAAATCGGCAATGAAAAGGACAACAGAGTCTATTATAAGGAGAAGCCCTTTGACGCGGAGGGTTACCTGGTATACACGAAAAAGCCGGCGCCCGGCCAGGAGGGCAAGGCGGAAGAGCCGGTCAATCTGGTGGTAAGCCGCCGCTGGATCGAATCCCTGGCGGAGGAGTACGGAACCGTGAGGCCATGACCCAACCACAACTGAATCGGCGACACAGCGCCAGAGCGTATAGAAGACCGGTCTATGCGCTTTTTTATGCCTGGAAACGGCAAAACACATCACAGCTCCAAAAGGCGAATACAAATAATGCACCAGAAAAGGCGAAAAAAATACACCAAAGAAATGGTATAGTATTTATGACAAAAGTATACTTTTCAGATTACAGGAAGAGAAGTGATGGTTAATATGACGAAAAAACGTAGATTATGGAACCAGCCGGGATTCAGGTTGTTCCTTCTCACCATTCCGCTGCTGCTGCTGGTATGCGCTTTCTCATACCTGCCGCTGACCGGGTGGGCCTACGCGTTCTTTGACTACAGCGCGGGAATGAAGCTTCGGAACTGTGATTTCGTGGGATTGAAACATTTCCTGGCGATTTTTGACAATCCCCTGAAGCAGCAGGCCATTGTCCGGGTCATGAAGAATACGCTGGGGATGAGCTTTCTGGGAATCCTCACATCGCCCCTCCCGATGGTTTTTGCCCTTCTGCTGAATCAGATCCGCTCCAGGAGATACCGGAAAGCCGTACAGATATTGACGACTCTCCCAAACTTCATCAGCTGGGTGCTGGTATACGCGGTGGTGTTCGCGCTTCTGTCCACGGACGGCTTCGTGAACCAGATGCTATTGCAGCTTGGTCTGATCGACAAGGGAGTGAACTTCCTGGCGGACCCCAGCCATACCTGGTTGAAAATGTGGGCCTATGGGACCTGGAAGACGCTGGGCTGGAGCGCGGTGATGTATCTGGCGGCGCTGGGCAGCGTGGACTATGAACAGGTGGAGGCCGCGCGGATCGACGGGGCGGGCAGATGGCAGGTGGTGCGGCATATTGAATTCCCGGCGCTGCTGCCCACTTTCTTTGTACTGCTGCTTCTGTCCATCGGGAATATCATCAACAGCGGAATGGAACAGTATTTTGTGTTCGAGAACGCCATGAATAAGTCCACCATAGAGGTGCTTGACTTATATGTCTACCATCAGGGAATGTCAAATAACCAGATTCCCTACGCAACGGCGGTCAGCATCTGGGCGTTCTCTAACTGCAATGACGCGGAACTGTTCCTGAACGGGCGTTCGGTTGGAAGGAAGCAGAAGGAGCGGCTGGACAAATTCACCTGGCAGGTGCCCTATGAGAAAGGCGTGCTGCGGGTGGCGGCATATGAGGCGGGGCAGGCGGTGTGTGAAGACTGCGTTGTAACGGCGGGGCCGCCGGTGAGATTGCTGCTGTGCGCGGACAAGGAGAAGCTGAGGGCAGACGGCGCGGACATTTCCGTAGTAAGCGTCACCGCGGTGGACCGGGACGGGAATGAAGTGACGGATGCCGAACTGACCGTCCATTTCAGCGTCACCGGTGCCGGAACGATAAAAGGCGTGGGAAACGGAAGGCCGGACAGCCTGGAGCATGATAAGCATCCGGTGCGGAAGCTGTACGCGGGCAAAGCGGTGGTCCTGGTGGAAAGCGGGTTCGAGGCGGGGGAGGTGGTTCTAGCGGCGTCCGCGGACGGCCTGGAGCCTGCCTTGGTGCACCTGGCATGTGAGAAAGGTGCGGATGAACCGTGTATTTTGGGGTGCTGGTGATGGGGTGCACGAGTCTGAAAAGGGAGCTGGGCCGCTGCCGGATGGAAAGGCTGGCGGCCTGACAAGGTCACTGGGACTGCCCTCTCCAGCGCTTCAAAGTGGGCAAAAACTTCCGCATCTCTTCCCTGGCTTCCTCAGCGGTGAAGTTCGTACCTCTGTCTGCGTTGAACTGGGCCAGGAACTGCAGATTGCTTTCTATCATCTCCTCCATGGTCTCGTCCTTGCCGAATTTGCCGTCAGGAAAGCAGTACCTGCAGTAATCGCTGCTTCTGCTTCCATCGGCGTTCTTTCCGTGGTCTTCCTTCTGCATCTTCATGCCGCAGCTCTGGCAGATGTCTTCCGTCATGTGATATCCTCCTGTGACTTCGATGATATTGTTGTCAGGGTCGGTGAGATGGAAATAGTGGTAGGTGGGATAGGCTTCCCGTATCTCCGTCACTTGGCCGATTCCCAGAGCCTTTACCCGTTCATGCTCCGCGGAAAGGTCTTCCACCCAGTAGTTCTGGACGAATTTATAGGGACTGTCCAGATCCGTGCAGTGCCCAGTCAGGTTGCTTTCGTTCATCAGGGCGATGCACTTGTCGTCGATGTAGAATTCCACGAATTTGTCGCCGCTGCGGCACCGGTTGTCCACCTTCGTCCCCAGGAATTTCTCATAAAAATCTACGGAACGCTGGAAGTCCTTCACCACCAGGTACACGCTCCCCAGATGCAGGGGGTTTTCTTTTTCCCTGCGCGCCTGCTCTTTCCGCAGAAGGAGCGTATCCGTGGAAACGTCGAACAGCTCGCTCATGCGGATGATTTTCTCCACGTCCGGGACCGACTGACCCAGCTCCCATTTGGAGACGGACTGGCGGGAAACCTGCAGAAGCTCTGCCAGCCGTTCCTGTGTCAGCCCTTTGCCGATGCGGATGTTCTGAATCTGTTCACCTATTGTCATGGCCATCCTCCTCTTTGCTTAGTAATTGTCGGAAAACACTTCCTTAGTATATCCTCTTGGAATCTCCAGAGCGCTTATGATACAGCTTTCCGGAACTTTTTTCTGCCGGATTGTGCTTCCCCTGAAATCCGAGAGCATATTCAGTGTAACAGATTCCCCGGGACAGGTCTACCAATCAGACATGGAAAATTCAGCAACTCCCGGTTGCGCGAAAAAATGCAGTGCAAAATTCCCCACATGCCTGCAATCCGGCTCTTGACAAGCGGCCTGCGCCATGATAGGATAAGAGACAAATCAACATAAGAAAAAGCGATGACGGAAACAAGTAGCATAAAAATCGCAGACAGAGAGAGCGTCACAGGGTGGAAGACGCTTATGTGGATTCTATGTGAAAACCATTCCTTAGCTGCAATGCTGAAAGTAGACGTAAGCGTTGCCGTACACCTGCGTTAAAGGTTAGGATTTGATGGAATCTGAAGTGAAAAATTAAGGTGGAACCGTGCAATGGGCACCCTTAAAGGTATGCGACACATATCTTTGGGGGTGCTTTTCTTATGTGGATTAATAATCTTAAAGAAAGGAAGAGAAAAAATGAAGATCAAGATGAGAGACGGTTCCATGAAAGAGGCGGCCTTTGAGGAGGAGCTGGGGAGGGACGCGTTCCGGCATACCACGGCCCATATCCTGGCCCAGGCGGTAAAGCGGCTCTATCCGGACGCGAAATGCGCCGTCGGCCCGGCGATTCCGGAGGGGTTCTACTATGACTTCGAATTCCCGTTCCGGTTCTCGGAGGAGAATTTCCCGGAAGTGGAAGCGGAAATGCGGAAAATCGTGAAAGAAAATCTCCAACTGCGTCAATTCACAGCAGACCGGAAGTGGGCCCTGGAGGAGATGGAAAGGCGGGGCGAGGATTATAAGGCGGAGATTCTGTGCGGGCTGCGGTCAGAGGAGCAGATTAGCTTTTACAGGCAGGGAGAGCATCTGGAGATGTGCGCCGGCCCCCATGTGGCCTATACCAGCGCGGTCAGGGCGTTCAAGCTGCTGTCCGTGGCGGGGGCCTACTGGCGCGGCGACGAGAGGAACAGGATGCTTACCCGGATCTACGGCACGTCCTTTCCGGATTCCAAGATGCTGGAGGAATATCTGAACCGCCTGGAGGAGGCGAAGCGCAGAGACCACAGAAAGCTGGGCAGAGAACTGGGGCTGTTCGCGCTGCTAAAGGAGGGGCCTGGTTTCCCTTTCTCTCTTCCCAGGGGCCTGGTTTTGAAGAATCTGCTCATCGACTATTGGAGGAGACTGCATGCCAGGGAGGGGTACCGGGAGATATCCACGCCGGTGATCTTGAACCGCGGGCTTTGGGAGATTTCCGGGCATTGGGAGCATTACAGGGATAAGATGTACGCCACGGTGATTGACGGGGAGGACTACGCCATAAAGCCCATGAGCTGTCCCGGCGGCATGCTGGTATACCAGATGGAGCCCCGTTCCTATCGCAATCTCCCCATGCGGGTCAGCGAGCTGGGGCTGATCCACAGAAACGAGAAGTCGGGAACCCTCCACGGACTCATGCGGGTGCGCTGCTGCACACAGGACGACGCCCACATCTTCATGATGCCGGAGCAGATCCAGGAGGAGATTAAAGGGGTGGCCCGGCTGATAGATGAGGTATATTCGAAATTTGGTTTCCAATATCACGTAGAACTGTCAACCAGGCCGGAGGATTCCGTGGGGAGCGATGAGGACTGGGCGATGGCTACCAACGGCCTGCGGAATGCTTTGGAGGATTTAGGGCTGCCCTATGAGGTGAACCCCGGGGACGGGGCGTTCTACGGCCCGAAGATTGATTTCCACCTGGAGGATTCCATCGGGAGGACATGGCAGTGCGGAACCATCCAGCTGGATTTCCAGCTGCCCCAGCGTTTCGGGGCGGAATACATCGGGGAGGACGGGAAGAAGCACCGCCCCATCATGATACATCGGGTGGTGTTCGGCTCCATCGAGCGGTTCATGGGTATCCTGATAGAGCATTACGAGGGAAAGTTCCCGCTGTGGCTGTCCCCGGTACAGGTGAAGGTGCTGCCTGTTTCGGATAAATATATGGATTATGCGCGGGAGATGGAAAGCGCCATGAAGAAGGAGGGCCTGCGCTGCGAGACGGATGCCAGAGGGGAGAAGATAGGCTACAAAATCAGGACGGCGCAGATGGAAAGGGTGCCCTATATGCTCATCGTAGGCGAGAAGGAAACCGGAACCGGAGACGTCTCTGTCCGGAAACGGGAGGAGGGCGACCTGGGGAGGATGCCGCTGGAGAGATTCCTGGGAATGCTGAAAGAGGAAGGAATCTGAGCGTTGGACACCGGTGAATAAAAGATTGCTTTACAGGGTCTTATGGGCGGCTTTTGCTTCTGCCGGACGCAGGCAGGATGCACTCGCCGCCCGCTTTTTTATCAGCTATGTGGCAAGCAGGACAAGGGGGCGTAGCTGCCAGCCCCTTGCCCTGGAACGGATTACATTCCCGGAAATCTCAAAACTTCTCGAAAACAACAAAAAACAAAATAAACCCACAAAAAAATTAAGGGAAATAGTGCCAGATTTATTGACATCCGGAAAACATAGGCATATACTGAATAGGAAAGGCATGGGTGTACGTGTGCCCGGAAAGATTATAGAGACGTAGTCCTTCTCCTGGAAAAAGAGCGGCGGAAGCGGCAGATTGCAGAGAAAGGGAGCAGTAGGGCTATGCCATTCAAATAGAACACATAAGGAACGCGAAGCAGTCAATACGGAAAGGAGCACCAATGGCCAAATATTACACACAGGAAATCCCCAAAACGGACAGAATCCCCAGGCTGGTAGCGCATCTCTACGCCAAGATGCCGGAAATCGAATCCGCCAGGGCCAGGCTGATCACAGAATCCTATAAGGCGACAGAAGACAAACCGATAATCATGCGGCGCGCCCTGGCATTTGCCCATATTTTGGACAATATCCCCATCATCATCCGGGAGGACGAGCTGGTGGTAGGCAGCACCACCATCGCCCCCAGAGGCTGCCAGACCTACCCGGAATTTTCCTACAAATGGCTGGAGAGCGAATTCGACACCGTGGCCGCCCGCAAGGCAGACCCCTTCTACATAGCCGAACAGACCAAGCGGGAGCTGCTGGAGGCGGACGCCTACTGGGAGGGGAAGACCACCAGCGAACTGGCCACTTCCCTCATGACCGAGGAGACGAAGAAAGCCATTGAGCACAATATCTTTACCCCCGGCAACTATTTCTACAACGGTGTGGGCCATGTGACCGTCCAGTATGACAAGATTCTGGCCATAGGCTACAGGGGGCTTATCGAAGAGATACAGGCGGAGCTGGACAAGTGCAGCCCTGGCGACGAAGATTATTGCACCAAGAGCCAGTTCCTGAAAGCGGCCGTCCTAAGCTGCGAGGCCGTGATTCGCTATGCCCGCAGATATGCCCGGCTGGCGGAGGAAGAGGCAGCTTCCTGCACTGACTCCGCGAGAAAGCAGGAGCTTCTGCAGATAGCGGCCAACTGCGCCAGGGTGCCGGAACACGGAGCCGCCACCTTCCATGAGGCCTGCCAGAGCTTCTGGTTCGTGCAGCAGCTCCTGCAGCTGGAGT
>OFFK01000933.1_pt1 | contig 23070 bp, 16 predicted proteins | sample 1521361 | NCBI WGS metagenome assembly OFFK01 (sample SAMEA3504096, study PRJEB24116) | mouse gut metagenome | biome: mouse gut; feature: mouse-associated habitat; material: faeces | place: Denmark | collected 2011 | reverse complement strand
GGTGTGTAACTTTGCGATTCTTGCATTACTCATTTTCTTATACCTCACTTTCTTACATTTAATCTGGGACTTCCGGCACGTCTGGAAGCTGTAGCGGCTCCCCATCTGCAAGAATCTTCCCATACTTTGCGGCAATCTCCTCCGGTGTCTGTGGGGAAATTGCTTTCTGCTGTGATGTGTTGCTTGCGTCCTCCAGAGAAATTGTATCCTTGTACCCTAACCAATTTTTGGCAAGGAAAATTCCAGACGGAGGGCTGATTTTACCGCACAACATTGATTGCTCAATAAATGCTCCGATAAAGGCTTTTGCAGATTGCACATACTCCTGACGCTTTGCGCTACAGTTTATGCCACTATTCCAGTTGAAAAGCGTTGTCCGGGAAATGTGCAAAGACAAGCACAATGATTCTATTCCCGGCCGGACACTGGACTGCTGGCAGAATGAAAAGTATTCATCAATCCTCTGCTTGATTTCGTCATCTGTCTGTGGCTTCCCCCGGTCATGCAGTTGTTTTAGTGATGTAACGATTTCTTGAACCGTTGACGGCTCAATTTCATCAATCTGCCCTTGTGGATAATTGTTTCTTCCCATGCTTCACTACCTCTTTTCTGCCGATTTTCGGCTATTTTTTACACTTCCTTTTTTATGATGTTAAGATATGCGGACAACTTAGCTTTTCGCCCTATCCCTTGCCCACCCGCCTACCCATCCCCGAACCACTTCATCACTTCAGCGCCTCCCTCGCAAAATAGACAAATGTGCTGTATATGTAATAGCCACTATATTCAGAGGCTATAAACTGCACGTTACAATCAAACCGACTCTCCCAAGTCTTCAATGATGCCATATAGGCAGCGGGTGTAAACTCTGTTCGATATTTATGCCCTATGATATCACTGTAGCCGCCGGGAGACTCCACCATCAGGTATATTTTTGCACCATCGTTCCCGGCTTTTAGGAATTCTTTCTCAAAGCGTTCCCGCTCCTGCGCCAGATTGCCGGAAAGTTCCTCCAGAGAAGCCTTACGCTCCACCACGCAATCACGATGAAAATATATGTCCTCACCTGCCGCCGATGCTGGAATCATGAATGAATAATCACCGTAATCCAATTTTGTCTTCTGGTATGCAATACCGTTCTTCTCAAAGTAGTCCGATATGTGGCCGTTCCTCTTTTCTCGGCTGTCTACCAGTATTACCATCTGCTTTAGCAGACGTTTTGCATCTTCCACTGAATATCTATATTGCCTCATTGTATTTAGCCTCCTTGCCCCGCCGCTCCAATTCCATGATGACCGCAAGAGTCAAATCTCTTATGAACCGCCCATTACCATACTGCCTTGCCAATTGGTCACCATCGCTTGTCACGGCTTCCCAGTACTCGTCTGTTAACTGAATATTGTTAAATTTCTTGAAAAGCCTCCAACAGTCTGTAAACATTCCGTAGACTTTTTTCAAATCTGTTTCTGACATAGTTCTTATCCTCGCTTTCTAATACCGTTACAAAAACCATAGGCAGTGCAAAAGTGCAATTTTTCTCTTCAATTCATATATTTTTCAAAAACATACATGCATTTAATAAAATCTTTAATTTCATGATAAAAACTGCTCTATTGCACCAAACTAATAAAAAACACTGTAAAATAGCGGTTTTGATGGAGTGCAGTTTTTAAATTTATCTGCTCTCAATCTGCACTTTATCTCTTAAATTCTGCACTAATCAAATGGCAAATCTTTCAACTGCTCCTGAGTTATCTGTATAAAACCGTCATTAGTGCAGTTTTCCGGTGCAGATTTTAAACCCAAAAAGTACCGCTTTCCGATGGAAGTAACCTCCGAATAGCCCTTTAAACGCAAACTCTTGTAGAAATTATTTTTTGTCAATGACTGCCTTTCGTTTTCCTCGCAAAATACAGAATACCTTTTATAAAGTTCAGTGCGTTCCTCTCTATATCCATCCACTTTCTCACATTCTTCCAGTATAAAACCCTCGACTGAATCAGAATCTGCTCTTAGTCGCTCAATCTCATGCTCTGATGCGGCCGCAACCGTGATATTTTTTTGCTGATACATTCTTTCAAGGGCTTGTACTGCAAGCATTAACAAGTAATCTTTCTCTACCTCCAACTTGTGGAACAAATCCGGATCCTTATGCTCTGGAACCTTGCTCATAGGAAATACTAGCAGTCGCCTATAAAAAGCATTTGTTTTTTCTGATTTAATCACTGGAAGTTCATTTGTGCTAAAAATCAACTTTGCATAATTCTTGAAAAATACAAGGTCTTTTCCCTTTCGCTCTCCTTTGATGGAATCCTCACCAACCAACTTTTTAATCATGCTCGTGTCAGTCAACGCTCCAATCTCCAAGTCAGCACAAGAATTTATAAGCATCCCCATCAATTCAATACTTGAAAATCTCTGCTGAAGGTCTGTTAGCGAAACATTGGATATATTCCTCTGTCCTACAAGCATTTCAAAGCACTTTATCAGTGTAGATTTCCCTGAACCGCCCTCGCCTGTCAAAATCAAAAATTTCTGCTGCCGGGTATCTCGCGTCATGGAATAGCCCATAAACTGCAATAACATCTCCCTTGTGTCTTTCTTTCCGTCACAGATAAAGTTTAAATATTCCTCAATGGCTTCTCCTGCTTTCGGTAGCATTTCCGGGTGGTATTCATGCGGCACTTGGTTAATGCAACAATATTTTTCATCATGCGGAATCATCTTTTTATTGATAGGGTCATACATTCCATTCTGAAAACAAATCCACTCTGCCGGATAGGTATTGATTTCATCAAAGGATTTCTGTATTCTTGCATCCGTTAGAAATAATCTATAAACCCGGTCAATGGTAGTGCTTTTAATCAGACGCTCAAAAATCTTTTCTCTGATAGAGGTTGACAGTTCCGCTCTTGTCCAATCTGGGAAAAAGCATCCATTCCTATAAAGAAAAGGAATACCGCCATAAATGAACAATTTTTGATTGGTAATTATATAGTCTTCTATGGCCGCATCGAAAATTCCAGTAATCTTTCCATTATCCGCCACCAGATGAAACCGCATAAGGTCAATTTGCTTCTTTTTTTTCATAGGTACATCTTTTGGATCTCTTACGGATTCTTTAACGGAACTCTGTTCCTGTTTTAACATCTGCTCAAACTCTGCCTTGCTGTGTCCCGCTGCAAAATAGTCTGATATGTCAGCTTTGGGAATATCCGGCACTGGAACTATCACCTTTGCGCTTTTCGCTATGCCCTGCAGGTCACTTTGAATAGTATTTGCGACACGCCGCCCCGGTTCGTCATTGTCGGCCAGTACATACACAACCGCCCCTTTGCATAGCTGTGCCATGTCTGCCGTCCAATCATTCACACCGCCATAGGAAAAACCCGCATAGCCTTGCTTATTCAGCGTATCAGTGTCTTTTTCTCCCTCTGGTATAAATATAACCTTGCCCTCTGAAACCGCCTTATTTATGGCTTGTACGCCGTCAGGAGCATAGACAGCACACAACTCTTTCCTGGAACGTCCACCCAGTCCATAAGTGAACCGCTCATTTACCAACGTGCCATATATCATTTTCTTTCCCTGCATCCGCACTTTGGTAAAGGCATAGCCGCCGTTAATAGAAACGTAGTTATAAACCGCTTCAATCCGGCGTTTCTCCCTGGCCTCAACATAAGCTTTCCAGTTCAGGCTTATTGGCTCCACATCGTAAAAGGTATCTTTCTTTTCAAGCCCTGATGCTTTTAGGACATCATCAACAGCACAGCCTGCATGGCAGTAGAATAGAGTGCATTTTCTGCCTCTTGTGATTGTCAATGAAGCGTGCTTATCATCATGTGCCGGACATTGGCATTGCGCTTTTTCCCCATACCGTTTTATTGTCTTAAAGTGTTGTAAATTATTCTCGTAAACTTCATTAGCGGTCATTCATCCCACCGCCCCTCCAAGATACTTCTGATATGTTCGGCTTCTCCGTCAAGCGCGTCCATTTCGTTCTGGATATATTCATAAAAGCATTCATCCTCGCTATGCTTCGTCTGCAACTCCTCCAGGATAGCATACCTATGCATTATGGCTCTCTGTTGCTTTTTCAGGCGATACCTTTTAAAAATGTTCATGTGCCTACCTCCGCCTTAATATTGTTCAATCGCCTTGTCCAATACCTCAATATCAATCCTTACACTTCTGCCAAATCTGCGTACTGCATTTTCACGTTCTGCGAGTTGCATTAAAGAAGTCCTACCAATCTTATATCTCTCAACCGCTTGCTGAACTGTACAAAGTTTTATAATTTCATTTGAAAATCGTGCTTTATTCAATATTTCTACCTCCAATTTTAGATTTGCATTGCGCTTTGCATGATTTTATGCTAACATGGCTAAAGACAAACAAACACGGTTATTAACGGTTATTATTTTGGAGGTTTTTATTTATGGCACAAACAAATAAGGTTGAAAAAAGAAACACTTCAAAGTGCTCAAGCGAATTTTCTTTTATATTTGCTAGTCGTTTAAAAACAGCTAGGGAACATCAGAATCTAACCCAAGAAGAAGTTGCTGAAAAGCTAGATATTGTTTGGCAAACCTATCAACACTATGAAAGCCTTAGCGAAACTAATGTAAGAGTTCCAAATCTTGAAACTGTTGATAAACTCTCCAAAATACTAGATTGCGATATAACATATTTAACTGGGGAAAATAAAGAAGAAGAATTTAAAAGAGATACTCAACATGCAGCCGAAACCACTGGATTGCAATACGAAACAATTGAGATATTAGAACAAATTAAGAATAGCAAAAAATTTGACTCTCATAACTATTTGCACAAATGCATTTTATTTATGTTGGACTTTTTGTTGCAACGGATAACCGGACGATGGATTCTTTGGAATATGTTTCAATACTTTTTTAAGGAGTATCACTTCACCCGGGAAAGCAATGAGAGTGGTAGTAATACAGTAGAATTGGAAGCCGATTCCATTGTACCAGAAAAAAATATTGCGCTCTTTGTTGACGATATTGCCGAAGGGGTTTTTTTCTCAAATATAACGAATGGAATTACTAAAATAAAGGTTAAAGAAAACACAACAAGCTTTAATACTGATATTTGTGATTATCTTCCAACAGAGGAAGAACTTTTGGAAACCATTCAGTCTATAGAAGAAGATATCTCTTTATATAAGCAAAAAGAATATAAAAAATATCATCCGTATACTCCAGAATATGCACTTTCAATAGTACACCATGATGCAACAGGCGAATGGGAAAAATTTCCTTGTCTTGGGGAGGAAGTAACAACCAGGGTTCGACTAGACATTGGGAACTCTTCTATAATCGAGAAATTAGAAAGGCAAAAAGAAAGCTGTATACTTGAACTAAAGAAATTATATCCTGAAAAAAACTATCAAGATTCCTGATAGTCTCTTTTATGTTCCCGCAATGTTCACACTCAAATCAATTATTATGCTATCAGTTAGCGGGGGATCAAAAGGCACAAATGCCAAAGCATGCCCGCAAGTTGGCACACAAGGAGGTTCCAAAACAGCCCCCCTATTGCTTCGTCCGAAAAACGGACAAACCAAGTAGGAGCCAGTCGCAATCTTGTGGTTAGATACTCATATGTCCGAATTTCGGACAATAGAGGAAATTTCATCCCCTAAAACAAAATTCGTTCAAGTGCTTAGTTTTCCCCATCCTGTTGGGGAAAGATTTTCGTATGTGAGACATATGAAGCCAATGAAATAAATGTTCTCCATATGTGGGGAAAACGCACTGGCTCCCAAATGGTTGACAGTATGGCCGAAGCAGAATCCTCTTGCAAAAGCTGTATACGCCCCATATTGGGCTTGCCGCCGCATTGCTTGATAAATCCCGTTACAAAAATCTAAAGGCTGTAGCGTATCCCGACAGGTATTCCGTTTATCTCCGTAGGAGACAGCACTTTCCTGAACTATCGGGATACTCGGCCCACTATGGAGGTGAATGCTATTCCCATCCTTTTAGCGGCGGGAATTTTCCCATTGCCCTTACCGCTAATTTTCATGTACATCGCAACTTCTTGCGGTGGCTTACAAAGCTAAATCAAAAAGGCTACCGATACCTCTGGCAGCCTTTCTTTATATATCTTTTAATTTTACAACAACATTGCAACAAATCCTTGTCTAAAACCTCTGAAAGTGGCTTATTTACTGCATTCCTGCAAAAATCTTATCAAGTGTTTTTTCTTGATGGGTTTAAATTTTTTGCATGTGCGGCCATTTTACCCCAAATGTTCACCAAAACATGCTCCGGCGGTACCGGCGTGAAGCCGCTTATATCTCCGTATTCCCTGCCACGCTGATATTTTCCAGGCACATGGCAAGGGGGCCTTCGAAGTCTTTCTCCACCTGCATTTCCCTGGAAAATGTGATATGTTTCTGGGTTTCCAGGATATTGCCGTTGATGGAACCGCCTGTGACAGGAATCTTCTTCTCACCGTCACAGAGGAAAGCCAGCCGAATTTCCCCGCCGAAATGTCCGTCGAAGGCATCCATCTGGAAATCGGAAAAATTCAGTACTTCAAGGTAAGGCCCGCTCCTCATCTCCTCCAGGGACACCGTACCCGCAGGCGCGCTGTATCCCTGGTAATTTCCCGTGGGTTCCAGCTTTAAATAACGGGCAAAACGGTTGGGACCATGGAGCAGCAACAGCTTTCCGTCCCTTACCAGTTCCCTGTCTTTCATGGGGATGCCCTCTGCGCTGTAAGGCACAGTGGCTTTCAGTGTCAGGTTAATCCTGTCCTTCGCTGCCTCCCCGCCCTGAACGTCACATCCCGTCCGGAAGGATGAATAGTTCCGATAGACCATCGCCGTATTGGAGCGCTCCACATAATAGCCGAGTATTGTCTTCACATCGGCGCCTCTCAAAATGACACGGTATGTTCCGGCCGGAGGCGCTGATACAGCCCCTGCCCTGGCACGGGTCAGCTCCATGGTTTCGCGCACCTTCTCCCGCAGGGCTTCCGTGTTCATATTGTCATATGCAAAATCCTGGTACGTTTCCACATCCTGCCCTGCGGTACACTGTACTACAAATTCACCTTCTACCCTGCTTTTCCGATAGCTCACATCCACACCGCTGGAATTGATGACATGGCATGCGGTCATGGTGGCAAAAATCTCAGCCGAATTCAGGAAGACGTCCGTCTCCGTATCTTCCGCAAAAAGGGCTTCCGTAAAACGCCGTGCAATCTCTGTCAGGGTGCTTCCCTCCATGCCGTCGGCAGGTGTCGTACTGCCGGTTTCCGTCTCTCCCTGCCCCTCATAAAGTTCGTAATACTCGTTTTTCACAAATCCGGCGGCATACAGGGCATCCCGGAACATTTCCTCCATCTGCCGCGGGGTAAAACTGTCCTGGACCTGGACGGTTGCGGAACCCATCCTGCGTTTGCCGTCTTCCGTAAACGCCCTGTACACTGTGACTTCGGCCCGGCATACATGATTCTTTCTCTGCATGTCCAGTGACTTGCGGATAAAGAACAATTCCGAACTCTCTGTCTTCGTTTCCGTTATCTGATATATTTCTGCGCCGGCTGCTCTCAGCGCGGACAAAATTTTTTCTATCATGGCTAACCTCATTTCCGAATGTAATTAATCAGTCTTCTCCGTGGGGGCACAAAACCCTGACGCCGCGCTTATCCAAGCCGTATCCTTGCCTTGATAAACGGGCCTCCGTCCGAGACCTTCACCCATTCCTTATATCCCTTGCCGCACATGCCTCCGCCGCCCAGTTTTACCGTTTCGGATACCATACTGATGGATTTCAGCAGGTCGGGCACATATCCGGTAAGCACGACTGGAGAATATATCTTCCCCGTTAGTTTTCCGTCCCTGATCTCCCGGGCAATGCTGACCATGCACTGGATGCCCCAGTTCTTCGGATCTTCCATACCGCTGGAGGGTTCTTCCAGCAGAAATCCGTAATCGATGGATGCAATCATATCCTCCACCCTGTCATGGCCGCCCTCAAAGAAGGTATTGGTCATCCGAGTGTAGGCCTTGCGCTGATAACTCTCCCGCCTGCCGTTGCCGGTGGGACGGGTGCCCAGATGCATGGCGGACTGGGCGTCGCTGATTCCCGCCTTTAATATCCCTTTTTCGATTACGACAGTGTCCTGCGCCAAAACACCTTCATCGTCAAAAAAGTAAGTGGCAACCTCCTTTGCCGCCCCTGCGCCGTCATGCATGGTAACCAGGTTTGACGCCACCTGGCTGCCCACAAACTGTTCTGCCAGCGCCCGCTTTTTGACAAACATGTCCATCTCCACGCCATGGCCGAATGCCTCATGTACAATCATCCCTGTAGTCTCCGGCGTACAGACACAGTCATATTCTCCCGGATGGATGGGTTCGCTCTCCAGCAGCTCCAGTGCAACCTTCGCTACATCGCATACTTCTTCACGCATTTTCGAAATGAGTTCCGCTCCCCCCAGATTGGAAAATCCGCGGTAACTGCTCTTAAGCTCTTCTCCCCTGGCGGCCATAACGCTGAATCCACCTGACATCCAGAGCACATTCTGCTCCATATCCCGATTTTTTGACAGGAAAAGCTTACTGTACTTCTGATAATTGGCAAAGGCGTTGCAATCCAGAACCTTATCGCTGTATGCGCGGCCTGCTTCGCTGGCAGCGGCCAGTTCCCGTATAATCGCCTCATCGCCGAATTCCCGGGGATCGATTTCATATTCCGTGCTGTCTGAGAATACCAGCGGTTCGTCTTCCAGCATGGCATAAACGCTTTTCCGAACGCCCTCAGGAAGCTTTTCCGACATGGGCCACAGTTCTTCCCTGATTTTTCTCACGATATCTTCTATCAGTTCTTCCGATATTTCATTAAAGGAATATTCTCCGTAACAGGAGCCGTCGTACACCTTTACGACGAAGCCCCGTCCCGACAGCCATCCTGTCATACCGACGGAGGTGACTGCCTTTGATACCGAATACTGCTTCGATATCGAATCCGACGCCAGGATGGAGGCATACGGATACTCCTGCAGCAGCCGGTCTTTTAACCGGAGCAATACCGGTTTTATTTCTCTTAAATATTCGCTTGGTTTCACTTTCATTTTACGGTGCTTCCTTTCTTATGCCTGCTACCCCTTCCATCGGTTCTTCAGCTTATTCTGCAGCCGATACAGCACATTGAGGGCATCAATAGGTGCCAGGGTATTCACTTCCACTTCCATCAGTTCCTTCAAAACATCTTCATCCTTCACGGTATCAAACAGGGACATCTGGGATAATTCAATCTCGTCCATTCTGGGCGGCTTTTTTGTTTTTACGTCCTTCACGTCAACCGTGATATTCTGGATTTTCTCAATAATATCATTATCCGTAAGCTGCTCTACGATTTCCTTGGCCCTGTCAATGACCATATCCGGCACCCCTGCAAGCTTGGCTACCTGGATCCCGTAGCTTTTATCCGCCCCGCCCTTGATAATCTTTCGCAGGAAGACAATGTCGTCCCCCCGCTCCTTCACGGCAATGCAGTAGTTATTTACATTGTTCATCTTGCCTTCCAGCTCCGTCAGCTCATGATAATGGGTGGCGAAGAGCGTCTTGGCCCCCAGGAGCTTGCGGTTGCTGATATGCTCAATGACAGCCCAGGCGATGCTCAAACCGTCAAAGGTGGAGGTTCCCCGGCCAATCTCATCCAGAATCAGCAGGCTGCCCGATGTAGCGTTCCGCAGAATGTTAGCCACCTCGTTCATCTCCACCATAAAGGTGGACTGCCCGCTTGCCAGGTCGTCCGAAGCCCCCACCCTGGTGAATATCCTGTCCACAATGCCGATGTTGGCGCTCTTCGCCGGTACAAAGCATCCGATCTGCGCCATCAGGACAATCAGCGCCGTCTGGCGCATGTAGGTGGACTTTCCCGCCATGTTGGGTCCGGTAATGACGCTGATACAGTGATGGCTGTTGTCCAGGAACGTATCGTTTGCAATGAACATATCGCCCGTAATCATCTGTTCGACCACAGGATGCCTGCCGTCCTTGATGTCAATGACGCCCTTCTCATTCAGCTTCGGCCGCACATAACGGTTCCGCTCCGATACCAGGGACAGGGAAGCATATACATCCAGCTTCGCCACAGCCTTGGCAGTGGACTGGATACGCTCCAGCTCCACTGCGATGGAATCCCGTATCCTGCAGAACAGATCGTACTCCAGCGTAGTCAGCTTGTCCTCCGCGTTCAGTATGGTATCCTCCAGTTCTTTCAGCCGTGGGGTGGTGTACCGCTCAGCGTTGGCAAGCGTCTGCTTCCGGATATAGTCCTCAGGAACCATGTTTTTATAGGAATTGGTCACTTCAAAATAGTACCCGAATACCTTGTTATATTTTATTCTCAGGTTCCGGATGCCCGTCCGTTCCCTGTCCTGCTCCTCCAGCTCGGCCAGCCACTGCTTTCCGTCCCGTTTCGCGCTGCGCAGCATATCCACGGTCTCGTCGAACCCGTCCTTGATGATACCGCCCTCCCGGATGGTGACAGGCGGATCCTCCTCAATGGATGCCAGTATCAGCTGGAAAATATCCGAAAGAGCGTCAATATTGTTCTCGATTGCCGTCAATTCCTTGCCGGAAAATCCCTTCAGCACTGCTTTTATGGCAGGAAGCATCTCCAGTGAATTGCGGAAGGCGATAAAATCCCTTGGATTGGCAGTTTTGTATGTAACTTTGCTCAGCAGCCGTTCCAAATCGTACACGGGATTCAGGTACTCCCGGATTTCATCCCGGGATACGCTGTCCTTACCCAGCTCTTCCACCGCATCCAGACGCCGCTCCATTTCCGCCCTGTCAATCAGCGGCTGCTCCAGCATACTGCGCAGGAGCCGCCCGCCCATGGCAGTCTTCGTCTTGTCCAGCACCCAGAGAAGGGAACCCTTTTTCTGCTTTTCCCGAAGCGTCTCCGTCAGCTCCAGGTTTCTGCGCGTGGAACTGTCAAGCAGCATATATTTGCTGGTCAGATAGGGATAAATATGGGTAAAATGCGCTAAATCCGTCTTCTGGGTATCATAGAGATACTGCAGAAGCGCCCCGGCAGCCGTCATGCCTGTGGGAAAATCACCGATTCCCAGCCCGGCAAGGGTGTTCACATTAAAATGCCGCTGCAGGATCTTCCGGCAGCCCTCATCGTCAAACAGATGGGATTCCAGGGTATTGACAGAAATACGGTACCGTTCCCGCAACTCCTCCACATCAAAGCCGCTGACCAGAAAGGCTTCATTGCAGATCACCTCTGAAGGCTCGTACTTCATCAGCTCGTCACCCAGCTTCTTTAAATCCTCCACCTCTGTGAGATAATAGTCGCCGGTGGTGACATCTGCCACTGAGATGCCGATTTTCGTAGGAGTATAGGCAATACACAGCAGGAAATTGTTCTTTGACTCCTCCAGAGACTGAAAATTTAAATTGGTGCCGGGTGTCACGATGCGGATAACCTCCCGCTTCACCAGCCCCTTCGCCAGCTTCGGATCCTCCACCTGCTCGCAGATGGCAACCTTGTAGCCCCGGCTGACCAGCTTTGCCAGATATCCCTCCACCGCATGGTAGGGAACGCCGCACATGGGCGCACGCTCCTCCAGGCCGCAGGATTTTCCTGTCAGGGTAAGCTCCAGTTCACTGGACACAATCTTTGCGTCCTCGAAAAACATCTCATAGAAATCTCCCAGACGGTAAAACAGAATGCAGTCGGCATACTGCTTTTTGGTCTCCATATATTGCTGCATCATGGGGGTCAGTTCATCAACGGGAATTTGTTCCGGCATTTGTATTGCTCCTGTTCTGTTGCTTTTGTATTTTGGTAAAAATGAGCGCATGTACTATGCTTTGTACACACGCTCTTATTCTAGCACAAAATATTGGGATTGTAAAATTCCTTTTGAGGAATTTCAGCACAACTTTCTGATACCAGCTATTACTTTCCCTCCGCCATTTTCAGCTGTGCCGTTACCAGTCCGTAGTAAATTCCCTTTTTCTCCAGCAGCTCGTTGTGAGTGCCGATTTCGGCAATCCCGTGCCTGTCAATCACTACAAGGCGGTCCGCATTACGCAAAGTGGAGAGACGGTGTGCGATGGCAAAGGTAGTCCTGCCTTTTACCAGCCTGTCCAGCGCCTGCTGAATCAGGAATTCGCTCTCCGTATCCAGGGCGGATGTGGCCTCGTCCAGGATCAGCAGCCTTGGGTTGTTTAAGATAGCCCTGGCTATGGCAATCCGCTGCCGCTCCCCGCCTGAAAGGTTATAACCGTGTTCACCCACATAGGTGTTGTAGCCGTCCGGCGTCTTGCAGATAAAATCGTGGGCATTGGCTGCCTTGGCCGCCTGGATTACCTCAGTCAGGCTTGCATCCTGCCTTGCGAAACGAATGTTCGCCAGAATGCTGCCCGAGAACAGGAAAGTCTCCTGGAGTACCACGCCGATCTGGGAATGAAGGCTCTCCGTCTTCATGTTACGGATATCCACGCCGTCGATGGTGATCCTTCCCTGGTCTACATCATATAAGCGCATAATCAGGTTGATCAGTGTGGATTTTCCCGTGCCGGAAGCGCCTACCAGTCCAATCATCTCCCCTGGCTCCACCCGGAAATCGATGTCCTCCAATACCGGTTCGTAGGTATGGTAGCCAAAGGAAATATGCTCAAAGGAAAATGCACCCCGGATGGGAAATGCCCTGCTGTCCTGTCTGTCCGCAATGACCGGTTCCTCGTCCAGCACGTCGTAAATGCGGTTCATACTGGTGACCATCTGCATTACCATCCTGGGCATATGGGTCATCCAGTTCAGCGGCCCGAACAGATAGCCGCAGTAAGCGATAAACTGAACCAACTCTCCCAGCGTCATATCCCCCTTCAGTACATCAATGCCGCCGAAGTACACGGCAATATAGGTGCCTGCCCCCAGAAGGAAGGTCAGGATGGGGAAAAAGACTGCCCAGAAGGTTTCGTTCTTCTTGCTGATATCGGCAAATTCCCGGGTTTTTTTCTGGAAGCGTTCCGCCTCCCGCTCTTCTTTTCCGAAGGATTTCACCACCCGCATTCCCGAGATAATGTCCTGCAGGCTGCTGGAAAGATCATCCAATTTCAGCCACTGTTTATGGAAAATTGTGTGAATATGGTGCCAGAACAACCTGGTAACCGCAAATACCACCACAATAAACGCCAGAGATATAAGCGTCATTTTCCAGCTGATGGAAAACATCACCACCAGAGATACCACCATGGTAATTAAAGTGGAGAACATCCCTCCAAATACATCTTCCATAAATTCGCGGATCTGCCGCGTATCCCGCGCCACCCGGTTTAACAGTTCTCCCGGCTTCCTGCTGTTGATGAAGGAGAGGGACAGGGACTGTATCTTGTAATAAAGCTTCTGGCGCAGCGTCATGCTTAAGGAGGTGCCCAGGGAGATACACTGCCAGTACTGGAAATTGTCCAGCAGGATCCGTGCCGCCACCATTATAAAGGTAGTCCCCGCAAATGCCCACCAGTCTGCCCAAGTTCCCTTTCCGGTGGAAAGGGCGCCGTCAATGAAGTTTTTCTGCACCATGGGTACAGCCAGGTTCAGCAGGGAAACCAATGCCATCAACAGGGAAATCAGCAGAAGCTTTCCTGTATAATCGCCGCAGAGTTCCTTGAATTTTTTCAGCAAATCCGTTTTGCCGTCACAGTAGGGGCATTTGCTGGTGCCCGGAAGCGCCCTGCCGCATTTTTCACAATATTTCTCATACTCCAGGCTGACTACCGGTTCCGGCTTTCTACCGGTTCGGCGCGCCGTCAGGATAGTCTGGGCGCCCCTGGCCACATAAGCGGCCCGGACAATGTGGCGCATGGAAAAACGCGCCGCACAAATCATCTGCCCGTCCTTTTTCGTCACGGTCAGGATGCCGCTGTGTACCTGGTGTTCGCATTTGACGGTTTCGCAGTCATCCAGAAGAAAGGATGCCGCCACGTTTTCCCCTTCCAGCACCAGAAGGCGCTCCCCGGTCACCACAATCCAGGTTTTTTCCGTATAGGCCTGCTTTGCCTGCATTTTCCGGCTGTCAAATCCCAGGTCCACCGGGATACAGTACATGGGGTCCTCCCCCGGCGCAAGCCCAAGGGCATCCATCTGCCCCTTGTTTAATGTATATAATAGTTTCATAAAGTTCAAGTGCCTTTCTCTTATCAATGGTTCCGCCTTAGTTGCGGCCACTGTCTTAAATTACCAAACACGTTTTTTAGATAAAGAGATCCAACTTCTTGCGTTCCATGACGCCAAGCTGATAAAAATCCGGAATTTCATAACGGTTCCCGTCGATATCCGTCACCAGCAGCCTGGAATCACTCAGATGAATTACGGCGTCCCCGCTCATCTGTGTGGTAAAACGGCAGGCGCCGAAGGCCGTTACGACATTCCAGTAGGCATAGCCGTACTCGTCTTTCACATCCAGCACCTTGGTAATCACCGGCATGAAGTAGCGCAGTTTAATCTGTTCCCTCAGCATGTCCTGCTGTTCTTCCGGCAGCTGGGACAGTTTTTCAATGATGCCAATCTCTTTTGCCTTTTCGTCGGACTCTCTGACGGAGATGAATTCCTCCGGGTTGGTCAGCGGGAATGTCAGGTACACACCCACGCGGGCATATTCCTTATCTTTTGTCTTCAGTGCAAGGAAGCCGCCGGGAGTCCTGCTGAAAACAGCGTTCTCCCCGTTCAGGAAGCGCATTTCCAGCAGCTCCTCAGATTCTTTTTTCAGGGCTTCCTCATCAAATTCTTTTAAATCCAGCAGGTCCATGCTGTTACCAGATCCTTCCATATTGTTTCCTTTCTTATTTCCAGTTCCGCAACTGCCCTTCCAATACCTGGTTCGGACAGACTGCTTCCGGACGCCCCCTACTCTATGCCGCGCATGGCGAGGGCTTTTGTCTGGAGTTCGCTCAGTTTATAGTAAGTACCCTTTTGGGCAAGCAGTTCTTCATGTGTCCCGGACTCCGTCAGCCTGCCGTCATCCAGCACGATGAGGTGGGTGGCGTTGCGCAGGGTGGAGAGCCTGTGGGCGATGGACAGCACGGTCCGTCCCTTTTCCAGGCGTTCCAGGGACTTCTGGATGGCAAGCTCCGTCTCCGTGTCCACGGCGGAGGTGGCTTCGTCCAGAATCAGAATCTTCGGGTCGGCAAGGATTGCCCTGGCAATGGAGATGCGCTGCTTTTCCCCGCCTGAAAGAGAACGGCTTGATGAGCCAAGGAGCGTATCGTAGCCCTCCGGCATCCTGCAGATAAAATCATGGGCATTTGCCTGGACGGCAGCGCGGATAATTTCTTCCCGGGTAGCTTCCGGCCTGGCATAGGCGATATTCTCCGCTACCGTCCCCATGAATATATACGTCTCCTGGGACACCATTGCCACATTTTTCCGCAGTTCCCGGAAACCGTACTTCTTTACGTTAATGCCGTCCACCAGCACTTCACCCTCCTGGGTATCGTAAAGCCTTGATATCAGGTTTACCAGGGTAGACTTTCCAGCGCCGGACCTCCCCACAATGCCGAATACTTCGCCGGCATTTACATGAAAGCTGATATCCTTTAAGATGGGCTTATGGGCTTCATAGCCGAATGTAACGTTTTTCAATTCGATTTCACCCTTGAATTCGTCCGGACGTACCGGCTCCGGCATTTCCTTCACTTCCGGCACCGCGTCGATGATTTCAAACATGCGCTGCGCCGAGTTCATACATTCGGTATACCAGCGGACGCTGCGTGAGAAAAACTCCAACGGACCCTTCATCTGTCCCACATAACCGGAAAAAGTAAGCAGCAGGCCCAGCTCGATACCGGCACCGCTGATCATCATGGCGCCGCCCACCGCCCACACCAGGAAGCTGATGGTGTCTTCCACCGCAAAATACAATGCGAAAAAACGGATGTCATAACGCGCCACGTCCAACTCCGCTTTTTTTACTTTCCTGTTGTTTTTGGAAAAGCGCGTCATCTCCTGCTCCTGCTGGCCGAATGCCTTGACCACTCTTGCCCCGGTGAGATTCTCGTTCATCTGCCCCTTCAGCCGGCGGTTGGCGCGATGCCTTTTCCCGTAAAAATGCCAGAGCTGCGGCACCATTTTATAGCTTAATACAATCAGCAGCGGCATCAATATTAAGGATACCAAAGCCAGCAGCGGATTCAGGCAGAACATGATGATACTCATGGCAATGATATTTCCCATGTTAATGAAAAAATAGGGAATACCGTCTATAAAAAAGCTGGATATCTCCTCGGCGTCGTCAGACACCCTGGTCATCAGCCCTCCCGTCTGCCGCTTGGAGTAGAAGCTGATTGACAGCCGTCCCATAGAAGAAAATACCTGGCTCTTCAGGGTCGCCACCACCTCCGGGGCGATTCTGGCGGTCAGCGCCCCCTGCAACATACCCAGGCCCTGAATGGCAACCTTTGTCACAACCATTGCAATCACCAGCATCGTCAGCGCAGCCACAAAGCGTCCCGCCGGAAGATGCAGCAGCATAAGGAACTCCTCATTCCTCGCCAGAACCTGGTCATAGAGAACCGTTCCGCTCAGATACGGCCACGCAAGGTTCAGCAGCGCCGTGCCCAGATAACAGAATATCATCACAGCCAAATACTTGGTGTAGGGCTTAAAATAGGAGGCCACACGCAGCAGGATAGATTTTTTATCCATACATTTCGGACAGACCTTCCGCTCCTGGTCAGGGTAAATCATGCCGCATTTGGGGCAGCACTCTTTTCCTTTCCGTACATTCAGGTCATTCTCTTCTATTTTCTCCCCCTTTTTCACTTTTTCCGTCAGGCTGCAAAGCCGTAGGAACATCTCCATTTTTGTATTGGAAAAGTGGCAGAGATTGCGTTCCGCGCCGTCGATTTCAGCCATCAGCACGCCTGATGCCACCTGCCGCAGCACTTCCATCTTCCCGATGCGCTGCAGTTCAAAAATCTGTATGGCAGGCTCTTCTGCCAGAGCCATCTCCCTGTTCATCCTCTCTTTTGCGGCAAGCTTTTTTCTCACGGACAGACTTTTTCCCGGATTTTGTTCCGTGGAAAGATTCTCATCCGTGTGCCAGCCTCCGTATCCGCCAAACCGATACTCAGCCTTTTCCCGATAGGGATATGCCGCGAAAATCAGCTTATCTCCGGCCAGTGCTACAATGGAATCCGCAAACCGGTAGTCAGCATCAAAGTCGGCCATGGCGGCAAACAGAATATTTTCCTTTTCAATTCCGTATTTACCGGCCACCGTTGTAAAACTTTTCGGTAAATTCATTCCCTTCCTCCATTATTTCCATACTGCAGTACCTTGCCCTGCGGCTCTGCGCGGCAATGCAGCGGAACCCCTCATAATTCCGTTTTTCCATGCACACGTCATGTTGTTTGCCGGAAAAATCCGCCTGGCGTACTGCAGCCTCTCCCGCATATTTGTAAAATGTCCATCGTCCGTCCGGCAGCCGGTATTGTCAGCTGCGCCTGCCTGTCCTGATTTTCCTGACAAGGAAAAAATGGTGACAAAAAAGCCATGGCTCCTGGAAGCAGATAGCCATGGCTCTGATACGCCATTTTTTGTCAGACATCAAGTAATGACTGCCGATGAATTAATCTACAATATCCGCGGGAGGCAATTTCTTTACGATAATTAAATTCATTTCGTTCATTCTAAAACCGGTCATGATTTTCTGCCTCCTTTCTTTTTATTTTTGACCCTTCTAATGGAATGCACTTTGTTTAGTATAAGCATATCCCCTGGGAATGTCAACCCATTTTTGTAATATTTTCCGATTCCGTAACAGTTCCCTCGTAACAGTTCAGACAGCCCCTCTCGCGAAGTCAAAATTGCGCTCTGTGCAATTTTGCGAGACTTGCGGGCGCCAAAACGCATTCTTTTCGCGTTTTGTGTGCATTCTCGTAACAGTTCAGCGCCCTGTCTGAACTGTTACGTTCCCTTCTTCAGCCGGCGCATAATGTACAGATAGCTGGGAACCAAAATGAAATCCGCCCCCAGCCAGGCCAGAACCTCCGCATACATGATTCCGTTCTCACCGAATACCACCGGGAGCAGCAGCGCCGTGCCGGTACGCATGATAAATTCCGCCACGCCGGAAGCCATAGGCAGCAAGGTATTGCCCAAGCCCTGGATACAGCTCCTCGTAATATGCAGCACATACAAAACCGGAAGGCACAGTGACATAATGGCCAGGTAACGGTAGGCAATTTCCAGCGCCTGAACGCCTGCCCCCGCGTCCTCCGGCATAAACCATGCGAGAATCCAGCGCCCAAACCCCAGCATAACCGCCGCAATCAGCACGGAAGTAGCCATGGCTATCGCCAGTCCTGCCCGTACGCCTTCGGAAACTCTCCGCAGCTTGCCGGCTCCCAGGTTCTGCCCGGAATAAGTCACCATGGCATATCCGTAAGAGGTAGCCGCCACCTCCAGAATTCCGTACAGCTTGTTGGTGGCGGTCATTCCCGCAATAAAGATGACGCCGAAGCCGTTTACAATCATCTGGACAATCATTCCGCCCACCGAAATGACCGTATTCTGAAATGCCATAGGCAGCCCCAGCTTCATCAGCATAACGCAGAGGGCGCCTTCCGGCTTCCAGTCCTCTTTCTTCAGCCGCAGTTCCCGAATACGGCGGATATGCCAGATACAGTATACTGCCGACAGGCACTGTGCAATCAGCGTGGCAGCCGCAGCTCCCTGGACGCCCCATTGAAATTCCATGACAAAGAGGAAATCCAGTATAATATTTGTCAGGGAAGCGATTACCATGGCTATAAGAGGCTGCCTGCCGTTTCCCAGCGCACGCAGGACCGCCGCCGCCAGGTTGTATGCCATCACAATGGGAAGCCCCCCGAACAAAATGCGCAGGTACGCCATGGAAACGGGGCGTATTTCCACCGGCGTCTTCAGCAGTGAAATTGCCCAGCCGGCCGCGGCTTCACTGAGGACGGTCAGGCAGAGGGCACACAACATTGCCAGAAAGATGGAATTTGTAATCGTTCGGCGCAGCTTCTCTTTTTCCCCTGCGCCGAACCTCTGTGCCATCAGGATGGAAAACCCCTGCGCAAAGCCCTGCGTCACCCCAAGCGTCAGCCAGTTCAGCCAGTCCACCGCCCCCAGGGCTGCCAGCGCCTCCACTCCCAGCACCTTTCCGACTACAGCCGTGTCTACAACCGTATACATCTGTTGGAAAATATTTCCCGCCATCAGGGGCAGCGAAAACAGAAGGATAATCCGCCAGGGATTTCCCTCTGTCTGTACGTTTGTATCCGGCTTTCTGCCCGATATGCCTTTCTCTTTTGTACGTTCCATGATGATTGACCCGGTTCTTTCTGTTCCGTACAGGCCTGGAAGCCCTGGCGCGGGCATACAGGCCGGCCTGGAAATTTTTTACACGATTCAGCGGCTAGATTGCCCCTCTGCTGCCGTTTTTACCCTTCCGGCCAGGGCAGATCCGACACTTCCAGCTTCTTGTCCCGAAGCATCAGTTCCTTCACCGCCTGGTCCGCACTTTTGCCGCCGAACAGCACCTCGTTAACCTTCTCGATAATGGGCAGCTGGATGTGGTATTTTCCGGCAAGCTTCATGGCCGCCTTGGCAGAATGGACGCCCTCCACCACCATCTGTACTTCGCCCATGGCCTCTTCGTAAGTCTTTCCCTGGCCGATGAGGATACCTGCCCGGCGGTTTCTGGAATGCATGCTGGCACAGGTTACAATCAGGTCCCCGATACCGGTGAGGCCGCAGAAGGTCTCGAATTTTCCGCCCATGGCGGTACCAAGCCTGGCGATCTCCGTAATTCCCCGTGTGATCAGGGCCGCTTTTGTATTGTCCCCGTAACCGAGGCCGTCCGCAATCCCCGCCGCAAGGGCCACCACATTCTTCAGGGAGCCGCCCAGCTCCATCCCCAGGATGTCCGGGCTGACATAAACCCGGAATGTCTCGCACATAAACAGATTCTGGATATATTCGGCCGTGGCTTTTGACTTTGCCCCCACTACAATGGTTGTAGGAAGCCCTCTGCCCACCTCCTCCGCATGGGAGGGACCGGACATCACTGCTACATCCGCCTGCGGTATCTCCTGCTCGATTATCTCGGAAAGCGTCATCAGGGTAGCTTCTTCAATTCCTTTCGCCACGTTCAGGATCTTTTGCCCCGCTTCCGTAAAAGGCGCAAAGCGACGGGCGGTGACACGGGTGTAGGAGCTTGCCACTGCCATCACCAGCAAATCCATCCCCTCGGCCGCCGCTTTTTCTTCCGTTGTAAATACCATGTCTTCCGGCAGCTTTACCCCCGGCAGCATCTTGTGTTCATGGTTTTCCCGCAGCATTTCGATTTCCGTTTCCAATGCCGACCAAACCGTAATCTCGTGCCCGTTCTTCCGCAATAAAGCTGCCAGGGCAATTCCCCAGCTTCCTCCGCCAATGATACCTACCTTTGCCATAATACCTCTTTTCCGCAGACATTCTGCCGCTCTTTATTATATCGGTGTCTTCTTCCGCTTGTCCGTATCCGTTCTTCTCCCAACGGCCCGGCCGCCATGCTCCCTGCCTAATGGCTGTCCTGTTTGCTGCCCGCTGCTTCCACATCCACTTTATTTTTCTTTAACAGATAAGTCTTCCGCTCGTTTCCATGAACCAGGCGGACGATGTTTTCCCTGTGCTTCCAGTAGGCAAGAACGGCCAGAAGGACGGAAATAATATACATTTCAACCAGTTCCGCCTGTGTCACTCCGGCAAACACGCCCATCTGCCCGCAGACAGCCATCTCGATGACAAAGCCCAGGTAAACCAGCAGGGAACCCAGCGACACCAGATGGGTGGTAAAGAAGATGCCGAAAAACACCACGATTCCCATGACGATAAAGTAGGGGTGAAATGCCAGAATCAGCCCTGCTGTGGCGGCAATTCCCTTTCCGCCCTTAAAATTCATATAAAACGGATAATTGTGTCCCAATACCGCGCCGGCTCCCGCATAAAGGCTGAGAAGGTATATCATATCAGGATGGCTGTTTCCGAACAGCAGCCGTGATACCCATACCGCAGCCATGCACTTCAGGCAGTCCCCGGCCAGCACAATCAGCCCGGCTTTCGTCCCCAGCACGCGGAGGGCGTTGGTGGTCCCGGAATTCCCGCTGCCGTACTGGCGGATGTCGATTCCGTGTGCCTTACCGTAAAAATATGCCGTCTGAAACAATCCGCATACATAACCAATTGCCAAACAAAGTATCCTTTCCATCATTTGTCATAGCTCCCTTTCAAATGGACACGTTTTCATCTGAGTGTTTTTTCCCATAAATGTATTTCTCTGCCGTCATTCATTGCGTTCCCTGATAATAAAACGCAGCGGCGTTCCCCTGAACCCGAAGGTCTCCCGAATCTGGTTCTCGATATACCTGGTATAGGAAAAATGCATCAGCTCTTTATCATTGACAAAGATAACAAAAGTAGGCGGTTTCACTGCCACCTGTGTGATGTAATAAAGCCTCAGGCGCTTTCCCTTATCCGATGGAGGCTGCTGCATTGCCACCGCTTCTGCCATGATCTCGTTCAGCACGCCGGTAGCAACCCGCATGGCATGGTTCTCGCTGACCATATCTATTATGTTGAACAGCTTTGGAAGCCGCTGCCCTGTCAGCGCAGATATGAACACAATCTCCGCATATGGCATGTAGGACAGGACACCTCGGACTCTATCGGTTACTTCATAGATTGTTTTGTCATCTTTTTCCACCGCGTCCCATTTATTTACGGCTATGATGACCGCCTTACCGCGCTCATGGGCAATGCCCGCAATCTTGGCATCCTGCTCGCTGACGCCTTCCACCGCGTCAATGACCAATACCACGATATCCGCCCGCTCCACCGCACTGACGGCACGCACAATCATATAATGCTCCAGGGCTTCCTTGATTTTATTTTTCCGGCGCAGCCCGGCTGTATCTATGAATATATATTCCTTGCCGTTGTGGACGATTTCCGTATCTACGGCATCCCGGGTAGTTCCGGCAATGTCCGATACAATGAGGCGTTCTTCCCCCAGGAGCCTGTTGATCAGGGAAGATTTTCCCACATTGGGTTTTCCCACGATTGCCACCCTGGGACGCTCGTCTGCCTCTTCCTCACTGACCGCGTTGTCGAAATGGGAAATAACCTCCTCCAGCATATCACCCAGTCCAAGCCTGTTGGCTGCGGAAATGGGATGGGGTTCCCCGATTCCCAGGTTATAGAATTCGTATACATCCGCCATATATTTTTCAAAGCTGTCCACCTTATTGACCACAAGTACTACAGGCTTGTGGGAACGGCGCAGCATGTCCGCCACCTTGGCGTCCGAATCCACCAGGCCGTCCTTTACATCCACCAGAAACAAAATAACATCCGCTGTGTCTATGGCAATCTGTGCCTGTGCCCTCATCTGGGACAGAATGATATCCTTGCTGTCCGGCTCGATTCCGCCTGTATCAATCATGGTAAAATCCCGATCCAGCCAGCTCACATCCGCATAGATCCGGTCCCTTGTCACCCCCGGCGTGTCCTTCACGATGGAGATCATTCCCCCCGCCAGGGCGTTGAATAACGTAGACTTCCCCACATTGGGACGGCCTACCACTGCTACTACTGGTTTACTCATCTTTATATAATCCTTCCTGTATTCTGATTCTTCGTTTATCTGATCCTGTCCAGAATTGCGTCCAGCAGATCCTGACCGCTTGATTTTACAATATTCAGCGGGACTTGTAAAGCGTTCTCCACATCAGAAACCGTAAAATCGTCTAAAAATACGTCTTCCTCCGCCCGCAGCATATTGCTGGGCAGCAAAAGCCGCTCTGCCAGATCCTGCCCGGCAAGCTGCTTCACAAGGTCCTGCCCGGTGATCAGTCCCGACACTGTGATCTGCTCCCCGAAAAATTCATTTTTGATGGGATAGACCGTAATCTCCGTGCGGGGAAATTTTTCCCGGAGCTTTAAGGCCATCTGCCGCAGATAGGCCAGTACGATGCTGTCCCGGAACACCAGGTCGTAGATC
>OFFK01000921.1_pt1 | contig 23229 bp, 21 predicted proteins | sample 1521361 | NCBI WGS metagenome assembly OFFK01 (sample SAMEA3504096, study PRJEB24116) | mouse gut metagenome | biome: mouse gut; feature: mouse-associated habitat; material: faeces | place: Denmark | collected 2011 | reverse complement strand
CGGGGGAAAGCGGCGAGAACTGTAAAGCCAGTTCAGACTGTTACCTATCGGTATTGCGCATCACATCAGACGGGCGGAAGCTGGGGCTTGACCAGCGTATCATTAACCCCATGCTGCCGGATGAGCCGGAAACGAAAGTGAATAAATGCGTGTCAAATATTTTAAAGATATGGAAGGAAGGTGATACAGAAAAATTAACGCAGCTGGTGTTCTGCGACATTGCGACGCCATCTGGAAAACCAAATGACGGTTCTGAAGATGCTCCGTTTACAAATATCTATGACGACATCCGAAGGAAACTGATTTCTGGCGGCATGGCCCCGGAACAGGTTGCTTTTATACATAGTGCCAAGACGGACATACAAAAGAAAGAGCTGTTCGCAAAAGTCCGCTCTGGACAGGTGCGTGTTTTAATTGGTTCCACTCAGAAAATGGGCGCGGGGACCAACGTGCAGGACAGGCTCATAGCTTTACATGATTTGGATTGCCCCTGGCACCCCCGTGATGTAGGACGGATTTTGCGGACATTCAAAATAAAAAAGAAAGTGGAGGTAACAGACAATGGCAAAGACGATTTTTGAGGAACTGGGTGGAAAATACGAACGACAGGGAGATTATCTAATACCGTGCATAGCTTTACCAGCCGAAGAAGAACAGCCGATAGGCACATGGGGGCAACGGCATCTGGACTATCTGAAGCAGTACCGCAAGGTTACATACACCAATCTTCTCACAAGCGGCAGACTGAATACATACCTTGCCGACATCGACAGGCAGGCGCAGGAACGCTTTGAAAGGCTCATAGAGGGCATGAAACAGGCGCAGGGCATAACGGAACGCCTAAAGGAAGAAAACGCCTTAGAATGGACAGGGCGGCTCAACAACATAAGGGCTTGTGCGAGGGAGATTGTGAACGAAGAAATTATCTATGGATATTAAATTTCTCAAATTCTATTAGTAAATGAATTTGAGGTTTCACATGACTGTATATTATGATAAAATTATTAGTATGTATGGAGAAAGGAGGATTGGGGATTTATGCTTAATCCTATTGTTATTATTGCGTAGGCAAGGCTATCGCAACTGAAAATTGAATGAGTGTTGCGGGTAGCCTTTGCTGTTCCTATTAAACAGAAATATGATAGGAGTGCAAAATGAGCTATAAGAAAGCAACACATGTTCTGCCACAAGAATTATTGGCAAAAGTCCAAGAATACATTGATGGAGAGTTTATTTATATTCCGAGAATTTCTAATCATAAGAAAAACTGGGGAGCGACAACCTCAACACGTCAAGAATTACAAGATAGAAATGAGCAAATTTATATGGACTATGTTGCAGGTGAACATATGGAGTATTTAGCTGAAAAATATTTTCTATCCGTAAAAAGTATTCAGCGGATTATTGGGCAGTTGAAAAGAGAACATAATGATTAAAAGTGGGCTGGTATGGTTTATAAAACTATGCCAGCCTTATTCTTATGTTTATTTATGAAAAGAGTATTAGGTTTAGCTTGTCATGCTGTAATGTTACAATTTAATTGAAAAAATGAGACGGGAGGTGTCATTTATGAAAAAATGTTGTGACAATCCACCTTTTATTTTTTAGTTATGTAATGGGAGGAAATTTAGCATGGAGAAAAAAATGTGGGAAATACAGTTTCTCTCACTGCCACATATATTGAAGCACTGTAAAAAATGTGGCAAGAAAATGGCATTTACTTGTTCAGAACAATTTAGAATCAATGCACAGCGGAAGTATTTAGATATCTGGCTGATTTATAAGTGTATTAATTGTAATGTTACATGGAATGCAACTATTTTTTCCCGCATTTATCCACAATCGTTAGATGCAAAAATGTTAGAGAGGTTTCATAGAAACGATAAGGTTCTTGTAGAACAATATGCAATGGATAATGGTTTTCTACGAAAAAACGGTGTGGAAGTTGAACTTCCCCAATATTCGGTTATTGGGGAGAGTTTTTCTCCAGATGAAACTGTAGAACTTGAAATCAAAAGTAAATATTTTTTGCCTATAAAAGTATCTTCTCTTATAAGAGATACATTACATATATCACAGAAAGAATATTCGCAATTGATTATAGATGGAAAGATAAAAAGTATTCCTAATCAAGACTTGCAAAAATGCAAATTAAAAAATGGTATCACACTTATTTTTAACGAGGAAAGCAAGGTTAAACCTACCAAATAAAAAAAACGGTGATTTTGGCGGGCGGTTTTGCCATGCTCAAATGACTTAACAAAAACTCTCCAGACCTGTTTTAAAGTTTGGAGGGATTTTTAATGTCCTTTTTTCGGGCAGTTATACGTCTGCTCACGCAACGCAGAGTTTACCCATACATAGCATATCGGGGAATGGCAGGAAGCCAGTTAAAAAAATCCCTGCTTATGCAACGCTACTTCTCACCATGAAACCAGAAGTAGAATCTCCACTTAACAGAATATGTATCTCCTATAACCGTAGAGGTCACAGAGCCTTTGCGGTTTTTCTTTTGTCGTTTTTTATCGGAATGTGCCGCAAGGCTGTTTCTGGTGTTCATTGTCGCTCCCCGCCTTTCCAATCTGGATTTTTACATTTTCAAAATTCAGATTGGAGGAAAATACGGTGAAATATGCACCAAAAAAAGTATATATCAAAGAAAGTAGCGGCTATGTGGAACTGTTTTATAAGGATTTCTGCCGCCGTAGGCAAACCGACCAAAGCTATATGGACAAGCTGTTTATCCCCGTGCAGGGCTGCCTGCTTGAAGTCATGCGGGAACAGTACACAGAGTTTTACAAGGATAAAGAACGGTGGCGTTATCTGAAAAAACTGGACACAAATCACAGCCTGCTGTCACTGGAGGGTTTTACAGACGGTGAGGGAAATGTGATTGACTTCATTGCTGATGAAGCAGTGGACGTTGTGGAAACCGTTGTCCATGCAGTGATGATGGACAGGCTGAAAGCTGCCCTTTCCTTATTGTCGGATGGTGAGCAGGCATTGGTAAAGGCAATCTTCTTTGAGGAACTTTCCGAGAGGGAAGTCGGATTGCGGTTAGGCATAACGCAGAGTGTTGTAAACAAACGCAAAGCCAAAATCCTTGCGAAGCTGAGAACGATAATCGAGAACTAAATTTTATGGCGTTCAGCCCCCCTTGTTTTTTCCTTTGGGAAAATGAGGGGGCTTTTCCTGCCCTCTCAATCAATTTCGATTGGAGGAAAAGAAACATGGCATATAACCACGGACGTGAGGACAGGAAATGGCGCATCTGGAAAGAAGCTGAGGAAAAGGTTTTGCGAGAGTGCGGCGTTAGTGAAACGGTCATTGAACAAATCCGCACAGACGATAGGGCAGATTTTAATTCCAACAGGCGGTTTTACCGATGGGCGAGCGACTTCGGGGAATACCTTGAGGAAATGGAGAGTGGGGAGAAACAGGCAGAGATAAGGACGGTAACGGATTTACTGGATGAGATTGAAAGCGAAACTCTGTATCTTGCCTTAGTCACAGTGGACAGACGTACATTACAAATCGTCTTGCTGAAAATGCAGGGTTACTCCACAAAAGAAATTGCCCCGCTCGTGCATTTGACGGCAGGGGCTGTATATGCGAGGATGGCTCATTTACGTAAGAGGTTGCGTAAGATTTTATAATGATGTAGTCTGCTTTTCTGTCAAATGTTGAGTGAGAGGTCAAAAGCTTCTCACTCATTCTTTATATATGGTATCTCTTTATATGTTCTCTAATGGAATTATACAGAAGTGTTCTTCCCGGAGCATGGGGTGCGCTATATCTCTGTCAACGACGGGGTGGACACGCTGAACAAGAGCGCCATGGACATCACCCCGTTTCGCAATATCCTGAACGAAATGTACGCCGCCGACGTGTCCATGAAGGTGAAATCGGCCCTCCGTGCCAGGTTCAACAGCGGCCTGTATGTGTCCACCTCTCCCCCCTACGGCTACCTGAAAGACCCCGCCGACCACAACCACCTTATCATCGACGAAAAGGCGGCCCCGGTGGTGAAGCTGATTTTTCAAATGGCGCTGGATGGGGCTGGCATTGGCAAGATACGCAACCACCTCAACGCCAGCCATATCCTCCGCCCCGCCGCCTACGCCGCCGCAGAGCGGGGTGAGAGCGGCTATGAGCGGCACTTTGAGGGCAAGGAGGATAACCGCTACCAGTGGAGCAACAACAGCGTCAGGGCTATTCTACGCAGCCCTGTGTACGCTGGGAACCTTGTGGGGTATAAGCGGGTGGCGGTGAGCATGAAAAGCAAGAAGCGCCCCTCCAAGCTGCCGGAGGAATGGGAGGTGATACCCAACACCCATGAGGGCATTGTCACCCAGGCGCAGTTTGATACCGTCCAGCGGCTTATGACCAGCAGACGGCGGGACAAGGGCGGGAGCGGATTTGACAACATCTTTTCCGGGATATTGAAATGTGCCGACTGTGGCTACGCTATGCGGGCCATGAGCGCCAACCGGCGCAAGCGGCCCGATCCCATCGACTGTGTGCAGTATGTGTGCAACAACTACGGCACCAACGGCACCGGGGGCTGTTCGGCCCACACCATCGAGGCCAGGGACTTGTTTGACACTGTGCTGGCCGATATTCGCCATTACGCAAGGCTGGCGGTGGAGGGGGATGAAAAGCGGGTGCGCCAGCTTCAGCAGCAGCTATCCTCCATCGGGGCCACCGAGCAAAAGGCGCTGGAACGGGAGAAGCGCAAGCTGTCCAAGCGGCTGGGTGAGTTGGACAAGTTATTTTCAGCCCTGTATGAAGATAAGGTCATGGAGCGTATCACGGAGCGCAATTTTGACATGGTTTCCCGGAAGTACGAAACGGAACAGGCCCAGCTTTCGGGCCGGATTGAGGAAATCAACGCTTCACTGGCTGAAAAGGAAACCTCCGACAATGAGGATGTAGTTTTGGGAAGGACAGTTTCTCTCCCGGAACTGTCGGTCTTGGGATTCGGAATTGCAATCCCGGGAGTCGAGCAGCAGAACGCCAAAAAGCCTTATATTGTTCTGTCCCGCAATGGGGCGGACTATCCCATCGACATGGGACCGTCCTCTGCGGGGAACGCACGCCGCGTGGTGAATTTTTTGAAAAGGTTTCACGAGCTTCCCAAACGCATCGCGGAACAGAGGGATGAATGTCTGAGGGAAATCGAGCGTATAAAGGAACTGAGCCGGGAAACAAACCCCTATTTGGATGATATGAGGTCTTTGGAGGAAGAAATCACACGAATACGCGCCAAAATCACCTGACCGAATGATTTATCAATCACGGAGAAACTCTATGAAGGCTGAGGAATTTGCACCTGTAGTCCTGCCAAAAGCAGCCGCAAAAATTCTTGGGATTACGATAAGCGATTGTACAAACAGCGTAATCAAATCGAGTCTATCTTTGTAATAAACTATGTGATATAATTAGGACCTGTTTGATAAATAGCGGAATGCCCAAGACCGCCGCTTGGGCGTATTGACATTTTTCAAACAAGCTCTGGATGGGTTGGATCAGGAGGCTATGATAATCCGAAGAAATGACGCTATAGTACCAGGAGGAAAGCGTAGCATGGAGCAAAAAAGCGAATTAAACGAGGCAAAACATGATGTTTCCAGCATCATTGGATTATTTCTGGTGGATGCCCGGGGACAAGTAATATTTTGCAATGAGGATGCGCAGAAAATTCTGGGCCAGAGTCCTGATGCAATTGTGCATCAGGATATTTATGCCATCCTGCCCTTTCTGGAAAATAAAAACGGATGCCAGCAGTATCAAAGAGGGGATCAGTGTTTTTTGTGGCAGAGGATTCCGCTGCCAAAGGGGCGCGGCCTGGAATGTGCGGCAGAATGCATTTTACTGATTAACCTGCACTATTTGGAGACACCGCAGCAGCTGGTAGAGCAGCAGATGAGAGAAAGTTTACAGGAGATTATTGAAGGAAGCTTTGATGGACTGTTGGTTACGGATGGGGATGGTAATGTCCAGATGGCCAATCAGGCATATATCCACAACACTGGCATTCAAAAGGAACAGCTGGACGGGCACAACATGCAGGAGCTGGTCAATCCGGTTTGGATGAAGCAGTCGGTCGTTTTTCTGGTCCGACAGCAGAGGGGGCCGGTGTCGCTTCAGCACGAGACTCAAAACGGCAAGCACATTATTGTAACCGGAATGCCAGTGTTTGACCGAGAGGGGAATATTAAGCGGATTGTGGTAAATTCCCGGGATATTTCGGAGATATATGCATTGAATCAGAAGCTTCAGGAAGCCAAAGCCATGGAGGAGTGCTACACCCAGAGCCTGCAAATGTACCAACAGAGCCAGGACGATCTGGAGCATCTGGTGATTTATAGCAACAAGATGCAGAATGTTTTTTATACCGCCAAAAAACTGAGCAATTTTGATACCAGCGTACTGATCACTGGAGAGTCCGGTGTGGGCAAAGAGGAGGTAGCCAGGTACATCCACACCCACAGTCTAAGAAGTGAAAAACCCTTTGTGGCGATCAACTGTGGGGCGATTCCTGAGAATCTTTTGGAGTCGGAGCTGTTCGGCTACGAGGGCGGCGCCTTTACCGGCGCGCTGCGGGGCGGCAAGCCGGGGTTGTTTGAATCAGCCAGTGGAGGCACATTGATGATGGATGAAATTGGCGAAATGCCGCTGTCCCTCCAGGTTAAGCTGCTGCGGGTACTGGAGAAGAGGGAGGTAGTACGCATCGGTGGAAGCAAGCCAATTCCAGTGAATGTGCGGCTGATTTCGGCCACCAATGCCAGTCTGCCTAATATGGTGCGGCAGGGAACGTTTCGCGAGGACCTTTACTACCGTCTCAACGTGATTTGTATTCCTGTTCCACCGTTGCGGGAACGACCGGAAGATATTCCACCCCTCAGTCTACGGTTTATCCACATGTTCAATACCCAATATGGGGCAAGTAAACGGTTGACCTACGCTGTGCTTCAAGAGTTTCAACGATATTCCTGGCCAGGCAACGTCCGGGAATTGAAAAATACCATTGAAAACATGTTTGTGCTGTCTGGACGGGAGTACTTGCAGGTAAATGATATACCTTGGAGGCGCTCTGCCCGAAGCGAGGGAATCCCCCCCCCCTTGCGGCCGGAGGATCAAGTCAATTCGTTAAGTGAAGCTTTGGAAGAGTATGAACGGCAATTGCTTTTGGTGACAAGTGAACGGTGTTCCTCTACGCGGGAGATGGCAGCCGAGCTGCGGGTAAATCAATCCACTATTGTAAGAAAAATGAAAAAATACGGAATTACCTTATAACATTATATTGAAATAAGAGAAGGCGATGCATTTCCACATCATTTGATGCGGAAATGCATCGCCTTTTTCTTTTTATTTCCAGATTTCATGATTGGTCCGGTTGAGGGAAAAAGACTAATTTTGTGGGAAAGAAGCAAATATAAGAGAAAAGAAGCGAAATTTAGCGAAATAAATTGAAAAACAATTTTCTTCGAAAAATCTCTTGAAATTGGCACGGAGATTGCTCGATGTGATAAATAAGAAATTCAGGAAAGGTGGTTGTTATGACCTCGAAAGAAATGTTAGGACAGCTGATGGACCGCCATTACGCAGATGCGCTGCGGGCAAAGGTGGAAGGAAGGTTGGTAGCCTGGGCCACGTCAATCTCGCCCCAGGAGCTGCTGGAGACAATGGATATCACAGTGGTCTATCCAGAGAACCATGCGGCGGCAATTGGGGCCAGGAAATGCGCCCCTGAGCTGATTGCCCACTCAGAGGGGCAGGGATATTCCTCCGATCTGTGTTCCTATGCGCGGGTTAACCTGGGATATATGGATGTACAGGAATCTTTGGCGGGCAATATCCCGCTCCCTGACATAATTTTTTGCTGCAACAATATCTGCAATACAGTAATCAAGTGGTATGAGAATATTGCGAAGGAATTGAACATCCCTATGATCCTGTTCGACCTCCCCTTTAACCACCGCTATGAGGTCACAGAACAGAATGTCCGATATATCCGGTCCCAGTTTGAGGATGCCATCCATGTTCTGGAAAACCTGACTGGGCAGCCCTTCGACTATCAAAAACTGGAGCGGGTGATGGAGGTTTCCTCCCAGACGGCGAAACTGTGGAAAAAGGCCTCTCTGATGGCCAGGAGCAAGCCCAGCCCCCTCAACGGCTTCGATTTGTTCAACTACATGGCGGTCATCGTATGTATGCGGGGCCGGCAGGAGGGGCTGGAGCTGTTCCGGCTGTGGTGCGGGGAGCTGGAGGAAAAGCGGCGGCGGGGCCTCGGCCCCTGGAAGGACCGGGAGGAGGAAATCAGAATCCTTTGGGACGGCATTGCCTGCTGGCCCTACCTCTCCGGTACATATAAGGCGCTGAAAAAGTATGGTATTAACATGGTAACCTCCACCTATCCAGACTCCTGGACCATTCTCTATGAGAAGGGCGATTTGGACGGGATGGCCCGGGCTTACAGCTCCAACTATGTCAACCGGAATCTGGAGTATGGAGTGGACAACCTGTGCCAGCTGGTAGAGGAGTTTCAGCTGGATGGGATCATCTACCACTCGAACCGCAGCTGTAAGCTGATGGACTTCCGGCAGTATGAGGTACAGCGCCAGGTGGAGCGGCGTACCGGCGTGGCCAGCGTAATTTTTGACGGGGATCAGACCGACCCCAGCGCCTTCTCTATGGCGCAGTTTGAGACGAGGATCCAATCCCTGGTTGAGATGGTCCAGCAGAAGAGAAGGGAGGAAAACGGACATGCCGGTTTGGAATAAGGAATTGGCCGCCCTGTGCCAGGCCGCGGAGCATCCGGCCCGCACAGTGCGGGAGGCGATGCGCCGTACCGGACGGGATGCGGTGGGTTGTTTTCCGCTGTATACGCCGGAGGAGGTGGTGGATGCCTGTGGTTTTTTGCCCGTCGGCCTGTGGGGAGGACCTCAGATTCCCCAGCGCAGCGAGCAGTACGTGCAGAGCTTTTGCTGCTCGATTATGAAGGCAAACCTGGATCTGGGGCTTGGCGGCGCCTACGACATTCTGAAAGGTGTATTGATTCCCACATTCTGCGACACGCTGAAATGTATCTGTGAGAATTGGAAAGCGGGTGTCCCACGCGTCCCTGCCATTGCGCTGGTGTACCCTCAAAACCGGGCTGCATCTGGAGCGGAGGACTATTTGGTTGCGGAGCTGAAGCGGGTGCAGGGGGCTTTGGAGGAACTGAGCGGCCATAGGACCACAGGAGCGGAGCTGGAGGCCAGCCTGGCAAAGCTTGAGCGGGCAAGGGCGGCCCAGCGCATGTTCTGTGAACAGGCGGGCAGGCACCCCGGGGTCGTGACGGCCCGGCAGCGGCATCTGGTTCTGAAAGCGGCTTGGTTTATGGACCGAGAGGATTACGCCCAGCGGCTGGAACAGGTCAATTTGGGCCTGATGGAACAGCCGGAGGACTCCGGCGAAAAGATTCGCTTGGTGGCGACGGGCATTATGATGGAGCCGCTGTCCCTGCTGGATGCGCTGGATGCCTGCGGCATGAGCGTTGCGGCCGACGATCTGGCGCAGGAGTCCCGTCAGTTTGCCACCCCAGCCCTGGAGGGAGGAAGCGTCCTAAAGCGGATTGCTGGGCGGTATCTGTGCCGACAGGGAGATCCTCTGGTGTATGACAGCGGGAAGACGAGGGGGAGCCGCCTGATTGAACTGGCTCAGCAACATCAGGCCGACGGTGTGCTGGTGTCAATGATGAAATTTTGTGATCCGGAGGAGTTTGACTATCCCATCTTCAAAAAGGAGCTGGAGCGGGCAAAAATTCCCATGCTTTATCTTGAGACAGAGCTGTCCAACAGCGGTATGGAATCGGTTCGCACCCGGCTGGAGGGATTCCGGGAGATGGTGCTGGAAAGGAGGCATGACGAATGAATATCTACAAAGTGCTGGTGGTGGGCTGCGGAACGATGGGTGGACAGATTGCCATTCAGACCGCGCTGTGCGGCTATCAGGTATACGCCTATGACCTCAAGCAGGAGATGACCCAGAAGGCTGCCTCCTATGCGGAAAGCTGGTTTGCGGGCCGGGTAAAAAAGGGGAGGCTGACCCAGGAGGAGAGCGCTGCAGCACAGGACCGGCTGGTGTTCACCAACGATCTGCCGCTGGCTGCGGAGGAGGCGGACCTGGTGGTGGAAGCAGTTCCAGATGTGGCAGAGATCAAACGCGCGGTGCTGGCCCATGTGGACCAGTATGTTCCGGAGCGGGCTTTTTACAGCAGCAACAGCTCCTATCTGGTCAGCTCAGTCTTTGCCGGCGCGGTGCGCCATCCGGAGCGGGTGGCCAACCTCCACTTTTTCAATCCGGCGCTGGTCATGGAACTGGTGGAGGTGGTGCGGGGGCCCCACACCTCCCAGGAGACGGTTGACGTACTGATGGAGTTTGCCCGATCCATTCGGAAGACGCCCATTTTGGTAAAAAAGGAGATTTACGGGTTTGTAGTCAACCGTATTTTCAGTGCCATCACAAAGGAGGCCTGTTACCTCTATGACCAGGGAGTAGCCGGGCTGGAGGATATCGACCTGGCAGTAAAAAAGGGGCTGGGACACCCAATGGGGCCCTTTGAACTGCTGGATATGACGGGGATCGACCTGGAGTATCACGTGCTGATGGAGAAGTTCCGTACAACAATGGATCCGGCCGACCGGCCGGCGGCAGTTCTGGTGGAGCACTACGCCAAGGGCGAGTATGGCCGAAAGACCCGCAAAGGGTTCTATGACTATGGGGAGGAAAAGAAATGAGCCAGTCGGAGCAGGTACGGCTGAATATCCAAGGCGGTATCGCAACACTTTCCATCCACCGGCCAGAAGCCAAAAACGCCTTGAGCCGGGAGATTGTGGACCGGATAGATGTGCTGCTGGACCAAGCGGCCGCTGACCCCGGCATCAAGCTGCTGACGGTCAGAAGCCAGGGGGACTTTGCCGCCGGGGCTGATATTCGGCAGATGGTGGACTGCACGCCGGAGCAAGCGAAAGCATTTGTCTTTACCGATACCTTCCAAAAGCTGGCGGCCCTGCCCGTCCCCACCCTTGCCGCCATTGAGGGCTATGCGTTGGGCGGGGGGCTGGAGCTGGCGCTGGCATGTGACTTTCGAATTGCCAGCAGCACCGCGAAAATGGGACTGCCTGAAACCACCCTGGGGATTATGCCAGGCGCGGGAGGCACCGTCCGGCTGGCCCGCCTGATCGGCCCCTCGCGGGCGAAAGAGATGATTTTTATGGGGCGGGCCATAGATGCGGAGCGAGCCTCGACCTGGGGGCTGGTTAACGAGTCGGTCCCGGCGGAGGACTTTGAGGCTGCGGTGCAAGAGTGGCAAAGACGGCTGATACGCCAGTCCAAAATGGCTTTGGCCGCAGCGAAGACTGCGGTGGAACAGGGGGCGTCTATGGAACTGATGCAGGCCCTGAAACAGGAAACAGAGCTGTGGAGCGGCCTGTTCTCCACACACGACCAGAAGGAGGGGATGAGGGCCTTTCTGGAAAAAAGGAAGCCCAGTTTTTTAGACTGCTGAATTGAACAAGAAAGGGTGTTAAATATGAGAAATGTGGTGATTGTGGCCGCCTGCCGCACTGCCATCGGCGCGCTGGGCGGGGCCCTCCGAAGTAAGAGCGCGTTGGAACTGACCATTCCGGTGATGCAGGAGCTGCTGCGGCGCAGTGGACTGGACCCAGCTGAAATTGACGATGTAATCTGGGGCTGCAACTACCAAAAAACCTATCTGGAAAACAACTTGGCCCGTGTGGCTGCGGTCAAGGCCGGACTGCCCATCACCGTACCTGGCATTACGGTGCATCGCAACTGCACCTCATCGGTGTCCTCTGTTCAAATGGGCTGTTATCAGATTATGGCTGGGGAGGCCGACTTTATCATGGCTGGCGGGAGTGAGTCGATGAGTAACGCCTCCCATACCGTGGATGGGGCCCGCTGGGGCAAAAAATTCGGCAATATGGAGCTGCGCGATTCCATGTGGGATTCCCTGACCCACCTAGGCGTCGGGCCCGCCATGGGGATTACGGCGGAGAATTTGGCCCAGCGGTACGGAATTACCCGGGAGGAGCAGGACGAACTGGCCCTGCTCAGCCAGCGGCGGGCCTGCCAAGCTCTGAAAGACGGTGTGTTTCGGGAAGAGATTGTACCCGTCGAGGTGCATACCCGCAAGGGCGTCGAGGTGGTGGACACGGACGAATATCCGAAGCAGGACGTAACGATGGAAAAGCTGTCCAACCTGAAGGTCAGCTTTTTGGAGGGCGGAACTGTCACGGCGGGAAACGCCTCCGGCATGAACGACGCGGCCTCCGGTGTGATTCTGGCGGCAGAGGACCGGGCAAAGGAGCTAGGCCTGCCCATTTTGGCTCGGATATTATCTACCGCCACTGTGGGTGTGGACCCGGATATTATGGGGATCGGCCCGGTGGACGCCACCCGCAAAGCCCTTGCCAAGGCGGGGCTGGCCCTGAAAGACCTGGATCGGATTGAGCTGAACGAGGCTTTTGCCGCGCAGTATTTGGCCTGTGAAAAGGAACTGGGCCTGGACCGCTCCATTACCAATGTACATGGCAGCGGAATTTCTCTGGGCCACCCGGTAGGCGCCACCGGAACCCGGCTGATTACAACGCTGCTCTATGAGCTGAAACGGACCGGCGGCCGGTACGGCCTGGTGGCAATCTGTGCCGGGGGCGGCATGGGCGTTGCCCTGGTGGTGGACGCGAAAACGGAATCGTAAGAAGTAGGAGGAAATTGTTTTGTATGTATTGAGTGAATTGCAGCAGCGCTACCGGGAAAAGCTGGTAACGCCGGAGCAGGCGGCGGCTGTGGTGAAATCGGGAGACAGGGTCCATTACGGTCTGTTTGGGGGCATCATCCGCGATCTGGACTGCGCCCTGGCCAAGCGGACCGGAGAGCTGACCGGCGTTACCGTGTACGCCACCATTTGGAACAATGACCATGTCCCCGCCATCCTCCAGGCGGACCCCCAAGCGGAACACTTCCATTACATCAGCACCCATTTCAGCGCCCTGGAGCGGAAGTTGAACAAACAGGGATGCTGCTGGTTTATGCCGGTGCAATTCCGGGAGAACTCAAAGCTGTATGCGGAGAATGTCGAGGGCGGTATTGATGTTGCCATGCTTCAGGTGGGCCCCATGGACCGCTGGGGAAATTTCAATCTGGGGCCTCAAATCGCGGAATACTGGGGTATTTTCCAACACTGCAAAAAGATTATCCTTGAAGTGAATGAAAAGATGCCCATCAACCACGGGTATCAGAATGTGATCAACCTCAGCCAGGTGGACTATGTGGTAGAGGGCAGCTGCCAGCCGGTGAACGCCTTTGACGCCCAGCCCGCTGGGGAGGTGGAAAAGCAGATTGCCCGCAATATTTTCCCCTACATCCACAGCGGAAGCACCCTCCAGCTGGGAATTGGGGGGATTCCCAGCACCATCGGCGCCATGCTGGCCGAGTCGGACGTGGATGACCTGAGCGTTCACACCGAGATGTTTGTAGATTCCTACTTAAAGCTGTATGAGGCGGGGAAAATCTCAGGAAACAAAAACCTTGACAAGGGGAAAATGGTCTACACCTTTGCCAGCGGCAGCAAGGCCCTGTACGACTTTATTGATGACAACCCTATCACATGGTGCGCCCCGGTGGACTATGTCAACGACCTGCACAACATCGGCAGCATCGACCGGATGGTATCCATCAACAGCTGCCTGCAGGTGGATTTGTATGGACAGGTCAACTCCGAATCGGCGGGCTGGCAACATATCGGCGGAACCGGAGGGCAGCTGGACTATGTGATGGGCGCGTTCCACTCCAAAGGGGGGCAGAGTTTTCTGTGCACACCCTCCACCCGCAAAAACAAGGATGGTACGGTGGAGTCCCTAATCCGGCCTCGGCTGGACGCCGGAGCCATTGTCAGCGTCCCCCGCAGCGCCACTCACTTTGTGGTGACGGAGTTTGGCGCGGTCAACCTGAAAGGAAAGTCCACCTATGAGCGGGCGGAGCTGCTGATCTCCATCGCCCACCCCGATTTTCGCGAGGAGCTTGTCCAAGAGGCCCAGCAGATGGGGCTCTGGAAGAACAGCAGCAAGGTGCTACCTTAATGCGTGCCCCTAAGATAATCAACATGGTTTAAACCGAGAAGGATTCGGTTTAAATAAAAGAGAAAATGGGAGGTTATTTTATGACAGTTTACACCGTGCTCATGGACTTCGCATTTGCGTCGCTGCTAATTTTAGTGGGACAGTTCCTGCGGGCGAAGGTACCCTTGGTCCAGAGATTTTTCATCCCCTCCAGCCTGTTGGCCGGATTTTTGGGATTTATCCTGGGCAAACAGGTACTGAACGTGATCCCCTTCTCCGACTCCCTCAGCTCCTACACAAGCGTACTGATGATCCCCATCTTCGCGGCCATCGGCATCAACGGGTTCAAGCTGAACAAAGACGCCATGAAGACAGAGGGGCAGCGGGTGCTGGGCTACGGCCTTTATAAGGCGACCCAGTGTTCCCTGCAATGGTGGCTGCCCGCCCTGCTGGCCGTCCTTGTGGCCACCAAGATTTGGCCCCAGACGGACAACAGCTTTGGCCTGCTGCTGGCCGCCGGCTTCCTGGGCGGACACGGCACTGCTGCGGCTGTGGGAGCCACTTTGGCGGAGATGGGCTGCACTGATGCCACAGACATCGCCATGACCTTTGCCACCGCTGGCATCCTGACCGGCGTGTTCGGAGGCCTGGCATTTATCAAATGGGCCACGGTCAAGGGCCACACTATGTACATTAAGGATTTCCAGAACCTCTCCGGCGACCTGAAAACCGGCATGGTCCGCCCCGAGAACTGCGAGTCCATGGGCCCCGAGACCGTCTCCTCCATCGCCCTGGACCCCCTGTGCTTCCACCTGTGCCTGATGTTGGTCCCCTGCGGCGTGGGCTATCTGGGCGCCACCTGGATTAAGAGCAATACTGGGGTAAGCATCCCCAACTACGCGATTGCATTCCTGCTCAGCCTGTTCCTGTTCATGATTTTGGGAGGCCCCTCCGACAAGGGCTTGTACCGCTATGTAAACAAACGCATCAATTCCCGCATCAGCGGCACCTGCACCGACTTCCTGGTGTTCTTCGGCGTGGCCAGCATCCGTCTGGACGTGGTGGTAAAGTATGCCGCCCCCCTGGTGTTCTTCATTGCGGTTGGCATTGTCATCGTGTGGTTCATCCTGTGTATCCTTGGCCCTGCCATGAACAAAGACAGCTGGTTTGAGCACAGCATTTTCGTCTACGGCTATGCCACCGGCGTGTTTGCCATCGGTTTTGTGCTGCTGCGCATTGTCGACCCTGAGAACGAGTCCCGCACTTTGAATGATACCGCCGTCACTACCCCCTTCCTCACCCCCCTTGAAACCTTTGTCTGGGCGGCCGGCCCCGCTATGCTGCTGGGAGGCCAGCACTGGACTTTCATCGGAATTTTTGCGGCTCTGTTCTTCGGCTGCATTATTGTGGCAATCGCCCTGAAGTGGTGGTATGTGAAGATACCTCTGTCTGAACGCAAGGCAATCCGCAGCTACGATGACTGAGCTTAAAAGCTGAAAAACTGATCTACCAACTATCAAAGCTCTTGCTGCGCAGTTTTTACTGCGCAGCGGGAGCGGCAGTAAAGAGGAGATTACCATGAGAATTACCGAGCATCCTATTTTAGGAGAATATGAAAAGGGTGAACTGGTAGAGTTTACGCTGGACGGGAAGCCCATGCGGGGCCGCGCCGGAGAGCCGATTGCCATGGCGCTGAAGGCGGCCGGCGTCCAGATTCACCGCTATACCAGCAGAAATCACAAGCCCCGCGGCATCTTCTGCGCCATCGGCCGGTGTACGGACTGCGTGATGATCGTAGACGGAAAGCCCAACGTGCGCACCTGCATCACGCCGCTGGAAGCGGGCATGAAGATTCAGACACAGTACGGCGTTGCCCCGAAGCCGGAGGAGTGATTGTATGCAGAGATATGAACTGATTGTAATTGGGGCCGGCCCCGCCGGCCTGTCCGCCGCCATTGAGGCGGCCCGGCGCGGAATGTGTGTCGTTGTGTTCGATGAGAACGCCCGGCCGGGGGGGCAGCTGTTCAAACAAATCCACAAATTTTTCGGCTCCAAAGAGCACAAGGCAAAAATCCGCGGCTATGTCATTGGCCGGCAGCTGTTGGAGAACGCGGAGGAACTGGGGGTTCAGGTGGAGTTGAACGCCACCGTCATCGGCCTGTTTCGAGAAAAAGAAGTTTGTGTGATGCAGAACGGCCGGGTTACCCACTATAAAGGCGACAACATTGTGGTTGCCACTGGCGCCGCTGAAAATATGGTGACTTTCCGGGGATGGGACCTCCCCGGCGTGATCGGCGCCGGCGCGGCGCAGACCATGATGAACCTCCATGGCGTTATGCCCGGTAAAAAAATTTTGATGGTAGGCTCCGGCAATGTGGGTCTGGTCGTCGGCTTCCAGCTGCTCCAAGCTGGCTGTGAGCTGGCTGCCATCATCGACGCGGCTCCCCGGGTGGGCGGCTACGGCGTCCACGCGGCCAAGGTGGCCCGTACCGGCGTTCCCTTCTACATGTCCCACACCATTGTCAAGGCGGAGGGCGGGGGCCATGTCACCGGCGCCACCATCGCTCAGGTGGACAGCAAATGGCAGTTTATCCCCGGCACGGAAAAGCATTTGGACGTGGATACCATCTGCATCGCAGTGGGCCTGTCGCCCATGTCTCAGCTGGCCCGAATGGGAGGCTGCAAGATGGTGGACGACCCCAAGCGGGGTGGTCTGGTTCCTGTGGTGGACCAGTACGGGTCCACATCGATCCCTGGAATCTACTGCGCAGGGGACGTCTCCGGCATTGAGGAGGCCAGCTCCGCCATGATCGAAGGGCGCATCGCCGGGCTGGCGGCGGCGGCCCGGGGCGGGTATCTGACCCAGGAGGAGCTGGAAGAAGCCTTCCGTCAACAGCATGGCTCTTTGGAACAGCTGCGCCAAGGGATGTTTGCCCCCAAGAACAAGGGCCGGACCGATCTGACACAGACGGACGAGGGATATGCCCTCTCGGCCAATTTGCTATCCTGCGGCTATGTGGCGGACGGGGAGGTATCCGCCTTCCCCAGTGCGCGGGCGGAGGGTTCGCAGGTCCATCCCGTGATTGAATGCACCCAAAACATCCCCTGCAACCCCTGCCAGGACGCCTGTCCCGTTGGCTGTATTAAGGTGGGGAGTAATATTACGTCCCTGCCAGCGCTTAATCCAGAGACACAGTGCATCGGCTGTGGGATGTGCGTGGCAAGCTGCCCAGGCCAAGCCATCTTTTTGTTGAGAGAGGTAGATGATCAGGCGGAGATTACGCTGCCCTACGAATTCCTGCCGCTGCCCCAGAAGGGGGATAAGGGTATGGCCCTGAGCCGCGGCGGACAGCCGCTCTGCCCGGCGGAGGTCGTGGAGGTTAAGGCGGCAAAGGCGATGGACCACACCAACCTGATTACCATGCGGGTCCCCAAGGAGTTTGCCGAGACCGCCCGCTTTATTCAGTTTTAAAGGAGGGGAGCTGCATGGAAAAGATTTTAGACCGCAACGTGGATCTGGGGCCCTTCGTCCCCCAGCCGGACGATGATATTATTATCTGCCGGTGTGAGGAAGTGACCAAAGGGGAAATCCGCCGCGCTGTGCATGATGGAATGTGGGACCTGAATGAGATTAGGCGCTATCTGCGTACCGGCATGGGCCTGTGCCAGGGACTGACCTGCGGCAAGCTTGTACAGTCCATTGTCGCCCGGGAACTGGGTGTCCAGCCCACCGAGCTGGACCACAATACCGCCCGGACTCCGGCCCGGCCCATTGAGATGTCAGTTTACGGAAACGAGATCATTGAGCAGGAGGTGGAGAAATGAGCACTCGTGCTGATGTCATTATTATCGGCGGAGGAATTGTGGGCAGCGCTGCTGCTTATTATCTCTGCCGCCAGGGGATTAAGCCCCTGGTTCTGGAGCGCAAGTGCATGGGCGACGGCGGCTCCAGCCGAAACGCCGGCGGTGTGCGCCAGTCAGCTCGGGATGTGCGGGAGCTCCCTCTGGCCATGTATGCGGTGCGGCACATTTGGCCCACCCTCACCGAGGAGCTAGGCGTTGATATTGAGTATGAGCAGAAAGGCAATCTGCGGCTGGGCAAGACGCCAGAGCATCTGGAAAAGCTGCGTAAGCTGACGGACAGCTGCTGCAAAATGGGGTTGGACATGGTGATGCTGGACAGCCAGCAGGCCCATGAGTTGAATCCCTACATGTCCGACGAAGTGGTCGGCGCGGCCTGGTGCCCCTCCGACGGACACGCCAACCCGCTGAAAGCCACCTTGGGCTTTTACAAGCGAGCCCGGGAGCTGGGCGCGCATTTCATCACCGGCGAGGAGGCGGCCGCTCTAAAACAGCAGCGCGGGCGCATCGCTCAGGTGGTTACCGACCATGGCAGTGTCTATGAGTCGGATCATATTGTGGTAGCCGCTGGCTTTGAGAGCAGGGATATCCTCAATACGGTGGGCATTGATATTCCCATGCGGAAAAAACTGATTGAATGTCTGGTGACGGAGGCTGTACCCCAGATGTTCAATATGATGCTGGGGGTGGCTACAGCGGACTTCTACGGCCATCAGACCCATCACGGCTCTTTGGTGTTTGGCGGCGGCGCGGGCTTTGGCAACTACTACGACTTCCAGGAGGATGTCTACAGTACCAGCATGACACCGCCTGTCATCTGCCGAAGCGTTCTGCGCTACTTCCCGCTGCTGGAGAATGTAAAGATCGTGCGCTCCTGGGCCGGCTGGGAGGACGAGAGCCAGGACGGCGTTCCTGTGGTGGGCGCCATCGAGGAGATTCCGGGACTGTATACGGCCTGCGGCTTTACCGGCCACGGCTTCGGAATTGGGCCCATGGTAGGCTATGAGCTGGCGAACCTTATTGGAAAAGGCAAATCGGAGCTGGATCTCTCCGCGCTGAGGTATAACCGGTTCCTGCCGAAGAAATGATTTGCCGCTGGATGTAAAGAAAGGAGCAATCGTGAAGGACTTTACTTTTATCATGCCTACCCGCGTGGTGTTCGGAGTGGGGGCCAGCACGCGTATGGGCGGGCTGTGCAGAGAGTTTGAAGTGGACCGGGTCATGGTTATAACGGATAAAATCATTGGGGCCTCGGAGGGCTTTGGACAGATCAAGGCAGGCCTGGAGCGGGACGGCATTGCCTATGAGGTATTTGACGATGTGGTTCCTGAGCCGCCCGCGGAGCGGGTGGACCAAGCTGCGGCCCAGATCAAGGCCAGCGGCTGCGGCCTGGTCATTGCGGTGGGCGGAGGCAGCGCTATTGATACGGCAAAAGCTGTGTGCGCCCTGTGCACCAACGAGGGGTCGATCCGGGACTATCTGTTTGGCGGAAGCCGCACGTTGGTAAAGCGCCCCCTTCCTCTGGTGGCAGTATCGACCACAGCGGGCAGCGGAAGTGAGGTTACTGCTGCCTGCGTAATCAGCGACGAGGAAAAGGGGGTGAAGCTGAGCCTGACCCACCCGTGGATCACCCCGCTCGTGGCGGTTGTAGATCCGATGATGCACAAGGATATGCCCGCAGTGATTACCGCCTCCACCGGTATGGACGCGCTGACCCACGCCATTGAGGCCTACGTCTCTGTACGGGCCAACCCCATCTCTGACGCATTCGCGCTGGCCGCCATTGAAATGATTGGCAGAAATATCCGCCGCGCGGTGTGCGTGCCAGAGGATATGGAGGCCCGCTCCGCTATGGCGGTTGCCAGTCTGCTGGCCGCCACAGCCTTTGTCAATGGCGGATTGGGTGCGGTACATGGAATTTCCCAAGCCGTGGGCGGCGCGGCCCACGTATCCCATGGAATCGGCAATGCGTTGCTGCTCCCGTATGTGTGCCAGCGGAACGTGCCCGGCGCTGTAGAACGTTTTTCCAATGTGGCCAAACTGCTGGGACAGCCGACAGAGGGCGTATCCCAGCGGCAAGCGGCCCAGTCTGCGGTGGACGCCATCCATCAGCTGCTCACGGACCTGCGCCTGCCCACTAAGCTCAGCCAAGTCCAGGTGGCCCGGGAGATGTTCCCCGCGATCATTCAGGGGACGATGGACTACCGCCTGCTCTCGGACAATCCGGTGAAACTGACGGGGCGGGATGTTCAGGAGATTCTGGACAATGCCTATTAATCACACTTATAGCAATCATCAGAATTGCTGGCAAATGTAGGGCGGGACGGCCTTGGCCCGCCATCCTGCCGCAAACGGCGCGCCTTTGTCAGCAATTTTGAATCCTGCTATAGAAAGGAGATGTGTATATGCCACTCATGACCGGCCAACAGTACATAGAAAGCATTCAAAAGCTTAATATCCAAGTTTACATGTTCGGAGAAAAAATTGAGTGTCCATCAGAGCACCCAATTCTGCGTCCCTCGCTGAATTCTGTGCGCATGACCTACGATCTGGCTCAGGATCCCCAGTATCAGGATTTGATGACCGCAATTTCCCCCTACACAGGGCAGCGGGTGAACCGGTTTACCCACATTCACCAGTCTACGGAGGACTTGAAGAATAAAGTGAAAATGCAGCGCCTGCTGGGGCAGAAGACGGCGGCATGCTTCCAGCGCTGCGTGGGGATGGACGCATTTAACGCGGTGTTTTCTACCACCTTTGAAATAGACCAAAAGTATGGAACCCACTACCATGAGAACTTCAAAAAGTTCATGATCCACTGCCAAAGCCAGGACCTCACGGTGGATGGAGCCATGACTGATCCTAAGGGGGACCGTTCCAAGCCCCCTCATGCCCAGGAAGACCCCGATTTGTATCTGCGCGTGGTCGAGCGCCGGGCGGACGGCATTGTGGTTCGAGGGGCAAAGGCCCACCAGACCGGTGCGCTGAACTCCCACGAGATTATCATTATGCCCACCATTTCCATGGGGCCAGAGGACAAGGATTACGCAGTGTCTTTCTCGGTACCCATTGATGCGGACGGGATTTTCATGGTGATTGGCCGACAGTCCTGCGATACCCGCAAGCTGGAGGGAAGCGAAGTGGATGTGGGCAACTGTGAATTTGGCGGAGTCGAGGCCTTGGTGGTATTTGATGATGTGTTTGTTCCCAATGACCGCATCTTTATGGACGGCGAGACAGAGTTTGCCAGTATACTGGTGGAGCGCTTTGCGGGCTATCACCGCCAGAGCTACGGCGGCTGCAAGGTAGGGGTAGGCGACGTGCTGATTGGGGCCGCTGCGGTGGCAGCAGAGTATAACGGCTGCGCCAAGGCCAGCCATATCAAGGATAAGCTTATTGAGATGAACCACCTCAACGAGACGCTCTACTCCTGCGGCATCGCCTGCTCCAGCGAAGGAAAGCCTACCGCCAGCGGAAATTACATGATTGACCTGCTGCTTGCCAATGTATGCAAACAGAACATTACTCGCTTCCCCTATGAGATTGTGCGTTTGGCAGAGGATATTGCGGGTGGGCTTGTGGTGACAGCCCCCTCTGAGGCGGATCTGAGGGACCCAAAGGTGGGCCCCTATATTGAAAAGTATCTGAAAACAGCCCCCAGCGTATCAGTAGAGAACCGTCTGCGTATCCTGCGGCTGATTGAGAATTTGGCCCTAGGTACGGCAGCAGTGGGCTACCGGACCGAGTCGCTCCACGGTGCGGGTTCTCCTCAGGCGCAGCGCATCATGATTGCCCGCCAGTCGGATATGGAGGGGAAAAAGGCCATGGCAAAGCAGCTGGCTCATATTCAGGAGTAACAATGGAGGATGAAATTGAAGCAATCCTGAACGAAGTGGTTCGGCCCAGTCTTGCGGCTCACGGCGGCGGTATCGGATCATATTCTTTTCAGGACGGAGTATTACGTTTTCGTTTTACAGGGGCCTGTGCCCAATGCCCCTCAGCCCTTCTTACAGCGGAACAGATAATAGCGGGGAACTTAAAGGCTCGAATGCCCCAGATAAAATCCGTTGTATTGGAGCAAGGCGTCAGTCAGGAATTGCAAAATCAGGCAATTGATATTTTGAAAAACCGGCATGAACTTTTGAAATAGAAAATTGACGTTATAAAGGTTTTAAAGGCCACAGGATTTAATTCTTGTGGTCCTTTAAATTCTCACTTATAAGGTTATCAATCAGGCTTCCGGTAAATCCATTTCGATCCGTTTTCCCATCTTTGCTCCCTCTCCCTCTTGCTATTTTGCTGTCTGCCTTTTAGGGAGCATATCATTTTGTACAGTAATTTGGTAGCCACCTTATATATTTCACCGAAGAAACAGCAAAACCCGAGCATAGTCATACTATACTCGGGTTTTGTCTAATATGGCTTATCACTACGAAACTACTATTTTTCGGAAAGCCTTGCGGCACAATGGGTTTAAGGCACTTGGCACATAATTGTAATTAAACACCTCACAAACAAGAATCATCTTCTGCTGGATCACGCTACTGGTGATTTTTGTGCCGGAATTGCCAGATGGCTGAGCTAGGCTGTTCATCGTGCGTAATCCCTCTTGAATGTTTGAGAGTGTCCTGCTAAATTCCCGCAATAGACAAATTGCGGCATTTTCTCCATAATAAGTTGGTTAATTCTATTTTTATGGAGGTCACGCTATGCAGACGCTATTACAATCAATCGAGCAGTATCTTGATATGTGTGAATATGAAAGAAATTTGTCGACGGATACACTCAAAGCCTATCGAATCGATTTGCGGCAGTTTTCGGAGTTTACGAAAGGAGAATGGGCAGACCGGGATATGCTAAACAGGTATATCAAACATCTCAATATGTGCTTTGCACCGCGTTCCGTCAAACGAAAATTGGCCAGTGCCCGTGCCTTTTATCATGAGCTGGAATATAGCGGAAAGCTGCAGGAAAACCCATTCCATAAACTCCATATCCGAATTCAGTCACCCAAGCAGCTTCCACGGACAATCCCAGGGCATCTCGTCCATGATCTCCTGCAATGCGCTTATGATGCGTATACACCGGGCAAGTGGGAAATTTTGCGGGACATTTTGGTGTTGGAGTTGCTATTCGGCACCGGCCTCTGTGTTTTGGAGCTTTGCAGCCTCTCTACCGAAACTTTTCTGATTGGGAAATCTGAACTCCGGCTGCTGGTCAACGGAAAAGGCCGAAAGGAACG
>OFFK01000914.1_pt1 | contig 23400 bp, 25 predicted proteins | sample 1521361 | NCBI WGS metagenome assembly OFFK01 (sample SAMEA3504096, study PRJEB24116) | mouse gut metagenome | biome: mouse gut; feature: mouse-associated habitat; material: faeces | place: Denmark | collected 2011 | reverse complement strand
CGGCTGTAATGATAAAAAAGGTCAATTTGAGTGAGAAAATTTCAGGAAGTTAAGACGTACATATCATGCCTCCCTCAATTAAGTTTATACTATTTAAAATATTTATAAACTATTTAAAATATCTGTATTTACAAAAGAACAAATAAGTTGCATACTTAAAATATCTATTTGCCGATTTTGAAAAGAATAAGCGAAAATATAGCGAAAAGTGGAGGGTTGAAATACAAATATGGAAGATGTATTATTGAGCAAAAATGATAGTATGAGGTGTGTTATGTTCAATATAGGAATCTGTGATGATGGAGAAAATATTTGCACGTCTATTGAAAATATGTTATTGCGGTACGCAAAAGAAAAGACTGTTCAGATTGAGGTGCAAATCTGGAATACAGGAGAAGGGTTAAGAGACTATCTGGCTCAGGGTAATCATTTAGATATTCTGTTTCTTGATATAGAACTATTCAAAATGACCGGGATAGAGGTTGGAAGTTATATCAGGAACGTATTGGATAATATGGGGCTGCAGATAATCTATATTTCAGGGAAAGCATCTTACGCCTTGCAGCTTTTTAAAACCCAGCCTATGGATTTTTTAGTAAAACCGATTTTGCAGGAGCATATTGCTCATGCTATGGATATGGCAGTCAAAATCATAAAAAAGAGAAATGAAAAGTTTGAATTCCGACAGGGAAAAGATTATTATTATATTTCCATGGGAGACATTGTGTACTTTGAAAGTAAGGCTAAAAAGATAAAAATTGTAACTCTGCATGATACCTATGAAATCTATGGCAGATTAAAAGATATTGTAAAGGGGCTGACAGATGATTTTATAATGATTCATCAGTCTTATGTGATTAATAAAGAATATGTTTTGCGGTATACCTATGAAATGATCGAATTAGTCGATGGAACAATGTTAACAATCAGCAAAGTAAATCGCAAGCAGGTCAGGGAAAGAATATTAAAGGATGAACAGCCATGATTAATTTTATGATAAGCGCAACAACAAATTTATTTCGTATTTACTTAATTTATAGATTTTCAAAACTCTTTTTTGGCAGAACAGTGCATGAAAGAAGCAAGGTGATTATAGTATGCGTCAGTTTTTATATTGTTAATACAGCATTGTTTTGGATGTATCACACAGCATGGATTAATATTGTGTGTAATTTAGCAGGGATTAGCGGAATCATAAGACTGTATACAAGGTCAATTAAAACGAATATTTTTGTGTCCGGCATAATTTATTTGATTAATATGGGCTGTGACGTGGCAGGAACTTTGCTCTTTATCAGGTATGAAGATGGTAAACAATTTAATCAGATATATGAGATCATATCTGTATTTATGATCTTTATATGCTTAATTTTGGCAGGGAAAATTATTACAATACATAAAAATGTGGAGCGGACACAGAGTGTCTCACTGATACTGATACCGCTATGCAGCATAATAGTTGTCAGTATTTTGATTTACTCAAATACTTGTGAAGAAGCAGGGATAGCTGTTGTGGCTTTGGGGCTGCTTGTCATAAATATATTTATGCTGTATCTGTATAATCAACTGCTTCAGTCTATCTCACAAAAATACGAGACGGAGATGCTTAAAAATCAAGTGCGGATTTATGCGAACCAGCTTGATGTGATTTTCCAGAGCGAGGAAAAGGTGAAATCCCTACAGCATGATATGAAACATCACATGAATGAATTGATGTTACTAGCGAACAGATATGGAGCGGTGGAAATTCAAGATTATATAGGGCGTATGAAAGGCTTTATGCACAATTCCAAAGAAATTATTTCTTCTGGCAATGTGGAAATAGATAGTGTTTTGAATTATATGCTACAGAAAGCAAAAGAAAAATTAGAAACTGTCACTGTCAAGGTAATGTTGCCGGAAGAAATCAAACATTCCTTTGATTTGAATGTACTGATTGGAAACCTGTTGGAAAATGCAATAGAAGCAGCGATGCAGACGGACAAAAAATATTTAAATGTCTATATTGCCTTAAACAGAGGCGTATTGAAAATGCAGATAGATAATAGCTTTTGGCCGGGAAATATTACAGAAAAAGAAGGAGGGGAGGGCAATAAGATTTTTCTGACAACAAAAATGCGGAAGGGGCAGCATGGTATTGGGTTAAAAAATGTGAAAAAGATTGTAGAATCCTATAATGGAAATATGAATATAACGATGGAAGGAGATATTTTCAGTGTAAAACTGATTCTATATATGTCAAGAATTGAAAATGCAGTATAGTTACAAAAAACATGGCCATAATAAGCGGCCATGTTTTTTGTGTCTAATTTTTCTCTATATATAGTCTAATTTTGCCAGGGAACGGCACAATCCATTTTTTTGTGGTAGAGTATTTTTCGAAAGGAGGGAGAAAGCAATGCAGAAAATTACTATTATTATGAAAAAAACCGTTGCATATTTAGCAAAAAAATCTGCCAGCATGGAAGCAAACACTACATGTCCTTGCATCGGTTTTCAACCAAAGGAACCGCAGGCTGTAAAAAAGCTGCGTAAGTTCTGATGTTGGCAGATCGTATGGCAGAATCCTTTTACAAAGGAGGAATCATTACGGATGAAGAGAAAGAAGTGATCCGTTTTGGATTGGAGAGTTTGGAAGGAAATCTGCTGGGGGTTGGCTTGACGCTGGCCGTGGGAATTTGTTTTAAGCAAGTCGGAGAGGCTTTGCTCCTGTGGCTGCTGCTGTTTCCTTTGAGAAAAAATGCAGGCGGGTATCATGCGGCGACCAAAACAAGGTGTTTGTTTGTATCAGCAGTAATACTGATTGCGGCATTTATGATTTTTGCCGTCTTTGAACGCACGTTGATATTTTACGGAATATGTGCCATGATAGCCGGATGCGTTATATGGGTTTTGGCTCCTGTAGATAATCCATCGAAACAACTTGACGCAGTAGAATGTAAAGTGTATCGCAGAAGAACCAGAATTGTCTTAGGAACGGAAAGCGTAATTTTTATCTTTGCTTTGTTGTTTAAATGGGAAATAACTATAAGAAGTGTATGTATGGCATTTTCTATGGTGGCCATATCCTTGTTGACAGGAACAGTTGAGTTGGCAATCAGTAATAAAATTAAACGGTTTGACTAACCAGGGATGTTGGGTGACATTAAGAGGCCACAGGTACAGAGTGCATAACAGCGGGGATAAGAACAGGCAATACACTGTCACGGTTGGACTAAGCTTCCGGCAGACGGTGCCGGGAGCTGAATCCGGCCATGACAGGGAAGGCTAGGTGAAGCGTCCACCGCAAGGTGCCAGCCCGGGAACCATGCAGGTCAGTAAGGCTTATAACAAAGAATGAGCCAGTAGTCTGCAGGAATATCAGGCAAATGGGTTGATGTGGAATCCTGGGAGGCTTCCAACGATACACGAAGCACATTTGTTGCTGAAACATACCAGGTTTCCAGAGGCACATACCGGGTTACTATGATTTGTAGTGCAGATGAGGAAACTAAGGCTGCAACATCGGCAGAAAGGACGTATTGATTTTAAATTAGTATGTCAAAAAATTTATAAGGAGACAAAGACAATGAAAATGAAACGTATGTTTGGACTTTTGGTAGCATGTAGCATGTTGTTTTCTATGCCGGTCATGGCAGAAGAAACAGAAACTGTTGTTTCAGATGTATCTACTGACTATTTTGAGTCGGTAGAGTTTGATACAATGGAGCCGGTTCGGTTAAGCAGTGCTCAGGTAGATGAGGTGTTTGCGGATAACAATGGGATACAGCCGTTGATAACAACACCTGATGAGTATGAACCCAATGATACATGGCTGACCGCAAAGCCTTATGACAGCGTAGAAGTTATTACACCGCAGTTGACCTCAAGGCATGAACTGTATACATTGGGCATGAGGACTGCGGGCCTGCATTCCGATACAGATGTTGACTGGTATACTACTCGTATGGAAGCTGGAGAAACATACTTTGTTGACATAAGAAATGTTGGAAGCAGAAATGTGTTTATTGAAGTATATTATGTATATCCGGATAATACTGCAACCGTATGGAGTACTGATCCCAGTATACATAATGTGTACGCAAAACAGCCAGAGAAATATTTTTATTTTCAGCCGGAAATATCAGGCACTTATTATATAAGAGTGGCAAGCGGCGGAGACTGGTCTGCTGATATGATGAATTACTTTTTCTATGTTGGTCCCGCTATTCAGACTTTTAGGATTGTAAACATGCCTACATACGGTTCTGTCCAAATTTGGGGTGATGACTATAGAACATATACCTGCAATTTGACAGGAACAGCAGTGCCGGCTCAGACTGCTATTATAAATTTGTCTATTTCCAATAAATTTCCTCAGGGCAAAGAGTGCTCTGAAGTGATGAGCTATATGCGGGCTGGAGGAAAAACATATTACACTTCAAGTTCCGGTGCAGTTAGCGGCATTACAGAAGCACCATTAGGGCAGTCATGGACTATTGGGGGAAAATGCAAAAATGGCAGTCACTTTACTTATTGGACTGCTGTGATGAATGGCAGTTTTGTCTGCGTTATGGAGCCATATCCCGGAAATGAATTAGATTTTTAAGATGGCATTATAAAAGTTCAGGTAACAAGGCGGATTAATACCAGGTAAGTGGTATTAGTTCGCCTTGCAAGGAGGAAAAAATGAGCATTAGTGGAGTTGGAAGCGTTAATTCGTATATTTACAACATAAAAACAGGGAAACTGTCTACAAAAGACGGTTCTCACGATGAATTTGTAGAGTATTTTAATGATAACTTGAAGGGCGAAGATTCCGATGCGCTGAATGGTTTTGACCAACAGCGTAAAGGTTGCGTTAAACAGATGCTCAGACTGATGAAGGAGATGGGGCTGGGAAAAAATATACTGGATACATTGCAGGGTGATGAAATTGAAATCACTTCGGAGATAGTTGATGCCACTACGAGTACCTATTGTATCAATGGAGAAAAGGTGTTTACCGCCAATGCAGCAGTAAGATATACGCCGGAGGAAATCAGTGTTTTTGGTAAGATAACTCAGCCATATAAAACCACACATCCTACAGGCTATGACCCTTTGAGGAACCGCCTTAGCATAGGCGTGGGAAATGTCTTTGAATTTGGTAATGGTTATAAGTTCACGGTGGAGAGGGACAGAGTAAGAATTGACAGTTATGGAAAGGGAACAGCGGAGGATTACCAAAATGCAGGTTCATTTGCATTTGGTTTGAGCGCATTGATTCATTTCGGCGATCAACAGGCGTTTTCGGCTCTGCATCGTGCAGCGGTCAGCACACCGATGATGTTGGAATTTCTGAAGGAATTAGGAGTAGATACCAGCAGGGAATTCATAATTAATGAAACCAGATGTGAGGTGAGGAATGGGCGGATAGAAGAAGTAGGAAATAAGGTAGGCGTTCCCAGTTCTATTCACCAGAAAGCAGTGGAACGCTATGAAAAATCGATGTATATACCTCTTTCAAAGAGGTAATGCTTGGACCTTTTGGGGAGCAGCTGGAGGTTCTGACTGACAGAGGAATCTCTAAAGTATTACTGCCGTTATGACTGGATTATTTTCAGTCAAACAGCACAGATAAAAAACTCCTGCGCATTCAAAATGGAGGTTAATAAGATGAAAAGGATTAAGTATTTTGTGTTTGCAATGGCTGCCCTGTTTTTATTCAGCAGTATGGACTATGTATATGCAAGTGAAGTTGAGTCGTTGAAAGCTGTGCAGGCTGTCACTGAAGTTGGAGCCAGAACTGTAAAGACTTTTAGGTTCGGAACATCAAAAACTACATATACAGTTGGTATGCAGGCAGTGTATGATGATTCGACATTGACATTGACCATGCCTAGAAATAACGGCCGCAGTTTAGTTCAAGGGACTATATATTTTATTCCGGACTCGGGATCGCAGATTAATATTAATTTTGCGAATTATGCCACTGAAGTACTGGAAATTGATATGTCCAGAATACCTTCTGGTGTTTATTATGTGAAAATAGGAGGCGTAGCTGTAGGAAGTGCCTCCACAGTAGACGTGACATATAATTTCAATTGATCGAGGGAGCGCAGGAGTTTTTTGTATATGACTCTTTATGGACTGGCATTTTAAGTCTGTAAAGAGTCAAAAAAATAATTAAAAAAATGGAGACCATATAATGAGTGTTGGAATTAACAGTGTTTTGATGAGGGGAAGGCAATATGAGTACAGGAATACGAATGCGCCTGACCGGGGGAAATCCCTGTTTGAACGGGTGGGCAGGGCGGATTCCTGTCAGACGGAGAAGCGGGTTGAAAATGGCCGGTTAAGCGCATATGATGCATATAGTTGCATGAAGGCAAGCATTAGGGGCGGAGCCGTATCTGAAAGCCTGGGCGCACAGGCATGCACCGAACTTGAAAAGGTTGAAAATGAGAAATACGCAGTTTCTGTTTATAAAAAAGACGGAATAAAAAATCATTGGAGCATATATGACAAAACGTCAGATAAATATTACAGATTCGATCCCCAAAATACAACTGTCCAGATTGATTCTGAAACCGGAAAACGTTACCTGGTTCAGGAAGACAGACTGGGAGGGCTTATGAACGCCTGCGGAATGGATGCTTTCCTGGAAAATACCCTGAAAGAGTTTATGGGGGTTGATGAGATAAAGGGTTCCTGTATAAATGAGCGGTTCGATATTACAATAAACCAATACACGGGAATCGCTTCAATCAGAAAGAAAGGCGCGGAAGGAAATGGCGCGTGCATGCTAGTTGACGGTGAGGAGCAAACCCGGAAATTAGAGGAGCTTGCAAATATATATATGGAAAAATACCCATCACTTGTGACAAGCAGGGAAATGGCGATGACCTATGCGGAATTGGAGATTGCCGGATATGCGTTCAGGGATGAAAATGGAATATTGACAATTGGCATTGGCGGAATGGGATATATGAACGAAAAAGAACCGGATAAGGGATGGGGGATACTGTACTCCGGATCTGACAGCTCGATATACTCTAAAATAGTGGGAGCTTTTTCGGAAGGAGCCATAACCCAAGGACAGATTAGCATTGTTGAAAAGTGGGAAGAATGGTTGGAGAAGAAAGGTGTAGAATGCGAGGTCAGCACAATTGAGTGGGATTTGGAGAAGTTATTGGAGGAAAAGGACGACTCACATCACATGTCGGCAAGGCTAATCAATTCCATGCGGTTTGCTGTGCATTGACAGGGGTATATATGGGATACCCAGTGTCAGGGTATCCCGATATTTATGCAGACTATACCTGACAGGACATATTGCTGTTTGGTTGTGGTAAATCGGAGGATAAGACCAATAGTAACATGGAATTGAAAAATGAAACAGTTGTCAATGAAAGATTAGGAATTCAGCAATTCCGAATGACAAGTGCATTTGGTTCCGAGTTTGAGCTTGATTATCAAAATCATTACACAATGGCATTGAAAGATGTCGAAGTGAAAGGTATTCCTATCGATTCTATTGACCCCAATCGTGTTTTAGACTATGAATTAGTCAGGGTACATGCGGCGGTGTATGCAGAAAATGAAAAATGGGTATTGGTCAGCTATTTCACAATTGATGATGGCGATGAAATAGGTTGGAGTATATACTCGCAGGCAAAACCCTTATACAAACACGGAAACCCGTTGGGAGTTTGCGTGTTTGTATAAGGGTTTCCGTGATAATATACAGAGTTGGAAGGAGATGGAGTTTTATATACAGACAGGAAGTATGGTGCAGCGCTCACGGCATTTTGTTTTAGTACACAGGATAAAGAAATTTTGGCCCGGGAGGAACCGCTGGTTTTTATTCGGATGGGGATAACATTTTTTATTCCCAAGGGGGAATCGGTAATTTATGAGTTAGAGGCTGTAGGAGGCGATTCAAAGGAGATAGGAACGAAAAAATCTGCGATTGTTTATCCGTTTTCGTCCTATGGGTCTATATTCGTGCCGGATATGGAGACAGGAGGAATGGTGGAATATCAAAAATAAAGAAAAAGGGATGGTATAAAGAGGTAATCCTTATACCATCCCATCATTAGGAAGAATACAGGGTATATGCAGTGCTCAGTATTCATGGAAGATTGTGTTGTAGTATGGTGCAAAGAGCTGCACAGCGGTGTTATATACTTGATTTTGTAAAAAGGTGGGGTGTAACGGCTTTATATTGGATAGATAGATTCCCCCAGGAGAAGGGGGATTAGTTCCATTAAAGTTCCGACAATCAGATACCCTGCCATTTATTTGGTCAGTAACAAGACAGAAAAAAGCGATAAACAGGTCACAGCCTTTTATATGCAAGGGGCTATGGCCTGTTTTCTTTTTGCAGAAAAAATCTTTAAAACAGAGCAACATTTTATATCTGACAATAGAATAATTTCTTACATATCACTTCAGAGGGCGGTCGCGGGATTTATGCGGCCGCCTTTTGTCGATAACTGTCGGATGATGTTGTGCCGCAGTCCGCCTTCCGTTTTTGAATCTGAAAATTCAAAACCGGAGGAAAGGACAATGAGAAATTATAAGGACAGCGATTATGCTCTAAACCGATACAGCCAGGGTATTGTCTATAAATTTGCTGACGGCATCGTGGAGATAACACTGGAAGATTACCTGCGTGATAATCCGGATAAGACGGAGGAAGATTTTGCGGAGCTGAAAGCCCGGTCAGATGAGATTTATTACCAACAGGACAGGCAGGAGTACCGGGTAAGTCATCGGAACGTGAGTATCAGTGGCATGGAAGATTCCGTGATTGCTTCGGCTCTTTCAGTTGATGCTGAACTGATTCAGAAAGCAGAAGAGAAGAAAGCATTAGAAACGGCCATCCGCCTGCTGGAGAGCGGAAAGCTGACGGATGTACAGAAAAGGCGGTTCTGTCTCCACTTTTTCCAGGGGCTTTCCACAAGGCAGATTGCGAAGCTGGAAGGAGTCCATCAGCGGGCGGTCTGGGACAGTCTCATGTGGGCAGAGAAAAAACTGAAAAAATTTTACGAGGAATGACTCGTCACACCCCCTGTTTTTTCACGTTGGGTGAAAGGAATTTTTTGAGCATCCTTTCACCCGCACATTGAAAACTTTATATCGGGTGTGGCGGATACACGTTGACAGGCCGGGAGACCGGAAGCGACAAGCCGGGACGCGCCAAGACGATATGCTGATGATTTAAATAACAGGCATACTCCGAGCGATTCCGTCCGTGGCAGTGACGCCCTGTGGTGGGGCGGATTGCGATGATCCCTGTCACTTATCATGGTACTTCTGCCGAAAAACGGCAGCCCTGAAAAACGGGAGAATGCATCACCCCTGTTTGAGAAAGAACAGGGGGCGGCTTTTATGGTGTCCGTGGGATTGATACATTCCTTTACCAGCGGAACGTCAGCCACACCTACAACAGATAAGCATACTGGAGAACGCTGTACATAGCGTTCCCGAATGCAGAAAGAATGCCTGCTTTTGGCATTCTTTGGGGAATGATTTAGATTTTCTTAAGCCGGGTATTTTCTGGCTTTAGAAAATCTTCATTCCCTGCACACTTCTATCGGAGCGATAGATACCATGCGGCGGAACCGGCCTTTTTGTCAACGGATAACCAACCTTTGCTGTATGCATGTATCGCTCCCATAGGATGCAAAGGAGGCTTAAAAATTGAGTGAAGAATGGATTGTCTGCACAGCGGACATACGGAACAGGATACACGAGGCGGGGATTTTCCGGCCGGATGAAAGAATTGTACTGACTACAAAAAGCTGTGTGTTGCTGGAACATTTTACAGGAAAAGCATACAGCTACCGCATGGTGGATTTACATACTTTAAAGGCAAAACGATTGTTTTCAAGGCCCACACCACTAAATGAGGCAGGATACCGCAGAGCCATAGAGAAAATGGCGGCACAGTCAGAGAGCGGGATACCGTTCATGCAGGAGGACCGTTCAGGAGCCAGTGAACTGCTTGCCCATGTCTTTTACGACATCCTGCCGGAGTATGGACTGGTTTTGAGGGAGAACCAGCTATCCCTTTCCCTTGCCATGCTGGAAGCCATGGAGAAAGAGAAAGTGGCGTTATGTGAGGCCGAGGTGGGAACGGGGAAGACCCATGCCTATCTCATAGCGGCGGTCATCTACCGCCTGTTTTACGCAGAGAGGCAGCCGGTGGTTATCTCCACCTCCACCATCGCCCTGCAGAAAGCACTGACGGAAGAATACATCCCCCAGATTTCAGAGATTCTTCTGGGACACAGCATCATTGAGGAACCCCTGACCTTTGCGGTACGCAAGGGAAAGAACCATTATGCCTGTGACAGCAGGGTAAAGACCTATCTGTCTTCGGTCAGGCACAATAACCGGCCGGAGGACGGGACGCTGATTGGGGTCCTGACAGCCCTTTTCGTAGGAGCTACGCCCCTTGACCTGGACAGCCAGCCCCTTACGGACTATGTGAAAGAGCGCATCTGCGTGGAGGAATGCCGGAATACCTGCGGGCTTATCAGTGTATGCCGTTACCGCACATTCTTAAGGAAATCCAACCAGGGGAAAGTGGACTTCCAGATTGCCAACCACAACCTTGTCCTGGCGGATGTGCTCAGCAGGAAAGGCGGCAGGAACCGCCTGCTCCCGGAGCATGGCATCCTGATTTTTGACGAGGCCCACAAGCTACCGGAGGCTGCAGGACAGATGTACGGCATTACCTTTGAGAATGTGGAGCTAGAGCGAGTGGCGGCAAGCATCATCAGAGCGGTGGCAGGCAGACCGGAGAAGAGAGGGGCGTTTTCTCTGTGTGAGGAAATGCTGGAACTGAATACAGCCCTGTTTGAAAATCTGAAAAAATTTGCAGGAGTATGGTATGACAACAACAGCATGGAAGTCATATTTACACCGTCTGTCCTGTTATCCCTGAAAGCACTGTCAGCCGTGGTAAAGAGCCTGTCCGTGCTTTTCTATACCGCAGACCGAAAGAATGCAGCATACAAGCGCATTTCCGGCAGACTGGAACAGAAACAGGAGAAGCTGTCAGCGCTCTGTGATCATGCAGATTTTATCTGTTGGCTGGAATATACAGGGGTGACGGCCTGCAGGCTCTGCGCCCTGCCAAAGAACCTTGACTTCCTGCTTCACGAGGACTTGTGGAACAGCGGGAAACCGTATCTTCTGACTTCGGCTACCCTGTCCGTGGGCGGTGATTTCAGCCGTTACATGCACCAGACAGGGATTGACCTGCTAAATCAGAAGCAGATACTGACTGTGAGCAAGGCATCCCCCTTTGATTACTGGAACCATGCCTTATTGTATCTGCCGGAGGATATGCCCTTTCCCAACACCAGGAAAACCGCATACCGGAAAGCGGTGGCAGACAGACTGGAGGGACTGATCCGGCAGAGCCATGGGCATACACTGGCACTGTTTACATCCTACCGGATGATGGAGATGATTTATCAGGAACTTTCAGAAAGGATAAAGGATTTCCCACTGTTTTCCATGGGAAAGGGGAGACTGGAGGCCATCCGGGAGTTCCGAAAGAGCGGGAACGGGGTACTGCTTGCCAGTGACAGTGCCGGGGAGGGGATTGACCTGGCAGGGGATATCCTTTCTTCCCTTGTGGTGGTCAAGCTTCCCTTCCCTGTGCCGGACCCGGTGCTGGAATATGAGAAGTCATTGCATGAGGATTTCCATGAATATCTGGCAGAGGTCATTGTACCGGGGATGCTGATGAAGCTGCGCCAGTGGATTGGGCGGGGCATCCGCAGGGAGACGGATACCTGTGTGTTCTCTATCCTGGACTGCCGGGGCAGCGGGCGGTATAAGAACGATATCCTGGCGGCCCTGCCGGACATGCCGGTGACGGACAGTATAGAGGACGTTGGTGTTTTTATCCGGAGCAATAAGTCGGAGGGCTACTTTGCGGATAGGGATTGAGATGGCAGGGACGTTGACAGGATGTCGGTCAGGGAAGAGAGAAAGTCGGAGAAAATGAGGTTATTGTGTGTGACAGGCGGGCTTGCATTGGCAGGCCTGCTTATCTTCTTTTTGGTGATAGACATAGCGATTATCCGGGTGGGGAGAATCAGGGAAAAACCTGACATGCCGGAGGAGGGCTGGAAACCCACGGCATCCTCTGGAGAGGACCGGATGCAGGGGGATGTCATAGGACAATCTGCCAGGGGAATAGATTAGTGGATGGATAGGAAAAGCATATGGAGCAAAGAGAAGAGGGAGGAAAGCCTATGGGTTTTGACTTATCCCAGGTGGATTTTGACGCATTGAAGAAAGTGGATGTGCGGACGGCTGACCCGGATTCCCTTGTGGATATAAAAGAGATAATCATTGACCAGGAACTGCCAAGGGAGCAGCGGATGGCAGAGTTTGTCCGGCAGGTACGCAACCCCTACTGTTTCCGGGTGGGGAAGATTGCGGTCAGTGTGGGATTTTCCCAGGACGGGGTAACATTTGAGCAGCGGATGGAGCAGTACCTGCAGACATTATGAGAGAAACAGGAAACCATATTTTTGTGGATGTTCCGTAAATCTGCCTGGACGCGCAGGCGGCTTTATGGTAAGCTTGAATCCAGGACACAGGGGCGGGTAAACCCTGTGGCACGGACTTTCGGTAAGGCTCCTGACGGGTTTCCTGAAATCCAATCGAGCAGGAGTTTATCATATGGAAGCAAAAAAACAGGCAAAATATGATGCCGATCTATATCTGCGCCTGTCCCATGAGGACGGGGACAAGGCGGAAAGCGACAGCATTGCCAATCAGCGGGAGCTGCTGATGGATTATCTTTCCTCCCACCCGGAGATACGGCTCCATGAGGTGCGGACGGATGACGGGTATTCCGGGGTCAACTATGACCGTCCGGGGTTCATACAGATGATGGAGGCAGTGAAAGCGGGGGAGATCAACTGTATCATTGTGAAAGACTTCTCCCGTCTGGGAAGGAATTTTATTGAAACAGGAAAATATATTGAAAAGATATTCCCGTTCATGGGGGTGCGGTTCATTTCGGTGAACGATGATTATGACAGCGCAAGGCCCAGGACTTCTTCCGACAACCTGATCGTGCCGGTGAAAAACCTGATGAACGATGCGTACTGCAGGGATATTTCCATCAAGATCCGCAGCCATCTGGACATCAAGAGGAAGAAAGGTCAGTGCATCGCTCCCTTTGCGGCATACGGCTATCGGAAGGATGAAGAAAATAAGAACCATCTGGTGATAGATGAAGAACCGGCTGCTGTGGTGAGGGAGATATTCAAAAAGAAACTGGAGGGATATTCCGCACAGGCGATTGCAGACTGGCTGAACGGGGAGGATATCCTTTCCCCCATGGAATATAAACAGGCCCAGGGCAGCCGGTACGCCAGTGCCTTTAAGAAGAATGACCGGGCAAGCTGGACGGCAGTGGCAGTGTTCCGCATCCTGAAAAATCCCGTCTATATGGGCATGTTGGTGCAGGGGAAGCGCAGCACGCCCAATTATAAAGTAAAGAAACTGTTTGACGTGCCGGAGGAAAAGTGGGTGAGAGTGCCGGACAGCCATGAGCCGATTGTCAGCCGCGAGACCTTTGAAAGCGTGGCGGCGCTGCTCATGTCGGATACCCGCACAGCCCCAAGCCGGGATACGGTGTTTCCGCTTTCCGGCCTGGTTTATTGCGGGGACTGTGGGAGCAGTATGATCCGCAAGAACAACTCCCGTGCGGATAAACCCTATATTTACTATGTCTGTTCCGGCCATAAGAACCGGGAAGGGTGCAGGAGCAGCCACAGTATCCGTGACAAGGCTCTGGAGCAGGCAGTCCTTGGGGCCCTGCAGGAGCATATCGCCTCTGTTCTGGATATTGAGGACACCCTGGGGCAGATTGCCCGGCTGCCTTATACTGCGCGGGCAGTGAAAAAGGCAGACGGCAGGGTACAGGCAAAACAGCAGGAAGTGGAAAAATACCGGCGGTATAAGATGAAGCTCCATGAGGACTATGCAGACGGCATCCTGTCCCGTGAGGATTATACCGCCTTTGGAAAACGATACGATGCCAAGATCAGCGAAGCAGAAAAGACGGTGCAGGCCCTGGAAACGGAGATAGAGAACCTTGTAAACGGGAATACCGGAGAACAGGAATGGATTGAGCATTTTAAGGAATACCGGAATATCCGTGAGCTGACACGGAAGCTGGCAGTGGCGCTCATTGAGCGGATCGAAGTCTATGAGGGGAAACGGATACATATCCTCTTCCGGTTCCAGATGGAGTATGACAGTGCCAGGATATTGGCAGGAAATACAGCAGTTCAGGAAGAAGCAGCGTTCCGGGGCATAACAGCACTCCGAAGGGAGGTGCTGTAGGATGGCAAGAACAAGCAGGAAACAGCACAAAAGGCTTTCGGGCGGGATGGGAAAACCCCGGAAAGGAACCGGCCTGCAGACCGCCATGGAAAAGGTCTGCCAGACGGCGCTCTATGTCCGGCTGTCAGTCTTTGACAGCGGAAAAAAGGACAGCGATACCGTGGAGACCCAGGAAGCGCTGCTGCGCCAGTTCCTTGAAGGAAAGCCCTGTTTCTCTATTTTTGACGTCTATGTAGACAACGGGGAAACAGGCGTAGACTTTAAAAGGGATGGATTTGAGCGGCTGATGGAGGATGTCCGGGCAGGACGGATAGACTGCATCGTTGTCAAGGACCTGTCCCGGTTTGGGAGGAATTATATTGAGGCGGGCGAATATCTGGAAAAGGTATTTCCCTTTCTGGGCATCCGTTTCATAGCGGTAAATGACGGCTATGACAGTGCAGACCCGGCATCGGCGGACGGGCTTTCCCTCCACCTGAAAAACCTTGTAAATGACGTATATGCCCGTGACATCTCCGCAAAGATTAGTCCGGCCCTGCGCGGAAAGCAGATGCGGGGCGAGTTTATCGGCACATGGGCGGCTTACGGGTACATAAAGTCCAGGGAGGATAAGCACAAAATTGTGGTTGACCCAAATACGGCGCCGGTAGTGCGTGACATGTTCGCCTGGAGGCTGGAGGGAACCAGCTACCAGAAAATCGCGCGGAGGCTGACAGAACAGGGCATCCCGTCCCCCGGTCAGTACCGGTATATGCAGGGGATTGTGAAGGACAGGAGGTTTGCAGACAGCCCATGGCGGACAGAGACGGTGAAACAGATCCTTGCCAACGAGGTCTATCTGGGCCATATGGTGCAGGGCAGGAAACGGGAATCCCTGTTCCAGGGGCAGAAGCAGAAATTCCTTCCACGGGAAGAGTGGTTCATTGTCAGGAACACCCACGAGGCTGTCATAGACCAGAAAACCTTTGATGAAGTGCAGAAGCTGAACAGCCTGAAAAAGCAGGAATACTGGCAGAAACAGGAGCGGTTTTCCGGTGTGGAGAATACCGAGAACCTTTTAAAAGGGCTTGTATACTGCGGTGACTGCGGGACAAAGCTGGTGCGGTATAAAAATATACGGGAGAACAAACGGAAGAAACCGCAGCTTCATATCTGGTACAATTATATCTGCCCCATTCATGCAGGCAATCAGGATTTATGCGGGTTTGGAACGATCCGGGAACTGGAACTTCTGGATACGGTATCCGGGGCTGTGAACGTACAGGTAAGCCTTGCGGAAGAAATGGAAAGGAAGGCAGCTTCGCTGCGTTTTGAAAGCCCTGCCCGGCAGGAACGGGAGCGGCTGGAGATACAGATCAGCGAGGCAGAGTCAGAACTAAGGAGGACAAAAAGGCACAGGGAAAGCCTGTATGACGATTACGCAGACCGCCTGATGAGCGAGAGGGATTATATCTATGCCCAGAACCGGTACAAAGAGAAAGAGGCGGCCCTGCAGGAGAAGCTGTCGGAACTGAAACGCTCCTGCCAGTCCATCCATGAGGAAGAACCATTAGAAAACCCCTGGATGAAAACCATGCTCCGGTTTCGGGGGCAGACCGGACTGACACGGGAAATGGCAGCGGCTTTGATTGAAAAGATTATCATTTACAGCAGCACCGCTGTAAAAATTGAGTTCCGCTTTTCCGATGCCTTCCGGCAGTTAGAGGAAACGCTGTCCGGAAAGCAGGAGGAAACGGCATGAGCGGATACAGCCTCCTTATCCTGTATCTGCGTATTTCCGTTGAGGATATGGATCATAATGGGGAGGATAAGGACGAGAGCAACAGCATTGTCAACCAGAGGGAACTGTTAAGAAGATATGTGGAGGACACCCCGGAACTGGGCAGATACCAGGTCATGGAGCTGTGTGACGATGGCTATTCCGGAACCAGTATGGAACGTCCGGGGATGGAGAAGCTCTTGGATATGGCGAAGAAGGGACAGGTAGGATGCATCCTTGTCAAGGATTTTTCCAGGTTCGGCAGGGACTATCTGACGGTGAGTGATTATGTTGACCAGATTTTCCCCTTTATGGGAATCCGCTTTATCTCCATCAATGACAATTATGACAGCGCAAAATGCAACGGCGCTACCAGCGGGGTTGAGATTGCTTTCCGCAATGTGATCTATGGTTATTACAGCCAGGATTTATCTGTAAAGGTCAGGAGCGGAAAACGGACGAAGGCCCAGAGCGGAAAGTTTATGAGTCCCTTTGCCCCCATCGGCTATCAGAAGGCACCGGAAAACAGGAACCAGCTGGTGGTGGAGCCGGAGGGCGCCGCCATTGTGCGGAGAATTTTCCGGATGGCAGGGGAGGGCATGAGCGTCATGCAGATACTGCGGGTGCTGAACCGGGAAAGGATACCCACGCCAAGCCAGCTGAAAAACAGGCACGGGGAGTTTCATAAATGGTGGGTTGGCGTTGGGGACAATAAAGTGTGGGACGGAAGCATTGTGGTGAACATCCTGCGTGACGAAAGGTATCTGGGGAAGAATGTCTACGGAAAGCATTACCGTCCGGTGGTTGGGGATTACCGGACAAAGAAAAGCAGCCGGGAGGAATGGGTCATCGTGGAGGACTGCCATGAGGCTATCCTTTCCAGGGAAGAATTTATGGCAGCCCAGAAAATTTTGAGGGAGCAGGAAGGGCGGAAACAGGTTTCTTTCACAACCTATCTGTTCAGCGGGAAGATCCGCTGTGCAGACTGCCAGTATGCCCTCCAAAGGATTAAGTCTCCCACACCCAGATACTATTGCATCACCAGACGCCGGGCAGAGGACTGCCGGTGCATGAAAGGACATTTGAAGGAATCCGAACTTGCAGAGGCGGTATTTGCAGCGGTGAGGGTTTATATGGAAGCCCTTCTTGACAGACAGGAACTGAAGAAAAAGGCAGAGGACAGCGGGCGGATACCGGTTCTGCGAAAACAGCTGGCTGCCTTGCAGGGCAGTGTGAAAGAATGCCAGGAGCGGAAAGCAAGGCTTTATGAACAGCTGGCGGACGAAGAAATCAGCCGGGAGACTTTTAAGAGCAGGCAGGCAGATCTTTCCCACAGGCAGGAAGAAGCGCAGGAGGATCAGGAACGGCTGGAGGAAGAACTGGCGAAGCTGGAGCATCTTGTATCGTCCGGCCAGATGGAAGAGCATACATTAAAGAACTATCTGGGCATGGAGGAACTGACACGGGAGATGGTAGAGGCTTTTATAGATTGTATTTATGTGTATGATGATAAGTCCATACATATCCAGTGGAGGTTTGAAAATGGAATAGAAGAGTAGGGTGTGGCTGCCCGAAGGGGAAACATCTGAACTGGAGTGTTTGGATTTCCAGATTAAGGCGCAGGAGGATGGTGTGTTTACCTCCTTTGCCGGAGTAAAGGAACTGGCGCAGACGTTCATCAAGGAAGTGCTGGTGTCCTCTCCCACTGAAACTGGAATTGCCTGGAAGTTCCGGGATGTGTCTGAAGGCTGCTCTGATATTATACGAGGAGATATACAATGGATAAAATGAGATATGCTGCGATATATATGCGGGTTGCAAGAAACTCCAGGGCGTGGATATACTGCCGGGTGGCAGCACCAGATGCCTTTGCGCTGAAGACCCAGCAGGAAAAACTTACGGCCTTTGCCGAGAAAAACCACTATGAGGTTGTGGGCTGCACATCCGAGCAGGGGGCTGGTACAATAATGGAGCGTCCCGGATTGGCTGAAATCACCAATGCCGTCCTCCGGGGCGAGATGGATATTCTGCTTGTCCTGAACGTTTCAATACTGGGGCGTGACATTTGGAGAATGGCCGAATATGTTGACTGGCTGGCGGGGCACAATGTAGAGGTCATCTGCCTGGACGGGGAACTTTCCATCCGGGAAGTGTGGAGGTTCCTGCGGACAAAGCAGGTTCTGCCGGGCGGAGGCATTTGACGATATGGGATATCTTTGCTTATAAAGCGGATGCCGGAGGCGGTCTTTCAAAAGAAGAACCAATAACCGCTCCTGCATTACAGAAGCACCCACTAACGAACGGCATCAGGGAAGAATGCTTGCGGAAAGTGTAAGCATCCGGTGGCTGGAAATTACCGGGCAAAGAAAAACAGCCGGGAGGGTTATAAGGGCAGGCAGGCGGGGCTTTCCTGCAGATTAGGAAGAAGCACAGCACAAGGGTGTCCCTGGTAAGGAGGGGATGCCCTTGTTTGCTTTTTCAGAAAAAAATAAAATTTTTTAAGTCCTGCTCTTGACACAAGGTGATGAAGGAATTACTGGAACATCTGTAAAAAAGCGGAAGAATTTTATGCGAATGATGAAAGACGCTTCAGAGGGAAAGTTTGATCTTGTCATAACAAGAGAAGTATCCCGGTTTGCAAGGAATACGGTAGACACTTTACAGCAGACACGCATATTAAAGAAGCAGGGTGTTGAAGTCTATTTTACAGAAGATAATATTTGGACAATGAATGATGAAGATGGAGAACTCCGTTTGACTATCATGGCAACATTGGCGCAGAATGAGAGCAAAAAGACATCACTCAGAGTGAAAGCAGGTCAGATGATTTCGTTTCAAAATGCCGTGCCATACGGAAATGGAAATATATTAGGATATGACAGGATTGATAAGCAGTTTGTTATCAACGAATCGCAGGCGGCTACAGTCAGACGTATATTTGATTTATACTTAGATGGAAATGGTGTCAGAAAAATACAATTTATTATTGAGAAAGAAGGTCATTTGACAGCAACGGGATTGACAAAATGGCAGCCGGGAAATATAAGCAGGATTCTCCGAAATCCGTTTTATTGTGGAACGATAGTTTATCGAAAACAGTTTGTACCTGATTTTTTAGAACAGAAGAAAATCAACAATTTTGGAGATGTTGATAAGGTAGTAGTGGAAGGCAGTCATACGCCAATTGTTACGAAAGAGCAGTTTCAAAAGGTTCAAGAAATGTTGGATGGCAAATCAGCATCAATAAATAATAAAGGCAGACGTGGGAAAAAGGTTTCCAAAGATGTCTGGTGCAGGAAGCTGATCTGTGAGTGTGGACATACCTATAACAGAGTAGTATGGCATTATGGGGCAGGCGGACCGCAATATGCGTATCAATGTTACAGCCAGGTTCGTTTCGGCTCTGCAAAGACCAGAGAGAAAAAGGGGCTTAGCACTGAGGGGATGTGCGTTACAAAAATGGTAGCCCGCTGGAAGTTAGAGGCTATGGCAGATGTCATATTTCAGAAGTTCTGGAATGACCGAGAGGGTGTCCTGACTATTGCTAATGAAATGCTGGATAAATGCTATGACAATGAGCAGGATAATGAGGCTTTAGAGAGAAAACACGAGCTTGAGCAGAAGTTGAAAACATGGGATAGAAAATATGATAATCTCTTGAATATGCGTATGGCTGGTGAGATTGAAAAAGACCGTTATGATGAAAAGCGGGCGCAGCTCCAAAAAGAGCAGGAAAAACTCAGAGAGCAGCTAATGCAGCTTGAAAATGAGGAAGAAATTACAGATGATATTTACAAGGACAAACTGGAAGTGCTAAAATATGGGTTAGAGCAGGACTTTAACTTTTCAACAAAGCACATTCCAGAGGAAATCATAGATGCTTTCGTAAAGGAGATAGTGGTTTGCAGAGATTGTTTTATCTGGAAACTGAATTTCTTCCCGGATGACTACAAACTGGATGTCGAAGGCAGGAGCAACAATTACACAGTTACCCAAACAGAACTTTCCTCTGATACGTCACAGCAGCACAGGCGGCGATAAATCAAAAGTGATGCACCATAAAGCTGTGAGAAATGGTTGATTGAAGTATCTATAACAATGAAAAGGAAATCCCCTGTCACTGATTAAAAGTGTCAGGGGATTTTTTCGATTTCTGAAATCGCAAGCAACTCTTGCTTGTCAGCGGAAGGTATTGGGATAAAAAGCAATCATATATAATATTTATGATAACTATGGGAGCAGAGCCTTTAAACGGTTTTGGTCCTTATTTTTTTGCGATACGGAAAGGAGAGCTTATGTATTCAGAAAGGCAAGAGAAATTAAAGGTATTTTTACAGCAAATGCAGCAATCTGTAGAAGAAAGAACAGGGGAGAAGGTGGAGATTCATTCGGTGACAAAAGCGGACGGAAAGAAATTTCTTGAGATTGTCATAGAGGAGAATCCTTTGTTTTCGCCTATTGTTTGGGTGGAGGAATCCAATGCAGGTTACGGAAAGAATATTTTTCTGATGGGAAATTCCGATATATGAACAGTGACGGAACGCCTAGACAGGACATGAGGTAGAAGATACAGTTGATTATATGAGTAAGAATATTGGTGGAAAAGAGTTAAAAGATATGTATGCAAGTGATGACAGGGAATATTATGCTAAAATGCTGATTCTGCCTTATGTAGAGCAAAAGATATTACAGAGGGAGCATATAAAGGATATTACGGCAGAAGGGCTTCAAGAAGGTCTGCGTATGGCTTTGGAAAATATAGGAGACAGTGAAAAATATGAAAATAGTTTTGGAAATGGCGAGTTAAGTAAATATGCGGTTATGGATTGTTAAAGGGGGAGTTTTGTGCTAAAATGGCTGTAAAGGGAGTGAAATGCTATGGATAGGAAATTAAAAGTGTATTTAGACACATCCGTTATAAGCCATTTGATGCAGGAAGATGTGCCAGAGAAGATGGCAGATACAAGAAAATTATGGGAAATGTTTCGACAAGGAGTATATGATGTATGCCTTTCAACAGTGACTTTGCAGGAGATAGACGATTGTTCCGAACCGAAAAAGAGTAGCTTGTGGCAATATTTGAATCAGATTGAGTATGAAACATATGATATTACGGAAGAGGTACTAAGTGTAGCACGTCAGATTATTTCTATGGGCATACTTACAAAGAAAAGTTTTGATGACTGCCAGTATATAGGAACGGCTGTGGTAAATAGCTGTGACTGTATTATATCCTGGAATTTTAAGCATATTGTAAATGTCAAAACAATCCGTGGCATGAGGGCAATCACAAATCTTGAGGGGTATAAGGAATTGTCTACAAATAACTGATGCGAGTTTATAGCCGTTTTCCTTGTATTTCCGGGCTTTCTCCTAAACAAGCTGCATCAGTTATTTTCCGACAGTTCCTAAGCAGATAGAGATTTTAAGCCCGTCAGCATTATTGGAAAGTGAGGGATGATTATGAAAAAGCCGGTTTTAAGCCCAAATTTTACGATTGAGGATATTCATAAACTGCGTGAGTATAATTATGAGATAACAAAAGATATGACTGACAAGGAACGAATGGACTATTACAATAACAGGGGACGGGAAGTTCAGAGGAAATTGGAGCGGATGAAAGCCGCCAATGTTTAACAGACAAAGAAAAATTGTTTAGATGGAAAACGGCGTTTCAATTATTTTTTTCTGCATTGGCAGAAAGATTAGCCTATAATGATTGAAAATGGGGCATTACAAGATTGTAGTGAGCGGTATATCGCCTTGGGTGCGCACAGCACAGGCGGCGATAAACAATGTAGGAAAGTAGATTGTAACTGTAACAGGGCAAAAAGCATTAGCCCTGTCCCATAGAAAAAAACGACCTTCCACTGGCTCTACGGAGCTGGCCCGGGTCGTTTTTTGTCCTACGGACTATCCTCGCCCCGCATGGATACATTCTATCAGGATTGCTTCCCGTATGTGCGTTGGTGGTTCATAACGGAGCCTGGCGTGGATGATAAGGTTGTAGCAGACTATATGATTTTTACAATTGAAGCAATTCATGTGGTGCAGTATTTTGGGCAGAAGGAGGTTACGTGAGATGGTCGCAACAAGAACAGAAGTGCAGGAAGTTCAACCGATTTCCTCACATAAAAATAATTATGATCTTAACTTTATACGACAAAAGATTTTTGCCTATGAAAAAACGATAAAAGATGACTTTAATATTTTTAAAGGAGATCTGCTTGAACGGGAGGCCTGCTCATTTGTAACAAGTAACATGAATGCATTTCTGTTCGGATTAATTTCAGACTCGTCGGTCAAAGCAGAAATTGCATGGTCATTGCCATATCGTTTAAAAGAGCGACTTCATCATTTTGACTTAAACAAAATTGCAAATATGGATATTGATGAATTAACTGGCATAATAAAGGAAAAACCTGCTTTGCATAGATACCCTTTAAATATTGCAAAATATTTGAAGGCAGCAGCTGAACTGCTTATATCAAAATATGAATCAAATGCATCCAACATTTGGGCAAATGGCGCAAGTGCAGCAGAGATTGTATCCCGCTTAGAAGAATTTAAAGGAATTAGCCATAAAAAGGCGGCATTAGGTTCGCTCCTGTTAGTAAGAGATTTGGGCATAGATATAAAAGATAAAGAAAATATTAATATTGCCTATGATATACATATCCGTCGCATATGCCTTAGAGCTGGCTTTTGTTCTCAAGATACTATTGAAGATGTGACCATGGCCGGAAAGCGTCTCTTGCCAGAATTCCCCGGGCGCTTAACATCTTCATTTTGGGCCATAGGGCGGGATATATGTAGGCCTACCAACCCATTATGTAGCGAATGCCCATTGGACGATGTATGTGAACATAATCTTTCGTTAGGAGAAGATATACATGCATAAAAGCATTATTTCTTCCATTGTAAATTAAGTATGTCATATTTACATAAGTGTGCAACGAACAGATAGCGATTCATGGAAGGAGCCAGAAGGCGGTACTGGAGGCAATCCTAGATGCCCCAAAGCCTGCTGATAAGCGAAGAAAATCAGAAAAACTAATCAAAAACTAACCAATCCTTAGTATAATCAGATTGGAGGTTTCAGATATGGCAAAGACAATACTGATTATCGAAGATGAAATCGCAATACAAAACATCTTAGCCGAACCGCTTAGAGCCTGCGGCTATGAAGTCGTGACCGCATCGGATGGTCTGGAGGGTATCAATACTTTTCATGCCCACCACATAGACCTTATCCTTTTGGATATTATGTTACCGAAAATCAACGGATA
>OFFK01000904.1_pt1 | contig 23584 bp, 13 predicted proteins | sample 1521361 | NCBI WGS metagenome assembly OFFK01 (sample SAMEA3504096, study PRJEB24116) | mouse gut metagenome | biome: mouse gut; feature: mouse-associated habitat; material: faeces | place: Denmark | collected 2011 | reverse complement strand
AAGCTGAATTGTGGCCCCACAATTCGTTGCTTGCTAAGACAGAGCCACCGCCTCTGGCGGGTGGATGTGGTTGCTCATAGTGGCTCTGTCAGGGTCGCTTCTGCATCATCAATTACGCCCTCCCTGGGCGGGGTCGCTCCATGGCCGGGGGGTAAATTTACCCCTCGACTTGGTAAGTTCGTGTATTTGGAGGGGTAAATTTACCCCTCGCAGCCTCAGACTACTGTTTGAAGAAGGATAGAAAATCGGCGACGGCCTCTTCATTCACCTCTTCGGGGACGGGCTGAGGACTACCCGTTGGAAGAGCCGCAAGCGTTTTCTGCCCGGAAAAGCATTCCTTTATGGTCTGCCTTACCACCTCAATCAGAGCGTTTTCACTCTGTTTGCCTTGCTGATAAGCGTTCACGGCAGCGACGATAGCTTCGGTGGTGGAGAGGTTTGACCCCATTAGGTAGTCCAGCACGGACTTGTGGAGTGGGTTTTCTGGATTGAGGTAAAGATAGATCTTCCTGGCCCTCATAGCCATTCCCCCTTATTTGTGGGACATAGCAGCCAGGGCCTCATAGCCTTTTGCGTTGGCATGAATGTCGTTATTGAAGGTCACTCGGCTGGGGTCAAAGTCCCCGAAGTTCTGGATCAGGCAGCTACCTCCGCCCATGACGTAGAGCTTCATGGTACGAGGGTCATAGCCATCCTCACGCATACGGCGGAAGAGGCCATCGGTATAGACCCTTGCCGCATTGACCAGAGGGTTTAGGTACTCGCTGTCGATCTCAGCCGTTCCTTTGCGGATGATCCGCTCAATGATGGAGTCGTCCACCTTGGCACCGGCGTGTTCGTTGGCAAGTGCCAGCCGCATGGCGATGGCGCAGTCTTTCACCCCGCAGGCCTCCGTCACCATAGTCGTCGGGTCGGGCTTTCGGTCGATGACCCGGAGGAGATTGACGGTGCCGTTGCCAATGTCGGCAATCATATTGACCCCTTTGAACTCATGGAGCCGGGAGGCAACGGCGGCAAAGCTCTGGGGATAGATCTCAGCCCCTATGAATTCCACGGAAAAGTCGGTGCCCCTGAAGGTGAACTGAACGGACTTTTTCTGCATGAGGTATGCTTTGAACGCCTCTTGCTGGTCCATCACCCAAGAGAGAGGGAGACCGGCTGCAAGGAGGACCTTGGCACTGGTGCGGTGCTGGATGGCGAGCTCTCGCCCGATGGCTGCGAGGGTCATCAGGTAGTAGTCGTTGTCGCTGACCTTTAGATTGCGGTACTCCTTATGACCCTGGCCCACCGTGTAGTAGCGGCCCTCATAGATCAGAAGGTTCTCGGTGAAGTAAGGTTTCTTGTCGTGCGCTGTGATGCCGGTGGGAAAGACACAACAGGCGGTCTTAATGTTTCCGTAGCCGTGATCGACACCAATCACGGCCTCATCGCCTCGAATGAACATGATTTCCTCCTTATCTCTCCTGGCCTTTTTCCTTGGGCTTGAACGGGATCGCCATAATCTCGTCGTTCACCTTCACGAAACGCTCAGGGAGCATATACTTTTCCTTGTACCGCTCGGCCTGTTCCTCAGTCAGGCTTCCAAACTGTTCCCCGGTACAGTCACAGATAAAGCAGGTGCCGGCGATGATGTCCAGGATCTTTCGCCCAGGCTCCTTGACATAGCACCGCTCAATCTTCCAGCCGCTCTCTCCGCCGTGCTCATCCTTCATATAGTAGTCCAGACGAACACCGGGATCAGACCCATCCAGGGCGGTGGCGAAGATGGAATATCCAGCCATGCCGGGCCTGAATGCCTTGTTGTCACTGCTGACCACATAGGTCCTGGAGCCTTCGGGATAGTCCTTTGTGAAGCTGTCCTCGGTGAAGACGATGAAGCCGGTCAGGTGGTCCTGACCGGTTGCCTCAGCCTCTTGGAATTTCTTTTTCAGTTCTTTGTAGGGCATTTCCGTAATCGTGTCCTCTTCTCGGATGGCACGATTGAGAGGAAGCCCCATCAGTTTGCTTTCACCGTTACCGACGATGCAGACCTGTTCCTCAAAGGGGTAGACAGGCTCAATATCGCCGCACACAACCCGCTGCATCCCATGCAGAGACTGTTCAATCTCGGTAATTCGGGCCAGCTTACCGGGCTCCAGTAGCACGACACGCATGGTCTCGACTTTGACCTGCCCGGTGAGCTCAGGCTCAAAAGGGATCTCAGCAAAGCCTACGCTGTCACAGAAGTGGAAAGTGGAGTGACCATCCTCGTCGATTACTTCCACCACATCGGAGACCGAAAGAGAGTGGCCGGCGAAACCCGCCGGATGGTCCAAGTTGAAGAGCGTATAGACCTCCTCCAGATTATCGCATTCCACATCGCCTTCGTAGACCTTATCGTAAAGGCTACTGTCGATCCCGGAATTCCCGGTGATGGTCCGAGCAAACTCCAGGTGCATAAAAGCCAGCCGCTTCTCGTCACGGTCTAAGTTGATCTGATAGATTTTGATTTTCAATCGCTTATCTCCCTTCCGCTCGGTCCGTTAAAGGGACCTTGCTTTTTGATAGTGGATTTCGCTTGACCAGGTACTCGTTGACGTCCTTCCCATCAGGAGCCGGAAGGTCAAGCACCTGATACTTTTCGCCGAGTAGGGCTTGTAACCCCGCTGTTGCGGAGCGGCCCACCTCGTCATTGTCCAGGTGCAGGAGTACGGTCTTGATCTCCTTGTGGCTCTCCAGAAAAGTGCCCAAGGCTATGGGCAGCTTCATGTCCTGCTTTTTCTTATAAACTCCTGCCAAGGAGAGAAGAGGGGCCTGCATCCAATCCCTGCCGGTCATTTTCAGCAAAGTAGCATAGCTCAATGCGTCAATGGCGCACTCGAAGAGGTGGACGCTCTGGGCATTAGGCCGGTCAGCCAGAAGGAATGAGTAGTGCTTATCGCTGCCTGGGGCCTCTCCCTTGAAGTCGCCATAGGTGCCTCTGAGGGCAGCATACTTGGGCGCTCTGCTTTCATCGAAGCCAAGAAAGACTGCGTTGTGGTACTTTCTGGATTCATATAGGTGGCCGTCCGCAATGCACTGGTGCAGAACATCCGGGTCAATCCCACGCCCGGTCAGATAGCGTAGGATGGCGTTGTTATCCCGGTTGGGTTCCGGGAGCTCAAGTTCACGCTTCTCTTGCTTGGGAGGCGGAGGCGGTACGATAGAGCGTCCTGCCACATTTCTGAGCACACACTCCACGGCCTCCTGGAACGGTAGCCCCTGCACCTTGATGAGGTAGTCTACGGCGGTCGTGCCTCCCATGCCATGGCTAAACCAGTTCCACTTGCCGTTGCTTATTTTCAGGCTGTCGTGCTCTTTGGTGCAGTAGGTGCCGCCAGATAGGTGGACAAGCTGGTCCGGGTCGGCGGCTTGGAGGTAGGTCAGAAGGTCAACTCGTTTGGCCTCCCGGACGATTTCAGGCTTGATATACGCCAAAAGGCTCACCTCCTAAAGGTCATCGGCCCTGTTCCAGCTGTTTCTGATGCCGGATGAGGACGTCTGCACATTCCTGACAGGCGGTGCGCAGAGTGTCCATGTAGCCACAGTCCATTCGGAGGTACTGGTCATAGACATCAGCAAGAGGGGTGCTGGATTTCAAGAGGGCCTTACACCTCTCGACGGAGAGGATGTCAGGGTCTTCCATGAGCGCCAAAATGTCCTCACGCATGATGTACTCGTGTGCCTTGAGGAGGATCTGCTCAGGTGTGAGCGTCAGGAGCTCTTCTTTGAATGCGTTTTGTTCCACCTCCATTTTCTCGTAGAGCTTCAGGCTTAGTTGTTCTTTGTTCATAGAAATCATCTCCTTCAGATATAGTAATAGCCGCCTGGTGTTTCCACCAAGCGGCTATGTAAGCGGCACACTGTGTGCCGTATTCAGTTGTTCAAGAGCGGTCAGGAAGATATTGCCCTCTATTTTACTTTGAGCGAGAGTGACACCTCTCCATCTTCCGAAACAATCATCTGGAGGTTTCTAAGGTGTCGGTCATAGTATTGCTTCCTCTCCGCAGGGGTCATAGTAACCCTTGTAGCTCTAAGCGCTTCGTCAAGCATAGTGTTCAAGTTGAGCTGTACGGCTTGCGCTAAGTATGTAGAGATTTCTCTGAAAATGGCTCTCTGTTTGAGGTCTTCCGAGTCACCGGAGTAGAAGTCATCTAAGTAGCAGTAGAAAATGCCATGCTCGGCAAGAGCATTTTTGAGGTCAGGGCCACATTTGTCATGCTCAACCATTACAAGAAAGTGTGCTTTGGGTAGAGAGGAAATGAGGGCCCAATAGTCCGAATCACTGGACACCAAAATATAGGAGTCAACCTTCTTTTCATAAAACTCCTGACTAACTCTAAGGGCCAATCTCATATCAACAAGGGATTTGTTTTCTTTGACCCGTTCAATTTCGATGTGTTCTACCGGTATTGAAGTGAATTGCTCCAGCAGATCCCAGCCCGTAGAGGCATGAACATCATCAAACAAAATGATGGATTCTACTTTTTCAATGCTTTCTTTATTCAATCCACGGAGCGTAGCGCTGAGTTTGTACGGATCGACATTCTCGCAATCCACTACTACGACTACTTGCTCACTCTCATCAATGAAGTCATAGATGTTGTTCTTGAAATAGCTGCCGGCATCTGATACTTTGCCATAATCCGTAAACTCCTGATCATGCCAGGAATAGAGGAGTTCGACAAACTTTCGGTCGCAGTAGAGGATATTGCCCAGATCCTTTGGCCTCCAGTTGATATACACCTGATAGGGGTAAAAAGACATATTTTCGTAGTAGGTGCTGGCGGCACCCTTTGTACTTCCTTCGGCCAGTCCGTCCGGCATAATAAACAGTTCTCGGATGTAGTCCCAATTTATCCAAAGCGGGAAAATCCCCTTGCAGTTATTGATGCGGTCCGATATGAGCCGATTGATGTCAACTATTAAGGAACTTAACTGAGCGTTATGCTTTTTTGAGAGGCGTATTCCATCAGCAGTAAGTTGATTGAAGCTGTCAGCTGGAATATACTCTGGCATTGAATAAATTGATTTTAAGCTGTGGGACAATTCATCATTGATTTTCTTGTAGTTCCGCTCTATTGAAGTCCGCAGCATACACAAGTTACGAACTATTCGAGCATTTTTATCTTTATCTAATTTTTCAAAAATTTCGAGTTTGGGTGGCTCATGCTCATTTTCAAATATTCTTTTAGGAACTCCAATTAAATATGCTACTTTGGATACTATTTCGTATGTGCTGTCTTTGTAGGTCATTCGTTCAGGTGAGTCATTCTGTACTAATTCCATTTTTTCCATTTTTCAAGCCTCCAATCTTATTAATTTGCCCTCGCAAGGGGGAGAAGCTAAATAATTATAGCACAGAATGGACCACCCATCAATCTATCTGTGGCTGGCTATGTATGCGGCATGAGGGTATCATGCCGCATTGAATTAGCGGGCCACAGGCACCGCCTTTTCACGAAGCTGCTCGTCGGGTTCCTCGCCGTCGCCATCGGCAATCTCATTTTCCCGCTTATCCATGTTGAGCTTGATATTGAGCTCATTGAGCCGAGCCAGCTTCTGGTTAAGCTCTTCTTCCTGGGGAAAGGGTTTCTCAACCTCGATCTTGGCGTTCTCCAACTGGACCTTCACGTTCTCCAGTTGGGCCTCTGCCTCCTTCAGGAAGGAGTCGAGGCCGGAGAGGGTGTTGTCGATACGGACAAGGTTGCCGAACACGTCAGTACCCAGGGAGGCCGTATGCGTGATAGCCCCTTTCAGGGACAGGCGATATTCCTTGGAGAAGCTCTCAAAGAAAAGCTCCATCTCAAAGCCCCGGTACTTCCCGATGATTATGGGGTCGGGGTTGGTCATCGACTTGCAGGCGTCCAGGATTGCAGTGCCGGCCTCTTTCTTGTCGGTATAGACCGTGCCCTTGATCTCCATCGGGCAGAAATTGTCTTCGCCGGGGTGGGTGTTATTCTCGCAGGTAGCAATATCGGTCTTGTACCCAGCGATGCGCTGCTCCAGCGTGGAGATTTGCTTGGGAAAATCCTTGATAATCTTGTCCTCCAGGGCGTACTTCTGGCTCAGGTGGCTGGCCTTGATGAGCTTCAGCTTTTGGACCGCCACATCCAAGTCCATCTTCTCCTTGATCTCCGGGTTTCCAGAGCAAAGGGCCTTGATCTCAGCGTAAGAGAGTGCGGTCTCGTCAATGTCTTCCGCAGACCGCACCGGGGATTTGGAGGTCATAACCTGGCCGATGAACTTCTGCTTGCCCTCTACCAGCTGATAGAGATAGGCATCAAAGGTGTTCTCGGTGACATAGGTGTAGATCTCCACCTCCGGGTTTTCGTTGCCCTGGCGAATGATGCGCCCCTCCCGCTGCTGGAGGTCAGCCGGCCTCCAGGGGCAGTCCAGGTGGTGCAAGGCTATGAGCCTTTGCTGGACATTGGTGCCAGCGCCCATCTTTTGAGTGGATCCTATGAGCACACGGATCTCCCCGGAACGGACCTTGGCAAAAAGCTCTTTCTTCTGAACCTCGGTCTTGGCCTCATGGACATAAGCTATTTCTTCAGCTGGTACGCCCTTGTCCATGAGCTTCTGCTTCAAAGCGTCATAGACATTGAATTTCCCATCGTTGTGGGGAGTTGAGAGGTCACAGAACACCATCTGGGTAGAGCGGGTTTCAGCCGTGCGCTCCCAGATCTCAAACACCCTGGCGGCACAGACGCTAACCTTGCTGACACCCTCATCGGGCAACAGCTCATTGATAAGCCGCTGGTCCAGGGCCAGCTTGCGCCCATCGTTGGTAATGACCAGCATATTATCCTCAGAGGAGTTCACCATGCCGTTCCGCACTCGCTCGGCCCGTTCAGCCAGTTCCGCCACCATCTCCTTTTGGATTTCAGATGGTTTGAGCACTTCCGTATGGTAGTTGGCCTTGGGAACAGGCAGGTTGAGCATATCGGCGGTTTGCACATCCGCTACCTCCTTGAACATGGCAAGCAGCTCCGGGAGATTAAAAAACCGGCTAAACCGGGTCTTAGTCCGGTAGCCGGTGCCCTCCGGGGCAAGCTCGATAGCGGTCACGGTCTCCCCAAAGTTGCTGGCCCAACAGTCGAAATGGATCATGCCGTTGTCTTTCAGCATCTTGTACTGGAGATACTTCTGCATGGTATACATCTCGATCATGGTGTTGCTGATGGGGGTGCCGGTGGCAAAAACGATACCGTGGCCATCGGTCAGGTCGTCCAGATAGCGGCACTTCATATAGAGGTCGCTGGACTTCTGGGCCTCGGTCTGGCTGATGCCGCCCACATTCCGCATCTTGGAGAAAGCGGCGAGGTTCTTGTAGTAGTGGGCCTCGTCGATCATCAGCTTATCCACGCCCAGCTCCTCAAAGGTGACAACATCATCCTTTCGGCTCTGGTCGTTGAGCTTGGCCAGCTTCGCCTGGATCTGCTTCTTGGTCTTCTGCATCTGCTTAACGGAAAACCGCTCACCCTTGTTGTACTTCATCTCCTCGATGCCGGCCATGATCTCGTGAAGCTGGTCCTCCAGCATAGCAATCTGCCGCTCAATGGATAGCGGTATCTTCTCCAGCTGGGAGTGGCCGATGATAACGGCATCGTAGTCACCGGTGGCTATTCTGCCACAGAAACGCTTGCGGTTCTTGGCCTCGAAGTCTTTGGCGGTTGCCACAAGGATGTTGGCGCTGGGGTATAGCTGGAGGTACTCGGAGGCCCACTGCTCTGTCAGGTGGTTGGGCACAACGATCATGGTCTTCCTGCACAGGCCAAGTCGCTTGGCTTCCTGGGCAATCGTGACCATCGTAAAGGTCTTACCGGCTCCAACAACATGGGCCAGCAGCTCGTTTCCCCCATATAGTCCTCTGGCGACAGCGTTGAGCTGGTGCTGGCGCAGAGTGATTTCCGGGTTGATACCGGGCAGGCTGAGGTGGCTACCGTCATACTCACGGGGCCGCAGGCTGTTGAACTTCTCATTATAGAGCTTTGTCAGAAAGTCACGGCGGGTTGGGTCTTTCCAAATCCAATCCTGAAACGCCTGCTTCATCTGTTCCTGCTTGGCCTGGGCGATGGCGGTTTCTTTCCGATTGATGACGGGGGTACGCTTGCCGTCCGGTCCCTCCACATAGTCGAAAATGCGGACGTCCTTCAAATTGAGGGACTGCTCCAGGATCTTGTAGCCGTTTATACGCTCGGTACCATAGGCGCTGTACGCTTTGATATTGCCACGGTCATAGGATTTGCCCTCAATATTCCACTCGCCGGTGTACTGAGAGAAATGGACTTTGATGTTGTACCGGCAGTAGTAGGGGGTATCAAAGAGATCGTACATGAACTGCTGGTAGATCTCAGGCGGTATCCAGCTTGAGCCAAGCCGCACGGAAATCTCCGAGGCATCGAGGTCCACCGGCTGCACCGCCTCCAAAGCGGAGACATTGATGGAATAATCCTCCGGGTACTGTTCGGCGCTCCGTTTCGCCCAGCTCAACTTCTCCCGCACATTGCCTGAGAGGTACTCGTCGGCAGTCAGATACTTTGCCTCACCTGCGCTGCCGTAGCCATACATGGGGTTGAGGAAAATGACCCCCTTCAGGTCGGCGAAAAGCTCTTCCTCAGTCTTATCGGTCAGTTTCCCCATGAAGATCATATCCACCTTCGCTCTTTCAGCCAGTGAGATGGCAAGAGCTTCCGATGCGGTGTCCACATGGCTGATGACCACCTGCTGCTTGATGGTGCGCTTGGTGAACATATCGGCTTTTCGTTCAAGGTTTCCCTTACTGTCCAGCACCTCCAAGGAAGAGAGGAGGTAGTAGGAATTGTCGGGATAGAAGACCGATTTGTTGGCCCTGGCGTTGATGAGGCCATACTTGGCGACGAAGGCATCATAGAGGGTGTTGAGCTCCTTCTGCTTGCCCTCGATTTCCGCATCGGTGTAGTTCTCCGTCTGGTACTCAATGAGCTGGCGCACACAGTCACGGAGACCGATGAGGCCCTTAATGCGGCTCTGTGCTGTTACGGAGGCATCCACGGGGCGCATGATGCTGTTCTCACGGTAGTATACCTTTCCGTCCACCACTGTGAAGCTAAAGTTTCGCACGGAGGGATCAGCCGGGATGGTGAGATCTTCCTCATCTTCCTCCAGTTCCACATCCTCGTACTCTTCGATACTGCCGTTAATATTCTGGACAGCATCCAACAGCTGCTCACCCAGGTCCACACCGTCATTTGCAATGCAGGCCGTCTCTGGCCCAAAGGGTCCGCTGATCTCCTTCATCTCGCCCAAAATCATGTCGGGGTTATCAATAAAGTATTGATTCATCTTCAGCCCGTTGGCATCCATGCCCAGATGGACCCAATCGGGCTCGTCGATGGCGAGGGTATCCCTCTTCTGGAAGAAGAGAATGTCGGAAGTGACGTCGGTGCCGGCTGCATCCTTGAATGTGTTGTTGGGCAGGCGGATCGCCCCCAGAAGGTCAGCCCTCTGCGCCATATACTTGCGGAAAGAGGGGTTGTCCTTGTCCAACGTACCCTTACTGGTGATAAAGGCGATGATACCTCCGGGCCTCACCTTGTCCAGGGTCTTGGCAAAGAAGTAGTCGTGAATGAGGAAATTGTGCTTATCATACCGCTTGTCCATGAGCTTGAAGTTGCCGAAGGGAATATTACCGATGGCAACATCAAAAAAGCTGTCCGGGAGGTCTGTGTTTTCAAACCCCTGAACAGCGATAGAGGACTTTTGATAGAGCTGCTGGGCGATACGCCCACTGATACTGTCCAGCTCAATGCCATAGATCTTGGAGTCGGCAAGGGTCTCAGGCCTCATACCCATAAAGTGACCGATGCCGCAAGAGGGCTCCAGCAGATTGCCCCGCTTGAAGCCGATCTGCTCCAATCCCTGATACATGGCTCGGATGACCTGCGGAGGCGTGTAGAAAGCGGTCAGCGCCGATTCTCTGGCGGCGTCATACTCTACCTCGGTAAGGAGGGCCTTCAACTCGCCGAATTTGCTGTGCCGGTCATCGAAGCAGTCGGCAAGGCCACCCCAGCCAACATATTGAGCCAAAACAGCCTGCTCGTCAGGCGTGGCCAGCCGGTTTTCTTCCTCCAGCTTCTTCAGGAGCCGGATTGCAGCCACATTCCGATTGAACCGTTCGCTGGGAGTACCGACACCAATCGCATCATCCGTGATTTGGAAGTCGTGGCGCTGGGCCATGGGAATTTCGGAAAGCAGAACCGTAGGGGCCACTTTCCCTGTGCGATGGGGCTTGGGCGGCTCCAGAACTTCCTCTTTCTTTTCAGCCTGTGTCAGAAGTTGTCGAATAGTGTCGATTTTCTCTACACGGCTGATGGGATAGCCCTGGTCCGCCATCGTCTGGTCGAAAAGTCTTACATCCCCGGAGATCTCACCGACTTCCTCCACGACAAACTGATGCCCGTCCAGTTCAAGTTTTTTGCCAATCAGGTCTTCGCTGACCTGCGTTTTTTCTGCTGCGGCCTGCTCCTGAGCAATCCGCTCCACATCCGCCGTGACCTGCTGGATAAACGGGGCATTCTCCAGCTTCTCAGGGTCTACTACCTCACCGTTGACGATGCCGTGTTCTTCCAACCTCGCCCGTATCCAAGCGGGGTCAATGTCGTCCAACTCATCGTGCGCCTCTTCCTGCTTCTGGATTTGGGCAATCTGCTCGTCGGTCACGTCAATGAGGTCGGCAAAGTACAGGTTCTTCAGTTCGTGGTCAATCAGTTCCTGGAGGGTGTCGTACTTGCGGCTCTCCAGTAAGGAATTGCTCAAATAGCGGTCAAGGCTGCAATCCAAAAGATTGACATAGATCTGGATGGGGATCTCCTCATCAGTGAGGGTGGTAAAGCCAACCCCGATTTCGTCCAGCTTGTCGAAGGAGGCCGGTGAGCCGTACTCACTCTCGCAGAACTGGTTGATGATCGTCTTTGCCTCTTCCAAGAGAGGGTCATAGGTGAGCACTTTTTCATCTTCAACCTTGAAGCCCTTGGGAGGCGGGTCAAGCTCCAGCAAGAAGTCCTGGGGAATGGTATTACCATCCTTGTCCCGGTAGAGCACCACGGTCATGGGAATACCGTAGTTTGTGTCTTCCTTCACTGCGGCGATCAAACGCTCTTGCTCAAGATACTCAATGCTGTACTCAACTTTGCCATCGTTGGCCAGGTAGTCGATGCGTCCGACAGGCAGGCTCTCTGTGGCTTCCCCTTCATGCTGTGAGGGCATGGAGACTACTTCTCGTTCACCTTTTTGCAGGGTGGCGATTGCAACATTGAGGTTGCGGTCGTGGAGCATCATGATTACAGTATCCAGATTATGACCAGGTATGCCGCACATGGGTACACGCTCTTCAAGGCCAAGCTCCCGGCTCGTAAGGTTCAGGTTGAGAGCCGCTGCCAGGGTCTTGGCGTCTTCACCCAAGGCCTCGAAGAAGTCGCCCACCTCGAAGAGAAGAAGAGCATCGGGGTTCGCCTTCTTGATTTGGCTATACTCCTGCCACATGGGAGAACCTTTGGGAAGGGTGGGGGCTTCGATCACTCGGTCGTTCAGCTTCTTGGCATAGTCCTCAGCCTGCCACTCGCTGTCAAACTCGACTTCATTGCCGTTCTCGTCGATATACGGCTCACCGATGGCATCATCCCAAATGGTATAGGCTATCTTGTGGCCCCGATCCGCTTCAATGACTTGGAAACGAAGCTCATCGTCCTCATCATTTTCTTCCAGCTCGTCCTCCAGGTCATCTTCATCCGCCTGAAGGTGGTCATTTAGGCGGTTTTCACGGACTTTTTCTTCAAACTCGCTGAAAGGAAGTTCGGTTGTAATGATGGGAAAGTCGCAATCGGAAAGGCGGACAGTCTCTTCACCCAGAGTCAGGATCTCATATTCCTTTTCCCCAAGATAGACATGGTTGCCCACCTCAAAACGGTACTCTCGGCGAGGAGGGTTTAACTCTTCCTCCGTGGGCTCCAAAGCCTTGGCCATATCGCTGTTCAGATGCTCCAACATAGCTTGGCAGCGCTCGGTGAGGAAGGTGTCTTGCCCGATGATGGTCTCCATCGCTTGCCGCATCATGGGAATGATGAAATCGCCCTCGATGCTCCTGACGTGGATTTTCTTGTCCTCAGTGAGGAATGCGTGGCCACACATTATCAGGTAGTATTGATCCGGGAGCAAGTCGGTCTTTCCAGAGCCTTCAATGGTCGCCTTATACTCTTTGATGATGTCCATGAACTCCTCGGCAATATTGCCCCGGAGCTCTCGCTTGTCCCGCTCCAGTAGATAGCCGGGATAAGCCTCCAATTCGGCACGGTTGAAATAGCGGTCGGCGGCAATCAATTCCCGGATACGCTTTTCAACCTTCACCCAGGTGAGAGTGACACGGAAGTCATCGCTGCCGTTCTCATTGCGTCGTCTCAGGGTAATGCCCTTGGTGTCGTGGTCCTCCCAGATCCCAGAGCCGGGAATGGCGTCGCTTCTTCCACCTATGCCATAGAGGTTTTTGAGGAAAGCGACGTTCTCTTTCTGTTCTTCACCTTTCTGGAACTGCTCGAAGATGGCGAGTTTGCTATTCCGAATACCAGCACCGCCCACCAGAACGTAGTCGATGGCCTCTTGCGGCACTTCAAAATCGGCCTTTTTCTCAGCCTGTGCTTCTTGGATGATAGAGATTTGCTCCCCCTCGGAGGGAAGAGGGGCCTCATCCGGGTCAAGCCACTCGTGCATGACCATCATGCCGTTGATGATACTGGCAACATAGCTCCAGCGGATGTTATCTTCCTTTTCCGGGGCATTGAAAGAGCCACGGAAGAGCCGAAGCAGATCATCATAGGCACGGTAGCCAGCCGGCTGTCCGTTGGACAGAGTAGTCTCATAGACCTCGTTGGTAAAGAACCCCTTAATGAAATCGCAGCGTTCCTTGACCTCCTGATGGGAGGCAAAGAACGCTGCAATCTCTACTCTATGATCTTTGAGTGCGGGGCTGGTGCGGATGAGCTCTCGCTTTTCGCTGTCCTCATGGAAGTAGGCGGGTCTGCCTCTGAGGTCATCCGGGTCAAAGTCGGAAAAGTCAAGCACGGAGGGCGGCTCCTCAGCAGGTCCAGCCTCCGTGCTCTCTTGGCTCAGGCGTAAATCAGCTCCGCCATCACCGTCTCCTCGGCCCTCTGCCGGATGTTGTTCATCATCCCCACCCACTTCATCTGGTCCGTCGCTTTCAGGCTCTCCGTCACGCCCTCCGACTGTGCCATCTGCGTGGTCAGTCGTTCCATCATCTCGTCGGCCTTCCGGTCGATCTCCTCCAGATGCGAGTTCAGCTTCCCGCTCAGGAGCATCCCGGTGTAAATCGGGTCCTTGTGCTCCTTCAGGAAGTTTCGCCGCAGCGTTCCATACTTCCCGATCTTCGGGGCCTCCGGCACGGTCAGGTTCGGGAGCAGATAATCTCCCTCTATGCGATAGGTCAGGTCCATGAAGGTCACTCCTTTCGGTATTGTCGAGACCATTATTACCCAAGCTGGGCGATTGTGCAAATGTGTGAGCGTGAGTTTTTTCTGCCTTGCCCAAAGCCCTTACCGTTGCCTCGATCTCCCGCAGGGCCATTTCAGCAATGTCGCTGGAGGCTCCACCCAAAACAGAGACAACCTCTTGGGTATTGAACTCACGCAGGTGCTGGAAGTCATCGGCATCCAGATACAGCCTTGCGTCATATCCGCAACGGGTCAAGGCCATAAATGCCACACTGGACTTCAAAAGGTTTTTCAGCCAAACCTCCGTGTTGAGTTCGTCCAGTTCTTCCAGTAGACTGCCGCCTTTGACCTCCATAAGCATATCCCGGTAGTCCGTGAAGTTGTCATCCACAAGCGTCTCGGTGAACTGCATGATGCTTTGAACAAAGTCGCCATCCGGGGTAAGATCCCCGACGCTGTTGGCCATAGCCTCAATGACGCCTGCCTCAAATTGAGGTTGGAGCTGCCACAGGGTAATTGTCCGTCCAACTCTGCTGTTGGTGTCGCTGTAATCGAAGACATAGCGGAGTTTATACCCGGATCTGCCCTCAACGAGCAGGGCGATTCCCTTCGTTCCGCCATTGACCCAACGCCCCAGCTTATTCCAGAGTTTGATCTCAGCGCAGGCGGTGGCCTCCGGCTTCTGGGCGTGGATGAGTAGTTGCTCCCGGAAGGTGTACTTGTAGTTGTTTGCCGCCGTAACCAGGAAAGCCTCATATTGGGCAACGTCAGAGGTAATTCTGACCGCCTCTTGCGAAGCAAGGGCCGATATGATTTCGTACTTACTCGGCATGGGCTACACCTCCTTATTCAAGATTGATGTTGATATTGACCATCACCGGGTCGTCGCTCATCACAGAGGCGTAGAGCATCCCGGTACGGGCGTTGGAAATGCGAAGAACAAGGGAGTTTAGGCGGCAAACGGTGTCGTTGATCTCCTTTTGGGTCTCCGCATAGTAGTAGCCGGTCTCGTCGCTGCAAATGGGAAACCCATCTTGGCGGAGGCTGCTGATCTTCCGCCGAAGGGTGCGCCCATCCAGAGAGAAGAGCCGCTCCAGCTCTCGGCTGTAAATGGCTTTATCCTTACCTGTGTGGTGCTTTCTCAGAAACTCGCAGATTGCGGTTCGTTTATCCATTGTGCTCTCCTTTCTCCGTTATCGGGCATCGCCACGGTCATGGCGCTTCGGTTTGATGGGCAGGCCATCCTCGGTGTAGTTCTGGGGATCAGCGGCGGGGCACGTCCAGCCAAACAAGGTTCCGGCAATCATTGCCGCTTCCTGAGCCTTTGTGACGCCCAGCTTTCGGTTGTACTCGGCAACAAGGGCCTGGGCCTCTTCCTTGTTGTTGAAGGGAATGTCGGTCCGGTAGTAGCCGATCTCGCCCTTTTTCAGAATGGTGATCTCATTTGTTGCGGCCAGAAAGCCGTAACACTGGTCCGGGAGAGAGGAGCGCAGAGGCGTGACCGTGCTTCCGTTGCGTTCCATCAACTCTGCGAACTCGGAAACATGATAGAGGGTGTCTCCAACCTGGACATGGGATTCGTTGATGTAGCGGCAGGTGTAGATACTGGAAGACCCGTCTTGACGGTCAACCCGGATCTGGTCGCCATCTTTGAGGCGGAACAGTTCATCATATTTCGAGTCGATGAAGCGGATACCTCTGGCGGCTTGGGTGATATTGTAATTGAGCCAGTCCCGGCGGTAGCAGTAGACATAGAAGTTGTAGTCGTTCTGCCTGGGATTGAGCCGGACCAGGTAGGAGTAGAACTCGGTATCTACCCGGAAACCAAAATACTCGCCCTCACGGTCATATTTGCTCTCCGGGTGGTCATGACAGAACTTTTCCAAAGACTGAAAATCCTTGAAGAAGCAGCCGAGGCGCTCATCGGAGCGCATGGCGTTGACGAAGCGGTCAAACTCCGCCTTGAAGTCATCGCTCTTCAGGTCAGAGCGATGGTCTTCCCAGGAAGAATAGAAGCTGTGTCCGTCCCGGCCCATATCGCCCCGCAGGTGGCCGATGCAGCCGGTCTGACTATCCAACTGCTGGCTCTGCTGGAAGGTGTAGAGCCGCTCCTCCGGCTTCAGCACTTTTACCTCAAAGTCCATCATCGGGCCTCCTTATCTCTTTTTTTCTCCGCCTTGAGGGCTTCCAAGGCGGTTTTTGCCCATTCGGGCAGCTTGTCCGGGTCAGTTACACCCAGCATTTCCCGGCGCTCAAAACGCCCCTTCTCGCCGTCGTAGAGGGCCTCCGTAAAGACAGAGTTTCCTCTTCCCATGGGAGAAGAGCCGGAACCACCGGTCACATACTGATACTGGTGTGTAGAGCGCTGGTACTCTCTTTTGAAGACATCGGGCCTGATGACCACCACCTGACCACGAAGGTCGGTCTCCGGAGTGATGAGGGTGTAGCCATCGGGGGGCACAACGTCGTTGGAGACCAGCTTCTCCCGGTCGATCTCTTCTTTCAGCTTGTCGGCCTCTTCCGCCAGCCGCTTGCAGCACAGTTGCAGGATCTCCACATAGTCATCGCTGACCATGACCTCGTTGTACTGCTCAAAGAGAGAATTTCTCTCGCAGTAGGCGCACATATATCTGGCACCTTCCTCGGCCTTGGGGTTTTCACCCATGATGATCTCCTTGCAGCCGACGCTCATAGAGGCAAACACCTCATAATCCCCGGCCATGCGCTTCTCGTCACTCATAGTTACACCCCCATTTCGTCTGGGGCTGGCCCATATTGGGCGGTTTGGCATACATTTTTTTCATAATGACCTCCTTCTCATAGCGATATAGGGTGCTTTTCGCTATGTAAGGACCCATAGAAAAAGCCCCATCCGGTCTCCCGGACGGGGCAAGTATGAGATATGGACTTAGCCGATCAGCTTTACCAGCATACGGTCTATGGGGCTCGTACCGAGACCTCTCTCAATCAGTCGTTCCCGGAGGGCCAACAGGCTCTCCTCCATGAGCCGCAGCTCCTGATATGAGACCTCCAACGAGTATTTGGGATTCCGTTTGAACATTTACAAGCCCTCCTTTCGATCTCATTATGGCAGAGGAAAGAAAGATTTGCAAATGTGCAAACGGAGAATATGTAAGTGACCTGCAAAAGCAGGTCACCGGGGATAATCCCCGTTAGGGCTTAATAGCCGGTTCTGGGCAGAGGCTTGGCGGGAGCATAGACCTTAGTAACCCAACGGGTCGTGGCCTGAACCCACTGGCCATTGTAGACGCCGCCCACATCTGCCTGATTGACGAACTGACTGCCGCCCTGCGCCCAGGAGACTACGGTGCAGTCGATAAAAGGCGTTTCAACCTGACGGAAGTTGGCGGGGACAGTCCCAAAGACAAACATGACCTCGGTGACATACTCGTTGGAGGCCAAGCGCAGAGCCATGGGGCTGGCATCCAGCGTGTAGTTGCGCTGGGTGTTAAGGCTATCCGCCAGAGTGCGGTAGTCACCGCTCAGGTTGGTCTTGAAGACGATCTTGTAGTTGCCGGGAGCGTTATAGGTCCCGGTGATGATTTTGCTCAGCCGCACGGCCTCCACAGGGAGGGTATCTCTCCAGTAGAAAGAAGTGAGAGCCGTGGTGGAGTTGTTGGCAATGCCGGAGAAGGTATAGCGGATTGCCTGTCCGGGCATGACTTCCACATAGCCGGTCTTCTCAATAGAGACGTTGGTATAGAGGCTCTTATTGGAGACGGCCACCCTCACGATCTGGCCGGCAAACTCCAGGTCCACCACAATGGGGGTCTTATCCAGAGCGTAGTAGTCAGCCGCCTTGCTCTCGATCAGAGTATAGCGGCCCAGAGGCAGAGCCTTGGTCGCTGCCACGCCGTTCTTATCGGTGCGGATGGTATCAACCAGGACACCGGCCTTGTTGTAGACCTCGAACTCGGTGCCGGGGATGGGAGTGCCGGCAGGCCAGCCATTGATGGTATTCAGGTCGGCGGAGGACTTCGTCACCTGGATCTGCCCGGTGATGGGGGTGTTCTTCCAAGTCACCATGCTGCACCCACCGTATTCGATCCAAATGGTCTTCACGGTCGTATCAGGCAGGTAGCCATCGGCCTGCTGGATTTCACGGATGGTGTACTTGCCGTCAGCCAGCTCACCGTTGACATAGACGTAGCCGTCCTGGTCGCTGGTGTACTGACCCACGGGATTGCCCTTGCTGTCGGATACGAGGAAGGTCACGCCGTAGATACCCTTGCCGGTCACACTGTCCACCTTGTGGATCAGAGCGCTCCCGGTGAGACGATTGGTGATCTCCAGGGTAACGGTTTCGCCCTTTTTGACCTGGATGTCGTGGGGCTCAGCGTCCAGAGCATAATTATCTGCGGCCTTGGTCTCCACGACGGTGTACCAGCCGGGAGTGAGATCGTTCAGGTGGATGATGCCCTTGGCGTCAGTGCGATAGGTGCCAACTCGCTTGCCGTTCATGTGGGAGACGGCAAACTCAACGCCCTTGATAGGCTGGCGGGTTTCCTCGTCCAGCTTCACGATCCGCAGGTCGCCCTCCGGGATGCGCTCGTTGTAGAAGTAGAGCGTCTGGGTATCGTTGGCATTGACCTGAACGGTCTGGGGTTTGCTGTTCAGCGTGTAGCCCTTGGGAGCGGAGGTCTCAGTAACGACATAGGTGTTGTGGGCAAGCCCGGTCAACACAATCTGGCCCTCCTTATCGGTGGTGTAGAGACCGTTGGAAGAGACAGCGCCGCCCTGAGCGGCAACAAAAGTACCGTCGCTGGTGGTGACCTTGAAGGTGGCACCGGCAAGAGGCTTCTTGGTGTCAGCATCCATCTTGGTGATGACCAGAGCGCCCATGGGTGCGTTTCGGAACTCCAGCGTTGCGGCCTGACCTGCACGGATCGTGATGGTCTGGGGCGTGTCATCCAGAACATAGCCCTCTTTGGCACGGACTTCCTTCACGACAATGGCGGATCCGGGGTTGATACCAGAGATGGTGAAGCTACCGGCACTGTCGGTTACGAACTTGCCGTTGGCGTCCCCGACAACGGAGCCGTCTGCGTAAGTGACCATGAACTCCACATCGGACAGAGGCTTATGGGTAACGCTGTCGATCTTCTTCACGGTCAAACTACCCTTGGGGGCATTGCCGAAATAAAGCTCGACAACATCCTGATCCTTGCCGCTGATATAGGCGGTCTGCGGTGCGGTATCAATGACATGGTTGCTGTCACTGGCCAGCTCCTCGACAATATAGGTGCCAACCTTCAGGCCGGTAACGGTAAAGGAGCCGTTGACGCTGGTTTTATAGGTGCCGATGACAGTGCCGCCGGTGCCAGAACCGCCAGCGAGGTACTTGACCTGGAAGACGGCGTTGGAGACGGCCTCGCCGGTCACGCTATCGTACTTATAGACCACCAGAGCGGAAAGCGGGATGTTCTCAAAGGTGACGCTCTTACTGGTCCCAGCTTTGATATAGATCTCCTGCGTGGTGGGCTCCTTCATGGAGTAGCCGGGAGCGGGCTCGGTCTCGGTGATCTTGTACCAGCCGTCCTCCAGGTTGGTGAGGGTAATCATACCGTTCTCATCGGAGGTGAAGTTGCCCAGGGAGTTGATCTCCCCGGTGAAGGTGTTGTTGCTGGCATAGGTGATGGAGAACTTGGCCCCCTTAATGGGATCGCCGGTTACACTGTCCACCTTGTAGATGGTGAGACCGGGCTTGGGATAGTTCTGGAACTGCACCGTCGCCAACTTGTTGGGAACAAGGGTGATGAGCTGATGCTCCTCGTTCAGCAGGTAGTTGGAGGGGACGGACTGCTCCCAGATTTCCACCACACCGGGCTCCATGTCGGCAAGGAAGATCTCGCCGTTGCTGTCGGTGGCCTCGGTGGTGATGGTGCGCCCATCGGCCATCTTGATGGTGAAGGTAACACCCTGGACAGGTTCGCCGGTGATGGCGTCGGTCTTCACGATTCTCAGGTCGGGCTTCGCCTCGTTGGTGACCACAAGCTGGCTCTCCTTGCCGGGGAAGAGTTCAACATGGTACTCGGTGGTGTTGAGCACATAACCAGAGGGGGCCGCCAGCTCCTGCACGGAGTAGACACCGGGCTCCAGGGCGGTAATGGTAATGCGGCCATTGGTATCAGATACCCGGTCGAGGTAGTGACTGCCATCCTCCACCTTGGCGATGCGGAATGTGGCCCCGGCCAGATAGTCGCCGGTGTTGGGGTCATACTTGACCACCGTCAGCGAAGGCTTGGGAGTATCGGTAAAGACAAACTGAGCGTCCTCGCCAGCGTTCAGCTTGATAATACGAGCGCCGTCGTCAATGAGGTAGCCCTCCGGGGCCTTGGTCTCCTTGACGGTATAGGTGCCGGGGTCCAGCTTGGACAGGTCGATCTCGCCATTGGCATCGGTCACGAACTCCTTGGAGTAGGAGCCACCAACCTGAGAAATGAGGTAAGTGGCGTTGGGCAGCGGCTTCAAAGTCTCGCTGTCCACCTTCACCAGGTGCATACCGGGTTTCATGGAGTTGAAGAAGATGAGGGTTGCATTCTGGGCCTGACCGGCCTTCAACTCGATCTGCTGCGGAGTGCTGTTCACGACATGAGTGTCAGGTGCGGCAACCTCCTCAACGAGATAGGTGCCGGGTTCGAGGGCAGAAAGGACGATCTCACCGTTGCTGTTGGTGGTATAGGTTCCCAGGAGAGTGGTGTCCTTATAGACCTTGAAGGTGACATTTGCCAGAGGCTTCTTGGTCTGCTGATCGTACTTGATAACCCGCAGTCCGGGCAGAGGGTCATTCGCTACCACCAGACGGGGATCATCGGTTGTGGTGGGGTCATAGGGGTCGATATTGACACCGTAGACCTTATTGTTCAGAGAGTAGCCAGAGGGGGCGATGGTCTCCTTGACCTCATAATAACCCTCTTTCACGTCATGGACATAGGCGAGGCCGCTATCACCGGTCGTGACGGTAGTGACCAACTGGCCATCACGAAAGACCTGGAAAGTGGCATCGGGCAGGTTATAGCCGGTGCGACTATCCTTCTTGCTGATGATGAGGGTTTTCTGACGGACATTGCTGAAGGTCAGAGTCACATCATGCAGGCCGTCCCAATGGACAGTCTGGGCGGTGCTATCCAGCTCATAGCCTTCGGGGGCCTTGGCCTCGTAGACCTTGTAGCTACCGAGAGGAAGCTGATCGGCGTCAAACTGGATGTTGCCGGCATGGTCGGTCGTGCCGGAGGTCTTGAAGGAACCATCAATCTGTTCCAGGCAGATAACGGCACCACGGAGCGAGTAGCCGTTCTGACGGTCGATCTTATGGACGGTCAGGGTGTGTGCGGGGTCGTCCCGGACCGTGAGGAAGGTCGTTTTGGCGGCGGTTACGTTGAGCGTGCTGGGGGCAACAATACCATAGCCAGCGGGCGGGTTGGTCTCGGTCAGTGTATAGGTGATACCGGGCTTTAACCGCTCCCAAAGGATAACGCCATTGTTGTCGGTTTTGCCGGTTCGGGTGGAGCCATCCGTGCCGGTCAGGGTGAACTCGGCACCCTTCAAGGGATTACCACCGGGGCCTACCTTTGTGATCTGGATGCGGCCCGTCTCGGTTAGCTCACCGCCCCACATGAGGACGGCATCAGCTTCCAGGGTCCCCTTGCTCGGATCAGCGATGATATAGCTCTGCTCATAGGCAGTTTCGTTGTTGGCAAGATAGATCTCGTACTGCATGATCTGAGCGGCGCTGTGAATGGTGATTTTACCGCTGGGGGGAGCATTGTCGGCGGGAATGCAGAGCTTCGCATGGCCAGAATACTCAAAGCCGTTGTAGTTGAGGTTGGTGTTGTTCACCGTAACCGGGATACGCCAAGTGGTGGTGTCCTTCCAGTGACTACCCACCAACTCCACATTTTTCATGTCGGTGAACATCGTGCCGGCAGGACAGTCGGTAGCCCAAACATCAATCGTATAGTCCTGGTAATAGGTGGACGTAGCGCTGGCGAAGATATACTCCTTCGTGTAGTAGTTCTTGCCGTTGATGGTTTCGAGCTTGATGCCCTCCAGATTGCTGAGGGCAGCGGCTTCAAGGGTCACGCCGTGGGAGATGTCCACATCGCCGTCCATTGCGTTCTCGGAGCAGCGGATATACATTCCAGCCTGATAGACCTTGGTCCAGTCCTTGGCAACACCGAGGATGCACTGGATGGCCCGGAACACACGCAACTGCTGGAGGTCGCCGGAGGGCTCGGCCACACGCTCACGCCCTTCCGTAAAGGCGGTGCCATCAATGGCAATCTGGCCCAGAGAGGACCACACGGCAATCTGCGTTGCATAGCGGTACTCTTCATTGGTCAGCTCTGCCAGGATGGGGTAACGCTCCTGGTAAAGGCCCTTGAAAGTCTCCAAGCTATGCTGGGGAGAGCCGTTTGCAAAGACACCTGCCGTCTGAGGGTTTGCGGTGTATTTGCCGGTGATCGGCAGGGGCTTATTCGTCCAGGCCAGACCGTGGTCAATGCAATAGGCGGGGCCGGTAAGACCATCGTTGGTCTTGTACTCATAGCTTGTGGCACCCAGGGTGGTCCCCGCTGTCGTCGTCAGGTAGGTGTGCCGCTCCTCCAGGCCGATGGTGGCGGTCTTACTTCCGTCAGCGATGGAAGAAGCCTGGGCGGTCACGCACATACCCAGGACGGAACAGACCGCAAGAGCCATGGCCACAATACGGGTCTTCAAAGATTTTCGCATGAGTTTTCTCCTTTCGGACATAAAAATTGGGCTGCATGCTTTCACACACAGCCCATTGGGGATTTGTGATTTACTTGGTCGAGTTCGGAACTAACAGCTCCTGAGCAAATATCGTTGCTGCCGGGTCATAATCGGTATAGTCAGTACCGAAGCGCTCGGCTGGGTCGGTCAGTACCCTTTGGTACGATCTGAGAGAGACATCATCACCGCTGTCGTTTGCGCTTACATCCACGTCCCACCACTGGCCGTCCACATAGACCATGTTCCATTGATGGGTCGAACTCGTCACCCGAATGCAGGGAATGTTGGCCCTGTTGCAGAGGAATTGAAAGCTGTAAGCGTAGGACATACAAGCACCAGGTACTACGCCGTCCTGCGTCAGCACGGTGTTGGGCCAAGCATAGCTGGTGGCGTAGGTCAGCCGGTCAGCCACATACCACGCAATCTCCTCGACTTTATTCATGTCGCTCTTTCCAGCCAGTCCATCCACAAAGCCTTGTGTATGGCTTGCCGCTTCTGCGTAGGCTTCTGGGCGTCTAACATCGCAAACATATCCATCATCACGGTAAACAAGCTCGTAGACAGGATAGACACTGATTGCTGCGACGGCATTACCCAGAGAACCTTGCTTCACAACTTCACCGCTGATTTTGACCGGCTCCTGAGTGCCGCCAATAATTGCTTCTTGGTTTTCCAGAGAGTACCTGATGGCATTATAAGCCTTGCGGGTCAAGGTGCCAGTAAAAGCGGTGGAGGTCGCTTGGGAGGAGTAGTCGGTGATCTCGGTGGGATATGTGGTGGCTTGAGTAGGAGCTTCGCCGGTATAGGGCTTATCAGGCTCCATCATAACAGCGTTAGTAGCTGAGTCATAGTAAACATTGAAACCGACGGCTTGCCCTATGTCCCGGAGCATCACGAAGTTATTGCCGTGGATGCCGTAAGCCTCCAGCTCCACGAGCTCCCCATTGACATAGAAAGTCTGGGTGCTGGGAGCGGCGGTCAGCAGCTCCGAAGCAGCGTGAGCAGCTGCGGGTGCAAGGGCAATACCCAAAACAAAGCCGGTCGCAAGCATGACGATTTCTCTCTTTTTGCCCATGGATTGATCCTCCATTTCAGTATGTGTGGGTGGTCCTCTTATTCACAACATAGCAGAAAACAGAAGAAATGTCCAATGTTTGTGGCGGAACCGCTCAGGAGTTAGATCTCGACGGCCCGGACAGCCCAGCGGTAGGCACTCTGATTGCGGACGCAGGTAAACAGCGTGATACAGTTCTCGGCGGTGGGGGCCAGCAGGGAGTTGTCCGTTTCGCTGATCTTGTTCACGCTGGTGA
>OFFK01000895.1_pt1 | contig 23737 bp, 15 predicted proteins | sample 1521361 | NCBI WGS metagenome assembly OFFK01 (sample SAMEA3504096, study PRJEB24116) | mouse gut metagenome | biome: mouse gut; feature: mouse-associated habitat; material: faeces | place: Denmark | collected 2011 | reverse complement strand
GCCAGCCATATCACGGGAGTATACGTACTGCCCGATTATCAGAAGCAGCACGGCGGATCACAGATTATGGATTATTTGGAACATAAAATTGCAGAAAAGCACGATAAAGCGATTTTAGACGCCTCGCTTCCCGCAGTATGCTTCTACGGGCACAGAGGTTATCAGACTGTGGGACATGGCGTCTGTGAATTGGAGAATGACGTAAAACTGGTTTATGAAATTATGGAGAAACAATTAATAGGTTGATTTGTACCATCTGCTTCGCACTATTGCGTCGTTAATATTTTCAAACACGCTCTAATCAAACGGCACATGGCTCACAAAATATTTATCCTCATCATCTGTCATATACAAAATACTGCACCCCGACGTCTCCCCGACCCTTAATTCTCCCGGCGCAAATATATTTTCCCTCGCCCAGAAAAATACCAGTTCTTCCGTGGCCAATCCCCATTTATCAAAAATCTGCTCTTCCCCGGTAGATAGATTCCGCTTCCAGATACCGGTATAATCTTTTTCATGCGACGCCAGATAATACACAAAACCGTCCTTCACACCGCACAAAAGCCCGGGGATTTCTTCTACAAACTGCGCCCCGCCGCTAAAGCCAGGAGAAATACGGCAAAGCGGTTTTGGCTGCAAACTGTCATTTGTCCACCCGGAATAATAAATCCAGCCGCCATCCTCGCATACTCCGTCAAAAACACGGTACATTATAGTATCCGCCGCCCTGCGGCCGCTTCCGTCCATCGCAATACTGATAAGCGTTGCCTCCTTTATTCCCGTAATGTCCGGCGTTACAGCCGCTTTATAAAGAATCCTTCCGCCTGCAAAAAGCACTGGGCATTCCCGCCAGGCGTCCTCAAACAGCAGATTTTCCAGCACCTGCCGTTCCCCATTCCGATACCTTGTTAATAAAAGCGGCCCCACTTGCTCCGCAAATTCCCAAATTGGGCTTTCCCTTTCCAGATCCTCTTCCAGGTAATAGCGCCAGCCCTCTTCATCCTCATGCAAAAATTCCTTTTCTAAAATCCTGCCCAAATCTTCCATCTTCAGATAAGGAACCGCCTCTTCCCCCTTCTTTTCATAATATTCTGAAAATAAAGGATAAATCTGCGCGCCGCCCCAGGCGCCGTCGGCCGCTATAATAGAAAGTCCCTGCATATCATCCGGATGAAAGATTCCGCCGTCTTTTGTAAACAGGGAATCTGCGGACAAATATACGATTTTTCCGGACGGCGTCTTTGCAAACGTCCTGTCTCCCCGTTCCAAAAGAGCGTCATAACGCTCTTCTCCAAGCGATTTCAGATCCGAATAATCTAATTGCCTTTTATCCACGTCATACAAAAACTGCTCCCCGGCGTCCGGCTCATTGTAAAGCAAAATCGTACCGCCGTCTTTTGAAACCTCAATGTGCGTCGCCCATTCCCCCTGGATATGGCACAAATCTGCAGATTTTAAGTCTATCAGCTGCCCGATTCTGCCGTTCTTAAGATCATAAACCATAAGCCCCCAATAATCATACAGTATTGCCCGTTCATCCGAAGCATAAAGAAGTTTTGGGAATACGGTTCCGTAAACGGCGCCGGCTGCATCTTCTGTGTTAAGCCCTGTCAGTTTTGAACGCATCTTATTCAGGCGCGCGCCATCCTGCGCCTGATTTTCTGTCTCCGTCCTGTTAAAAGCCGTCGTTTCCGGATGGTTCCCTTCTGTTTTTTGTTTCGGCTCTTCCGCGTTTTCCACGGATCCTGCGCATGCCACAAAAAGACTTGCCGAAAGCAAAACCGATGCGCCAAGGACTGCCGCAAAAATTCCGTTTTTCTTTGTATTTGCGGAAAAAAGATTTGCAAACCGCTCTTTTAATGTCTTGACATCCCTGGAAAAATCACTGGTTCCAAAAAATGCGCGCCTGTTTTTGGAAGAAGACGCGCAGTCCAGCAGCGTTTTCCCATACTGCTTTTTTTCATCCCTGGAAAAATTTCTGACGACGCGGCTGTCGCACAGAAGCTCCATGTCTTTTACCGCCTGCCGTTCCATCCGGTACACAAGGGGATTGAACCAGTGTAATGTCCTTGCGGCTGCAAACAGCATTTTTGCCCAGAGATCTTTTCTATGGTAATGCGCCAGTTCGTGCGCCAGAATAAAATCAAGCTGCTTTTCTTCATACTTCCTGTCCGCAAGCAGGATCCGCGGGGATTTTAGCCCCATCAGCACAGGCGCCCCGACAGCGGAAGAAATATATACCGGAATGTTCTCCACACTGGTAACATAACGTTTGGTTTTTTCCGTTTTCCGGTAAAAATGCGCATAAGAAATAATCTGCCACAGTAACGAAGCCGCCGCACCCGCCGCCCATACAAAGGCCGCCCAGGAAAACGCCTGCCGCGGGGTCGTTTCCCACCGGTTACCGCCGTTTTCTTCCCCAGAACCAATATCCGTGACATTCTTTGCCCCTCCGTCCGCTGTTTTCCCACGTTCTGCTTTGCGGGGCGCATCATCCGTATGGGCTTTGCGCTGCAAATCCACGCTTTTTTGCGCGTCTTTTTCCTTGCCGCCCGCCTCGTCTGAAACTTCTTTTGCAGCGCCGGGCAAAAAATATGCTTCCGCTCCCCCGCCGGACAAAAAAGGAATTTCAACCGCCCTGCCCGGAACGGAAATATCAAATGGCAGCGCCAGCCGGACGGCCAGAAGCAGCCAAAGGCAATACCGCCAGAAAACCGTATGCGTTTTGCAAAGCAGCAAGGATACGGCAAAAACAAGCAGGATCCCTATCCCGCAAAATACGGAAACATTCCATAAATAAAGCAACCATTCCATCCCGTCCGCTCCTTCCTACAGGCTGTCCAGATAATCCTTCAGTTCGTCTATCTGACGTTCGGAAAGCCCGTCCCCGTCATACAATGCAGCCACAAACTTTTTTACGGAACTGCCGTAAAGCCTTTTTAAAATAGAACCGCTCTCCTGCCGCAGGTAATCGCGCTTTGCTACCAGAGGGATATAACAGTTACTGCGCCCCTCTTTTTCTACCCGGACAAACCCTTTTTCTTCCAGGCGCGATAAAAACGACAGCACGGTTGTCTTGCTCCACGTCCGTTCTTTCGGCAGTTGTTCCTCAATTTCCACGCGGGTCATAGGCCTGCCTGCCCGCCAAAGTATCATCATCAGCTCCAGTTCCGAATTGGGCAGCGTTTTGTGTTCCATTTCCATTTCCATTTCCTTTCTGCATATCACGCTCTGTATTTTATATTCGGCATCTGCCGTACATCTGATTATATTCTACATCTGCCGAACATAAAAGTCAAGCGGATATCTCAAACCTCCCTTGTCCGCGGGCGCCGTCCGCCTTGACGCTCCTTATAAATGTCTTTATAATTGTATTATCTGTATTATCCTCTGTCAGCCAAGTACGCCAGAAAAAGGGCCGGGGCATTTTGCCGGCCCCGTCCAAAATAAAGGAGCAGGCTTATGACCTTAAAGCAATTAACCGTTTTTTTAACCCTGGCCAAAGAAGGCAGCTTTACCAAGGCCGCCGCCAGATTAAACTGCGCCCAGTCCGGCGTCACCGCACACATCCGGCAGTTAGAAAATGAACTGGGCGTCCCCCTTTTTAACCGTATCGGCAAACGCACAGGCCTGACGCCCGAAGGAGCCGCTCTGCTTCCGTACGCCAAAAAAATGCTTTCCCTTTCCTCCGAAGCCAAAAACCTGTACCGAAAATCCCCGCGGCTTACCGTCGGCGTAACGGAAGCCGCCGCCAACTACCTGCTTGGGAATATCTTAAAAGAATTTACCGCGATTTGCCCGGACTCCGAAATCTTTTTCCAAATGACGGATCACAGGGATTACTGCGGGATGCTCTGCGACGGGGAACTCGATCTGGCAATTGTGCTTGACGTGCCCGTAAAACGAAAGCCTATCCAAGTGCTGCTAAAGCGGAAAGAAACCATCCTGTTAGCGGCGGCCTCCACGCATGAACTCTCCGGCGGCCACCGCATCCAGCCGGAAGAACTGGGCAGGTATCCCTTGCTGCTTCCGGCAAAAGACTGTCCCTACCGCACATTTTTGGAACAGAAGCTTTCCGCCGACGGCATCCTCCCCAAAACCGCCCTGACAGCAGACTCCACCCCTGTTATAAAAGAAATGGCGATCTGCGGCGCCGGGCTTGGGCTGCTGCCGGAATTTGCCATAAGAAAAGAACTAATTTACCATATGCTGGAAAAAATCAATTACAACACGGATTTTCCTGTCTACACGCAGCTTTTGATGCATCCGGATAAATCGGTTTCCAAAGAACTCCGGCAGTTTCTGGAAGTCGCAGGCAGGCACATTGCCCCAAACACGCTTTAATACATCTTCCGGAGCCCTTTGGGATAATGGTTTTTTATCATTCCTTTCGAACGCTTTCCCCAGCCAATGCCAAGCCCGTCCACCATAATCAGATGCCAGCCCGCTTCCCCATCCAAAGCGACCGCCTGTCCGCACAGATATGCCCGTACAGACGGATCCTGCGCCGAAAAATTCACCGTTTTAAACGCCTCTTTACTGTGCAGAAACAGCGCAAGCGCATGGGACGGCTCAAAACGGTTTTTCTTGTTTGTCCCAAGATGAAGCCCCGGCCGAAGCACTTTTAGGCCCTTGATCTGCGGCATATATAACGGGGCAAGGTACAGCTGATCCCCAAACAAAAGATAATTCCCTTCCCGCTGCATACGCAGGTTCTCTTTTTGGAAGCGAAACCACTCGGCGCACTCTTTTTCCCGCATCCCGGTCTCTTCCCCGCCTTTTGGGGCAAAAATACCGCCGGTTACCCCCTCTTTTTGCAGGACTGCAAAAAAATGCCCTTCCCCGTTTAATTTATGCGGAAACAAGCGCGCACAATATCCGGCCTGCCCCAAAGCCCCCGGCTCCCACTCCGGCCTGCCGGGCTCCATCCCCGGAAACAGTTTGGCCTTTAGCACAGAAAATTCAGGAAAACGATTCAGAAAACGGCTGACGCTGCCTTCGTTTTCTTCCGGCGCAAACGTACAGGTGGAATAAACTAACCTCCCGCCGGCACGCAGCATCCCCGCCGCACAGCCTAAAATTTTATCCTGCCTTTGCGCACATAAAACGACATGCTCCGGGCTCCACTCCTGTACGGCCGCCTCATTTTTGCGGAACATCCCTTCCCCGGAGCAGGGAGCGTCCACCAAAATCCGGTCAAAATACGCCGGAAAACGCTCCAAAAGACGTTCCGGCGTTTCGTTTGTAACAACTGCGTTTGCAATCCCCATGCGTTCTATATTTTCCGACAGGATTTTTGCCCGCGCAGGATGGATTTCATTGCAGATAAGAATCCCCTGTCCCTGCATATCAGCCGCAATCTGCGTGCTTTTTCCCCCGGGAGAAGCGCACAAATCCAAAACCCGCTCCCCGGGAAGCGCCCCAAGATACTCTGCGGGCGCCATGGCGCTTGGCTCCTGGATATAATACGCGCCCGCGTCATGGTAAGGATGTTTCCCGGGCTTGTCCTTGGCCTGATAATAATAACCGGCTTTCGCCCACGGAACCGGCGTAAGGGAAAACTGCGCCTTTCCCAAAAAATCCCCGGGCGGCGTTTTTAACGTGTTGATCCGCAGCGCCTGGTGCGGCGGAGCCTGTAAACTTTTTTCAAACAACGTATATTCACTGCCCAGCATATCGCGCATCCGGGCTTCAAATTCGGGTGGTAACATAATTTCTCCTTTTTTCACTTATTGATTCCCAATCGCTTCTTTGTCCAGAGCAAATTTAAAATCAGGATACGTGCTTTTGATTATATCACGTTTCCATAATTTTTTCATCTGTTTAGAGCGTGTTTGAAAAATCATTCCGGTATAATGCCGACACAAAAAGTTGTGGTAAAGGTCTGCATCCATTAGGAAGATTTGGGAAGCGGAAACCCTCTGCCTGACGGAACTTTGCCAACACTGTTCGCTGCAGTACTAGGGCGCGGCTTTTCATTCCCAAAATTTTGTTTTGATTGACTTTTTCGTCCGCACCTCTTATAATAACTTCAAATTTTTGAAATTTATCGGGAGGAAATTATATGGAATTAAAATGGAAAAGCTGCATACGGATCGGCGTTACCGTCATAATCCTGTTCCTTGTCATGCAATACTGGCCCGCATTTACAAAACTGGCGCGTATAGCGCTTGGCGCCGCAATGCCGCTGCTGCTTGGCTGCGCGGTTGCGTATGTGGTCAATATCCTGATGTCTTTTTTTGAACGGCGCTTTGATGCCGCGTCCCGCTCTGCAACAGCACAAAAACTGCGCCGTCCGCTTTGCATGGCGCTTGCTTTTATCAGCATTCTCTGCATTGCGGTCTTTATTGTCTGGATGATTGTGCCGGAACTGATCCGCTGCCTGCAGATTCTGCTGGAAGAACTTCCTGCCGCCTTAAATACGGTATTTTTGTGGCTCGAAGAAAACCTGCCGGTAAAATCCCTGATCCAAAGCAAAGACAGCCTTTTGTCCGGCAGTGAAATGGACTGGCAGAAGAATCTTGCAAAAATTATGGACATTCTGTTAAACGGGCTTGGCGGCGCAATGGGCGCGGCGGCAAGCATTTTATCTTCTGTGGTTTCTACCATGGTAACCGCGCTGGTGGCCGTTATCTTTTCGATTTACCTGCTGGCGGGAAAAGAAAAAATTGCCGGGCAGTTTAAACGGCTGTTTACACGTTACCTGCCCCATAAAGCGACTGATAAAATTTATTATGTAACAAAAACTCTTGACCACTCCTTCCACAGCTTTATCGTGGGACAGTGTACCGAAGCGGTTGTCCTTGGCCTGCTGTGCATGCTCGGCATGTTTTTGCTGCGGCTGCCGTACGCCGCAATGATTGGCTGCCTGATTGGGTTTACGGCTCTGATTCCGGTAGCGGGCGCCTATATCGGCGCAGTCATTGGGGCGTTTATGATTTTTACCGTTTCCCCGGTGCAGGCTGTTATTTTTCTGATCTACCTGTCGGTCTTACAGCAGCTGGAAGGCAACCTGATTTACCCGCGTATCGTCGGCTCTTCCATCGGGCTGCCGGGTATCTGGGTGCTTGCTGCCGTAACAGTCGGCGGCGGCGTTATGGGCATTCTGGGCATGTTCCTCAGTGTGCCCCTTGCGGCGACTGCTTACCAGCTTTTAAAACACGACGTCTGCAGGAAACCTTAAAAAGGGGACTGCCAAAATGACAGTCCTCTTTTCAATTGCTCTTTATTTTACAGTCACTGCTTTTTTATTACTGTACTTCGAATATACCTTCTTCCCGTTTATTGTCCGGTAAGCCCTGATACGGAAATAGTACTTTTTCCCGCTCTTTAAGCCTTTCACGGTTTTCTTTAATGAATCCTGGCCTTTTACCGTAATAGTCTTCGGATTCGTAAACCGGGTCTTTTCTGAATATTCAATCACATAGCCTTCCGCCTCATTGGTCTGTTTCCAGTTCAGTTGAACCTGTCCCTTCTTGGTACTCTTCCTGGAGTAAATCGCTGCCTTACGGCTTCTAAACCTCGTTTTGGCCGCCAGGATTTTCGTCTTTTTCAGGTTCTTATCTGCCGCTGCCAGTTTCGCGGCCGCCTGTTCCTGTGCTTTCAACAAGACAGCTTCGGCTGCTTTCGCTGCGTCCTGCGCTGCTTTTTGCGCCGCTAATGCCTGACGCTGCGCTTCTTTCGCGCCGTCGCTGTAGGATTTGGCCAGTTTTGCGGCTGCGTCTGCCCCGTCCCGGAAGGTTTCGGCTAACTTGCTTGCCGCATCCGACATTGTCTGGGCGGTTACCGCCAGGTTCTTTGCATTCACGGCTTCCTGTGCGCTTATGCCGGCCTGGTTTTTCGATTCTAGCGCGTCTAATGCCGCGCCCGCCGCTGCATCTCTTGCCGTTTCAGCTGCATCCTTTGCCGTCACCGCGTCGTTTTTGGCGGAATTGGCTTCTGTTTTGGCTTTCAGCGCATCGTTTAAAGCGTTTTGCGCATCTTCGACTGCCTGAGCCGCATCGGACGCATAACCGTCCACTGCGTTTAAGGCGTTTTGTGCCGCCTCTGCTGCCGCATTCGCTGAATTAGCGGATATTAACGCGTTGCGTTCCGAATCCTGCGCCTTATCGCGGGCGTCTTCGGCTGCCGCTTTGGCGTTCCATGCATTTTCCTCCGCGGTCTTTGCATTTCCTGCTGCCGTAGCGGCGTTTTTCGCTGCGTCAGACGCATTCTGCTGTGCTGTTTTCGCATTTTCTTCGGCCGTTTTTGCATTGTCGCGCGCTTCTTCAGCCGCTATTTTCGCATCCTCTGCAGCTTTCTTTGCCGCATTGATTTCCGTAATGCTGCCGGAAGCCGTTTCCTGTATCTGTTTTGCTTCATCTCTCGCCTGTTCGGCTTTCTTCTGCGCATCTTCGGCCGCCTGTTTTGCCGTATCCGCTTCCCTGCGCGCCTGTTCGGCTTTCTCCTGCGCATCTATCGCCGCTGCCCGGGCAATTTCAGCTTTTTTCTGGGCATCGGCCGCTTCAGTTGCCGCCTTGCCGGCATTCTGCTCGGCTTCTAACGCGGTATCCCTTGCCGCTTCGGCAGCATCCTGCGCGTCTTCGGCAGCATCCTGCGCGTCTTTTGCCGCAAGTTCCGCCTGATTTGCTTTGTCTAACAGCTCCTGCATAACATCTAAGGTATCCACATATATCTTCGCCTCTGCAATGTCAATACAGTCGTCGTTCTGCGTACCGTTGTCGTCCACATAAATGATCAGCTTCTGTGCGCCGGCCAGATCTACCGTCATAAATTTCGCGTTATCCCTCTGGTTTATGACGCCGCTGTCTGCCAACAGATTTTCCTGCAGATCTTCTTTGTTAAAGCTGTCCTTGTAGAAGTAATACCGCACGCCGTCCCTTCCCGTCTTATTTGCCTTGATATAGTCAATCCCGACATAACCTTCAAAGCGATCCGCTTTGACGCCGCTTAAATCAAATACCAGCGTTGCGCTTGCGTTGCCGCTTAGGCCCTGAGCAAACTCTTTGCGAGCGCCGTCTACGTTCATGCTGATTGGCGCGTCCTTACCCATTGTTTTTTCGCCGCCGTCGTATTCGTTGACATGGAAGCCTCCCCATGCGGAAACAGAATTTGCCGTATCCAGATACAGCAGGCCGTAATCGGCGGATTCTTCCATATCCGTCCCAAATACCTTATTTGCCTCGTCTGTTTTTGCCGTCAGGTAATAAAACGTATGCACCCGTTCCGGCGTCTTTTCTACCAGGGCGTCCAAAGCTTCCAAAAGAAGGCTGTTCGCTTCATCCACCTCGTTTTGCAGCGCGTCTTCTTTTGCCGCGGCTTCTCTTGCCGTCTCAAGAGCCGCCATAAGCGCCGCCCAGCTTTCCGGCGTATAATCCCGCTCTTTTTTACTTTCCGCGAGCGCAATCGTTTCCTGTAATGCAGACTTGTCTGTTTTCACATAAACTTTCGCGTCTGCAAGATCGATACAGTCGTCATTCTGCGTACCGTTGTTGTCCACATAAAGGATCAGTTTCTTTACGCCCGTCAAATCCACGTTCATAAATTTGGCGTTATCCGGCTGGTTTATGACGCCGCTGTCCGCTAACAGATTTTCCTGCCCGACGCTTTCTTTATAGAAGAAGAAACGCGCTCCGTCCCTTCCCGTCTTCCCGGCTTTTGTGTAGTCAATACCGACATATCCTTCCAATCTGTCTGCCGGAATAGAGCTTAAATCAAATACCAGCGTCGCATTCGCATTGCCGCTTAATCCCTGGTCAAATACCCTGCGCTCACCGTCAACCTTCATGCTGATAGGGCTTTCGGCTCCCATGGTTTTCGCTCCGCCGTCGTATTCGTTGACATGGATCCCGCCCCATGCGGAATTTGAATTTGCCGCGTCCAGATAAATCAGCCCGTATTCGTCTGCCTTTGGCATATCGGTACCGTAAATGCCGTTTGCCTCATCCACCTTTGCCGTCAGATAATAAAACGGTTTTATTTTGTCCTCGGCCAGATGGTCCATTGCCTGCTTCAGGAAATCCGCCGCCTGATCCACTTCTTCCTGGGAAGGTTCTTCTTTGGCCGCCACCGCTTTTGCCGCCGTAAGCGCTTCCATAAGCGCCTCCCAGCTTTCCTGCGTATATATGGTTTCCTCCAGGGCGTCCGCCCCTGCAATCAGTTCGTTTAACGCCGTTTTGTCCGCTTTGGGGATAGAAACGGTAAGCGTAGCGATTACCCTTGCGCCGGAAGCATGCGTTTCGGTCGGGGATGTGACCATGCCAATCCGGATTGTGCCGGACTTGGTAACGGTTAAGGTTTTGCCGTCCTCTCCCAGGGACGCTTCCCCGGTTCCTCCTGCCACAATGCTGTATCTGGGAGAGCCTGCGCCCTCACCCAGTATAAACAGCCCGTTTACGGTTGACAGATCCGTAACCGCCGTATTTACTTCCGCCGCTCCCGCCGTATTGATTACGGCAATTTTCTCCTCCTGTGCCGCAGAACCGTTCACGGCTTTTACCGCCGCCGATAAGCCCTGTCCTCCGACCGTAACTTCCACCTTGGAATCCTGCTCCAAATCGTAATTGGACAGATAGGTATAACGGAATGCGCCAAGGGCATCGCACATCACCTGCGCCGCACAATCCGGCTTATCTGCCAAATTAGCGCGCGTAAAAGAGCCTCCCTCATAAACGGCAAATAATGTCACCGTACTGTTGGGTTCAAAGCCGCTGCCCGTTACGGTAACCGTATCCTTCTGCCCGTCCACGGTAAGGGCGGCTTTGGGATCTTGAGCCGTCGCATTGATATACGAAAGGTTTGCAGCCTTAAAGCCGCCTTCTTTTGTTCCGGTAAACGTACCGAATACAGGCGCAGCCGTTTCATCATCCAGCCAGACCATAAATGCCAGGCTGGCGTCTTCTGCCGCCGCCACATCATAATTGACGCGAATCGTTTCGTCAATGTTCGCCCCGGTGTCCTTTGCGTTAAAAGCCTCCCTGGTAAACCCTGTCATACGGCCTTCTTTGTCATATGCCACAAAGAAAATGCTGAACATACGGTCGGCGCTTGTGTCGATACCGGAAAGCAGGATCGGAAGGCTTACGCCGTCCCCGTTTACTTCCATCTTTGTGCCGTCTAGCTTCGGCATTGCCATAAGAGGCGTTTCTTCTTCTATAAAATCTACTCTGGCGTCCGCCCAGATCCCCTGATCGCCTGCATTGCTGCCGTCGGCGGGATTCATCACCAGACGCAGCGCTTCATAACTCTTCGTCTCCAGGCCGTCCATATATGTCAGGCTGACGTTGAACTGGTAAATGCCGTCCTGCACCTCCAGCTCGCCGCTGTAATCCCCATTGGACATAACAGGCGACGCGGCAAGTTTTACCCATCCTTCTGTTTCAAAGCCGTCCTGTCCTGCGCCGTCCGGCGTCAGTTTCGTCTTACTGTAATCGAGGCGTCCAATGCTCTTGTGCCCCCATACTTCAAACCGAACGGTTGGGGCCTGCGCGCCCTGCGTACTGCCGGCGGGCTTCATAACTGCGTCAATTCCGGCCTTTGCCCGAAAGATCCCGGCTTTTTGGCTCGAAATATCAATGTCAATGACCTGCTGCGCCCTTCCCGCAAATCCATGTTCATACGTCTCAGCCGCGTCGCCGCTGCCAAGCTTAAGCGAAGTATCGGTCCCGTTTCCTTCACTCCTGTTTTGGTAAACGCCTCCTGCGCCGGAATACGCATACAAAAGATTCCCGTTTTGGGCAAAAGCCGGCCCCTCCATACTTGGAATTTCCACAGCGTCCGATAAGAATACTGTCGTTTCTTCCATCGCGGTATCTTTTGTAAAATGAATCGTATACTCCGTCGGCGTCCCGTTGTCATATGAAACGGTAACGTCGCCCGGTATCTGTGTAATTTCTGAAATTTTTACCGGAACGGCTGCGCCCTGGTCGCATACAAGCGCCGTAACCTCAGGCAGTCCCATCCCATAACTTAATTTCACATCGTATTCTTTGGACGACGGATCAAAATTTCTCAGGGCGACGCCGTTGACTTTTATCTCTAACGCATCTTCTTTCGGATCTTCAAAACCGCTGCCCGGCCATTCTTCCGTAATGCACTTAATCCTCGGATCGCCCCATACGCCCTGATCGTGGCTGTTGCTGCCGTTTGCATTCATGACAAGGCGGATTGCTTCATAGGATTTTTCAGAGCCTTCCTCCTCATATGTCATCGGTATCCCGTCAAAAATATGTTTCGGTTCTTTTGAGGTTCCGGTAAGCAGGGCGGATGACGCCAATTTTGTCCAGCCGGACGCCGTCCAGTCTGCTGAGCCGTTGCCGTTTTTATCATTGTTGATATGCTCCGGATCCTTATAATAATCTTCTGTTAAAACGCTGACATCCTTGTGCGCCCAAACCTCGAATATAATTGTGGATTTTGAATTGTTCGCTTTTAAAGCCCAGTCAATGCCGCCTACGCCTGAGAATGCTTTTGCATCCAGCGACGAAATATCGATATCCAGAATCTGCTCCGCATTTCCGGCAAAACCGGTTTCATAGGTTGTCTGCGCATTTCCAGGCCCAGTCGTCAATAACGCCCCTTTTTCCGACATATCCGGATAAATCCCATGATATCCGGAATAAGCAAATAACAGCCTGCCGCCCGGATGGATCGCCGGCGTTTCCTCCTTCATGGATGGAATCGTTACCAGCCTGCTCAACGGCCGCTCCACTTCACTGGTACCCGGGTCAAAAACCACCGTATATTCTGTCTGCGTTACCATGCCCGTATCCGGGGAGGTATATGCGGCCGTTACAACCGCTGCGCCGGGAACCGCCTCTGCCTGCGTACAGGCAATTTCCAGTGTGGAAGGCCCGGTTGCGGATACATTGGGGATGCCCGTGTAGCCGGACGGAAGCACAACCGTATACTCCGTCTGGTTCGGATCAAAATCCGACAAAACCTTGTCGTCAAACCGGATGGACGTAATAGCCGGGATCTCCGGAAGCTCTTCCATTACTACCCGGGATTTCTCCATCGGATCCTCGTCCTTTGACAATGGCATCAGCATATAGGAGTATTCCAGCAATTTAGAGTCTGTCTTATTGATTACCGCGCTGACCGGTTCCGTGCTCCAGTTTACATTCCCAACGCCCTTCTGGTGCAAAAGCAGGCGTAAATTCACTTCTTCTGTCGCCTGGGCCTGGTACGGGTACCAGTTGCCGGACTGATGCGTGGAAAGTTCTCCCGGCGTATAGTGCAGCGCAACCGCTTCTAACATATCGCCGCCGTAAACCATGCTGGCCAGTAAGCCGTCGCCCTCGTCGTTTAGTAACGCCAGCCAGCGTACATCCGTCTTATTCCCGTTTTCCTGTATCCTGACATACGGCACAAACTGGTCTGTGACGGTTCCGTTCCATACGCCGACCATATTGCCCGCTTTGCGGTTCCAGTACGTCTCGCTTGGCCCCCTGCCGTACCAGGTCATATTTTCATATTCGCCGGGCGCCTGCATCCACATGCCAAATTCGCCGAGTTGGGAAGGAGCCGTTTCCGACGGCGCCAATTTGGCCTTTACCATTACGGTTCCATTGCCGTAAACCGTATATTCCGTATCATAAACGCTGTCGTTTTGCAGCTTTGCACTGACGCTGACCGTAGTCGCCTGGGGGATAACAGAAGTTACCCGTACCGTAACGTCTTTCATATTTTCACCCTGGCCGTACCATTTATCATAGGCTTCCCCTCCGGTTCTCCACCCGGTTCCGCCAATCGCCGCGTTCTGATCCGGCTCCGGCCTGAAAAAGGATCCTACCGGGGCTTTTGTAATCAAATCCTTACCGCCTACCTGATAAACGTCCATAAGGCCCGTTTCTTTATCAAAAGCAACCGTAAACGCTTTCCCTGCTTCTGTAGCGCCTGTAATGACGACTGTTTTGTCCCCGTTTGCCGTCGTAAGTTCCGGCAATGCGTCCAGTTCTACGACCTTCTCTTTTGTTTCCACGTCCATAAGAAACTGCTCGCTTCCCTGGACATAGCCTTTTTTCGCATATACCAGATCTTCTTTTAACTTATATTCAATCTGAAGGATGTATTCCGCCCCTGCTTTCGGTTCCGTTACGGTAAACGGCACGGCCAGTTCCTTGAAAGAAGCCGTCCCGATACTGCCCTGCGGCGGGAGCAGATCTGCCTCGTCGTCTGTAAACGTTCCTTCCTGCAGCACGCTGCCGTTTTCCAAGACAGCCCATGTCAGTTCATAAAAATTCGCATTTTTAAAGCGGTTAAAGTTCTTTACTGTAAATTTGTTTTCCGCCGCCTGCGCAGCAGTCTGTACAAATTTTAAATCCTGCTGGCGGTATTTAATCTCATATGCCTGCGGCGACCACGTACGATCCGGGAAAATAAACCCGTTGACGCAGAAATTGTAATCGTCGCTCCCCTGTTTCCAGCTGTGATCAAACCCAAAGAACAAATCGTCTTTTGTAAGGCCGGGGCCGCCTTTACCGTTTTTTGGCGTATAAGCCGATTGGTCTACGTAATCCCAGATAAATCCGCCCTGGAACCGCGGGGACGCTTCAAAGGCATCCGTATATTTTTCAAAATCACCGCCCGTATTTCCCATGGAATGCTGGTATTCCATCATAATAAACGGCTTTTCCCCGGGATTTAATTTATTGTGCGCCGGGTACATCGTACCTTCAATGTCTACTCTCTGATTGCCGACCCACCCCTGGTAATGGATCAGTTTTTCCGAATCGAACGCTTTGATAACATCGATCATCCGGTTAAAGTTTCCTTCCTGCGGATCGGGCGCAAGCCTGTCAGACTTATCGGAGCCCGCTTCGTTCCCCAGGGAATAAATCAATACGGACGCATTGTTCTTATCGCGCATCACAAGGCTTGTCATGCGGTCTACCATAGCGTTCTGATAACGCCTGTCATTGCCCGGGAATACCCTGTCCCCGCTGCCGGAAGACTCATATTTTGCATCTGAAGGGATTCCCATCGTACGGGCATTATGAGACTCTACATTGACCTCGTCCATAATATAAAGCCCGTATTCGTCCGCCAGTTCAATCAGATGCGGATCCGGCGGGAAATGGCTCGTACGGATTGCGTTGATGTTTAACTGCTTGGCGTTCTGCACATCCTTTACAATCGTATCATACGGGATATGGTGTCCGCCCGCAGGATCCGCTTCGCCCCTGCACACGCCGTAAAATTCAATATTCTGCCCGTTGAGGCGCATCTCTGATTTGCCGGGATCGCCTTCTATGTAAAACTCACGGAACCCGACGCGTTTTCCAACCGTCTGCAAAAGGCTGCCGTCGTCGTCATACAGCGCCATCACAAGCGTATACAGGTTGGGAAACTCCGCAGACCACAGCTTCGGGTTTTCTACTACAGCGTGAAACACCGCTGCCGCTTCTTCTCCTGCCGCCGGGTTTACGTTCTGCACAATCCCGTTTACGGACGGAACCACATTACCCGCGCCGTCGTACAGATATGCGCGCACCTGACGAGCCGCGGCGGCATCCGCCGTATTGGCCACATCCACTTTTAACTCCAGGTTCGCCTGTCCGTAATCGTGGTTTTCAAACGTCGTTTCCACATTGTAGTCGAATATGGATACTTTTGGCTGTTTTGTAATATAAACGTCGCGGTGGATTCCCGCGTAGTAAATCATATCCTGGTTTTCTATATAACTGCCTGTCGTATAGTGGTATACCTGCGCCGCAATCAGGTTCTCTCCGGCATGAAGGTAATCCGTAATGTCAAATTCCGCCGTGGTAAAGCTATCCTCGTCATATCCGACCGCCTGCCCGTTGACATACAGATAAAATCCCGATTCCACACCGTTAAACGTAATGATAAAACGGCTGCCGATATCTTTTTCATCAATCGTAACCGTCCTCATATACGTGCCGACCGGATTGTAAGCCGCCGGCGCCGCAGAACCGTCTCCCCTTGGCTGCTTTGCCACGCCGTTTCCGGAAGCCTCCCACGGATAATCCTGGTTATTGTAAATCGGCCAGTCAATCTCATCGCCTTTCCATCCGGCATACTGCATATTAGTCTGCCAGCTTGAAGGCACCGTAATATCAAAATAATGTTCCGGTATACTCGTAACTCCTGTAATATCCGGCTTATCCGCCGGTTTGGATACCCAGTTAAACTTCCATGTGCCGTCCAAATCAATGTAATTGGGGGAATTTTTTCCCAAACGCAGGGTTGGGTTATTCTTTGCCGATTCCAAATCGTCAAATGGAATAACAGAAGCCCTGGCGTCTGTCTGGTTTACCCGGACTATTTCCGGCGTCGTCCATTCGTTCCCCGTCACCGCTTCTGCATTGGCAGCGGAAGCGCTTGCCCCCGTGACGCCAAGCATAACAGCCAGGAAAAAAGACGCCAGTGTAAACCGTTTTACTACTCTTTTTGATTTTGTCTTCATTTCTGTCCTCCTTTTTCTTCCTATTATAATATTCGCGGCTTTCATGCCCCATATGCACCAATAAACCGTCTCAGTTTAAGTGTAACATAGCTCCTGTCCGATACAAGCGTACATTCTATATATTTTGTTTTCATTTTATAGATTGAAATGATTTCAAAAAAAATACACCAGCTTTTCATATAAGCTGATGTAATCGCACTAAATCTACTTACCCTGATATGCTAACTGCTTTTCACGCGCCTCCAGTTCTATGTATTTTTCTATCAAACGATCCATTTTCTGATTTGCTTCCATAAAATCTTCATCATCCGTACCATGTTCAATCATTTCATTGACTATGCTTCTCTGACGTTCAATGTCCTCCTGCAATTCCAATAATTCTTTCATTTTGTTCTCCATTAATTCAGTTTTTATCCGGACAACCTCCCTGCCTTATTTGGGCTTACGGATGCTGACAGTAACTTTACTTGGTTTTCCTGTGTTCCTTACCCTTGTAGACATTTTAACCTCTTATCCAACAAAAATCAAACAAATTCGATAGTTTTTTTTCTGCTTATTTCGACAAATATTTTCGAAAATCACCTGAAATAGCCTGAAAACGTCGTTTGAAACAAAATTTTGTATCTACAGGTAAAGACAGCATCCGACAAAAATTGCGCCGGATGCCTCTTTTCTCACTTTATCTGCTATTTGCAGCAAAATGACGTGCACTCTGTTTCACGGCATTCACAGGCATGTCTGCCGCCAATCCCAATCTGATCCGCATTGCATTTGCAGTCCTCATTATGCACACAGTTGCAGGCATGGCAGTCTACGTCAATATTTTTCCTCGGCTCGTTCATAGAATTTCTGACCGAATCGCCCTTTCTCTCACGGAAGCTTGAACAGCAGGTTCCCTGCGCATCTTTAGCGTCCTGTCCCTCTACCATAATATCTCCTTTGCAGCAGTACCGGTTTTCATTGTAATAACAATTCATTGCAGAACATTGTAATTTGGTCATAATATTCCTTCCTCTCTATTCTAAAAAATCCGGCCAGATATCACCGGCCGGATTTAGTATTTGAAGGTATGCTGCAAATTATTCTTTTTATTTTTATGAGTTTTTGCCGGCCTCTTCTTCTTTACGGATTTCTTTGGAATCAATTTCTTTCCGGATATCCGAAATAAATTCGGAAAGCGGCCTGCTCCCTTCGTCTCCTGCAAAACGGCTGCGGACGGATACCGTTTGCTCCTCTTCTTCCTTCTGGCCGACAACCAGCATATACGGCAGCTTATCCAGCCTTGCCTCGCGGATTTTAAAACCGATTTTTTCGGAACGGTTGTCCACGGTAACGTCTATTCCGTTTTTCGCTAATTCCCTGCGCACAGATTCGGCATAGCCTTCGTATTTTTCGGAAATCGGAAGCACGCGCACCTGTTCCGCGCAAAGCCATGTCGGGAATTTGCCCGCATATTTTTCTATCAGCCAGGCCAGCGTCCTTTCATAGCAGCCCAGAGAAGTCCTGTGGATAATATACGGACGCACTTTATCGCCGTTTTGGTCAATATAATACATATCAAACTGTTCCGAAAGCAGCGCGTCCCACTGGATCGTAATCATCGTATCGTCTTTGCCGTACACGTTTCGCGCATTGATATCTACCTTGGGCCCGTAAAATGCCGCTTCTCCGACATCCTCCACAAACGCAATATCCAATTCGTTTAAAATATCGCGCATATGCTGTTCGGTTTCCTCCCAGACCTGCGGTTCCCCGATATATTTTGCCCGGTTGTCAGGATCCCATTTGGAAAGATGGTACGTTACGTCTTCTTCCACACCAAGCGTTTTTAAACAATATTTGGCAAGCGCCAGGCATCCTTTAAATTCTTCCACCATCTGATCCGGGCGCACAATCAGGTGCCCTTCGGAAATTGTAAACTGGCGCACCCGGGTCAGCCCGTGCATCTCCCCGGAATCTTCCGCACGGAACAGAGTGGACGTTTCCCCCATGCGGTAAGGCAAATCGCGGTAAGAATGCTGCTCATTTTTATATACATAATACTGGAAGGGGCAGGTCATCGGACGAAGCGCAAAGACCTCCCTGTCCGTCTCCTCGTCGCCCAATACAAACATGCCTTCCTTATAGTGATCCCAATGCCCGGAAAGCTTATACAAATCCGATTTCGCCATAAGCGGCGTCCTGGTGCGCACATAGCCCCACTCTTTTTCCTCCAGATCTTCAATCCACCGCTGCAGTTTCATAATCATTTTGGTTCCCTTCGGCGTAAAAAGCGGCAGTCCCTGCCCAATGACATCTACCGTTGTGAACAGTCCCATTTCACGCCCCAAACGGTTGTGATCCCGCTTTTTTGCATCCTCAAGCTTCTCCAAATGCGCTTTTAATTCTTCTTTTTTATTAAAAGCCGTCCCATAAATACGCTGTAAGCGCGCTTTGTCTGAATCGCCGCGCCAGTATGCCATAGAAGAGGAAATCAGCTTATACGCCTTAATCCCTTTCGTGCTCATCAGATGCGGGCCGGCGCATAAATCCACAAACCCGCCCTGGTCATAAAACGAAATCACAGCGTCTTCGGGCAGCTCCTGTATCAGTTCCACCTTAAACGGCTCATCCCTTTCTTCCATAAAACGGATTGCTTCTTCTTTGGGCAGCGTAAAACGGGAAATTTCATGCCCTTCCTTGATAATTTTTTTCATTTCCGCTTCAATTTTATCCAAATCTTCCCGTGAAAACGGCTCCGTGTCAAAATCATAATAAAAACCGTCCTCAATTGCAGGCCCTATCGTCACTTTTGCTGACGGAAACAGGCGTTTTACCGCTTCTGCCATCACATGCGCCGCCGTATGGCGGATAACCGTAAGCCCTGCTTTATCGTTTGCCGTAACGATATTCAGATCGGCGTCCTCGTGGATCGTAGTACGCAAATCCACGATTTCTCCGTTTACTTCTCCGGCGCATGCCATCCTTGCCAAACCTTCGCTAATATCCTTTGCAATTTCAAATACGGATTTTGCTTCCGAATACTCCTTGACAGATCCATCTTTTAACGTAATTTTCATTTTATATTTTCCTTTCCTTTTTATTATTTATGGTATAAAAAATCCCCGATACACTTTTTATGTGTATCAGGGACGATTCACACCGCGGTTCCACCCTGGTTTATTTTCCCATTGCAGGGAAAACATCTCATACGACGGTAACGGAATCACCGGGCCGGATTAGAGCCACTCAGAGTTGGTTTTCAGCCGCTTCATGCAAAGATGCTTCCAGCACGCGCAAAAGCAAAACGCTTACTCCTGCGGGCATCTCTCTCTGCTGCATTGCTACAGCTTACTCTTCTCGTCTACGTATTCTCACAATTCAAGTTTTTGAATATCCTTATCTGCCGCAGCAGCGCTTATATTTCCTGCCGCTTCCGCACGGACATGGATCGTTACGCCCGGGCTTTTTGCCGACGATAACCGTACCTGATTTCTTCTGCTCCAAATACAGCCGTTTCTTCGTCTCCTCGTCATAAATATCATTCCACATCGGCAGGTTATAAAGCCAGTCCGCCTTTGCATCCACCATATTTTTATACAGCTTCTCTTTGTCAAATGCAAGGCTCACCCTGGTATCTTCTTCCATGGTCTGAATTGGATTCGGCTCTATCAGGCTGTCGTTAATCCCGTCCAAAAATCCGGTCATATCCATAATGCTCAGCCCATACTTCTCTGCCAGTTCTTTTACCGTACCTTCTACTTTTTCATCCGGATTTAAAAGCAGCTTCTCATATACGCCTTTTTCCAGAAGAAAATACCTCTGCCAAAATCTCTGTAATTCCTGCTTGTCCGTCTTTTCATTATAGGCAACCTTCTGCCAGTTCTCTAATAAAGCCATATGCGCGCTCCTCCTATTGAAAAAGTTCTGAAACCAAAATCAGGCATCAGAACTTTCGGGTTGGGCTGTTTATAATAAACAGAACAGTTCGTAGGGGAATCGAACCCCTGTTTCCGCCGTGAGAGGGCGGCGTCTTAACCGCTTGACCAACGAACCATGAACCGTTTATTACTATACCACATTATATTACATATTGCAAGACTTTTTTTAAAGAATTTACAAAAAATCATTTGCAGCTGTACGCCTGCTGTACAGCCCGTTTATACCGCCGGATATTTTAGTCATCATATCCGTTCGGGTTATTCTTCTGCCAATTCCAGGAATCGGCGCACATCTCTTTGATTCCGTACTGCGCCGTCCATCCCATTTCTTCTTTTGCCTTTCCGGCATCGGAATAACAGGTTGCGATATCGCCCGGCCTGCGCGGCTTGATAGAATACGGAATTTTCACTCCGGTAGCTTCTTCAAAATTCTTCACGATATCAAGCACGCTGTACCCGGTACCCGTCCCAAGGTTGTAAATGCCAAGCCCGACATTTTCCTTTAACTTGTTAATTGCCTTTACATGGCCAATCGCCAGATCGACAACATGGATATAATCTCTCACGCCCGTTCCGTCCGGCGTATCGTAATCATCGCCGAAAACGCCTAATTCTTTTAACTTGCCAACGGCAACCTGCGTAATATACGGCATTAAATTATTCGGGATCCCGTTCGGGTTTTCACCGATTAAGCCGCTCTTATGCGCGCCGATTGGGTTGAAATAACGAAGCAAAATGACGTTCCATTCCGGATCCGCTTTCTGCATATCGCTCAATATCTGTTCTAACATCGACTTCGACCAGCCGTACGGGTTTGTGCAGACGCCCTTCGGGCACTCTTCGGTAATCGGGATAATAGCCGGATCGCCGTAAATCGTTGCAGAGGATGAAAAAATAATATTTTTGCAGCCGTGTTGGCGCATCTCATCGACCAGGGAAAGCGTACCGGCAATGTTATTGTTGTAATACTCCCATGGTTTTGCCACAGATTCACCGACTGCTTTTAAACCTGCAAAGTGGATGCAGCTTTCAATCTTTTCTGTTTCGAGAACTTTCTTCAAAATATCGCGGTCTAAAATGTCCCCTTTATAAAATGTAACTTCTTTGCCCGTAATCTGTTTTACGCGTTCCAAAGACTTCTCACTGGAATTGGAAAGGTTATCCAATACAACTACCTCATATCCAGCGTTTAACATTTCCACACACGTATGGCTGCCGATATAGCCGGCGCCGCCTGTTACCAAAATTGCCATAGAAAATTCCTCCTTTTTCATAATTATAACTATCATACCACGTTTTAAACACGATTCCTAGCAAAAAATAAAAGAATCCTGAAATTTCAGGATTCTTTTTAAACAGGCCTCTGCCTGTCCGCTTTTCACAAAAACTTATGCTACCTTGCTCTTTGCAAGTTCCGCTAATGTTGCAAAACCTTCCGCATCGCTGACTGCAAGTTCTGCCAACATCTTGCGGTTCATATCCACTCCGGCTAACTTTAAGCCGTACATAAACTGGCTGTAAGAAATCCCGTTTATCCTTGCCGCCGCATTGATACGGGCAATCCACAAACGGCGGAACTGCCGCTTTCTTTCTTTCCTTCCGGAATAAGACGTTGCCAAAGCCCTCATAACGGACTGCTTCGCAACCCTGTACTGTTTGGATCTGGCTCCTCTGTAGCCCTTGGCCAATTTTAAAATTCTATTGTGTTTTTTTCTGGCATTTAATCCGCCTTTCACTCTTGCCATTTTCTATTCCTCCTTAACTGATTCCTATAAATACGGTAAAATCTTCTTCATAGTCTTAACGTTGGAAGCGTCCGTAATTGCCGGCTTCCTGAGGTTCCTCTTGGTCTTGGGGCTCTTCTTTGTTAAGATGTGGCTCTTATAAGCTTTATTTCTCTTTAATTTCCCTGTTCCTGTAACTTTAAAGCGTTTTGCAGCTGCTCTGCTGGTTTTCATTTTGGGCATAGTTATTTCCTCCTTAAAAATGCTATTTTTTCTCTGAAAGCACCATGCTGATGCTTCTGCCTTCCACTTTCGGCGCTTTCTCTATTATTGCTACGTCTGCAAGGCTTTCCGCAAAATCATCTAAGATGTGCTTGCTGCTCTGCATGTGGGTCATCTCACGTCCTCGAAAACGCAGTGTGACTTTTACTTTGTTACCTTTTGTAAGGAATTTCTTTGCCGCATTCGTTTTGGTCTGCAAATCATTGGATTCAATATTTGGTGACATACGAATTTCCTTAACCTCGACAACCTTCTGCTTCTTCTTAGCTTCTTTTTCTTTTCTTGCCAGTTCATACCTGTACTTTCCATAATCAATAATCTTACATACAGGCGGCTTTGCAGTCGGGGCAATTTTCACCAGATCAAGCTCTGCTTCCTGAGCAATCTTCATGGCTTCCCTGACCGGCATAATGCCAAGCTGTTCTCCGTCTTCTCCGATTAGACGAATCTCCTTATCCTTGATTTGTTCATTAATCATTAATTCACTAATGGCCGCGCACCTCCAAAAATTAATTTACATACTAAAAAAGTGGACAGACTATCCACTTCAATTATATTCAAACACCACAGCCACGGAAATTATATGACTGATTTCAAATATAGACCATTAGTCACCCAATTGTGCTAAGGTGAGAGCGGATACTCTACTTTCTTCTTACAACTCTGTAACTTTATCACGTTTCGGCAATTCCGTCAAGGGGTTTTTCAAATTTTTCCGAATCAATACGCAAATCAGCTCTTTTAAAAATTCCGCTTCTCTGTTACAATCAATAAAAGCATTCTGCAGTATATTTTTTGGAGGAAAACATTATTATGGCTGATTATCGTACAGACAGGATTGACCTGCATACCCATTCCACAGAATCAGACGGGACCCTTACACCGGAAGAATTGATGAAACTCGCGAAAGAAACGGGGCTTTCTGCCATTGCCCTTACGGACCACGATACCACAGGCGGTATAAAAAAGGCCCGTCCGCTGGCAGAGGATCTTGGTATAGAGCTGGTTCCCGGCATAGAACTCTCCACCGATTACTCCGGTACGGAGGTTCATATTCTGGGCTATTACATTGACGAAAATAATCCGGAATTCGCTGCAAAACTACAGGAATTCGTAGACAGCCGGGACAGTCGGAATGAAAAAATGACCGCGCTCCTTCAGAAAGAGGGATTTGACATTACCATGGAAGATCTTTATCGTGAAAATCCAAACAGCGTGATCACAAGGGCTCATTTTGCCAGATATCTGGTGGAACACGGGTTCGTCAGAGACCGGGAAACGGTATTTCGTAAATATCTGGGGGATAACTGCCGCTGCTATGTGCCTCGTGAAAAAATCACTCCTTTTGAGGCTGTCCGTCTGATTCAGACAGGCGGTGG